>Ga0307436_1000083_pt1 | contig 37513 bp, 35 predicted proteins | sample SalMarWE160440MG_FD_202513 | JGI IMG/M metagenome (GOLD analysis project Ga0307436, IMG submission 202513) | Salt marsh sediment microbial communities from the Plum Island Ecosystem LTER, Massachusetts, United States - WE1604-40 | ecosystem: Environmental > Aquatic > Marine > Intertidal zone >...
CCTACCGGACTATTCCCTCGTCACATCTGAGCCTCACCGCGCTCGAAGTCGCGCGCCAGGCCGCCCCACCGGCGACGAGCGGCCAGGGCGGCAAACCCAGGAACGCTCCCCCATCGCGAAAGGCATCTTCCCGATTGCGCCGTTTGGTTGCCAGTTGGTGGCCGGCCGCCGCCATGGTGCTCGTGCTGCTCGGCGCGCCCTCGTTGTTCTACCTGCGGAAGATGAGTCGCGGTCCGCAGGCGGGCGTCGATGCCCGCTTCCTGAGCGAACTGGAGTCGATCCACACTCTGCGCAAACCGCGTCAGGTCGCGCGCCGGCTCGAACAGGCCTGGCAACGGCTGTTGAGCGAGGACTTCCATCTGGCGGCCGGCATCGATCCGGCGCGCTGGGCCGATCAGCTGCGTCAGCGCTCCATCGACCGTGCTTTATGCGACCGCATGGATCGAATCGCCGCCGACCTTCATTATCTGCGCTACGCACCGGAGTTGGCGGCCGTCGACACGCTGCGTGACGACGTGCTGGAGCGCTCGCGCGCGCTGGCACGAGACCTGGCACATTGAGCTCTGAGGGTTCTTTGGTATTGTTGGCAGCCGAACCCGGGGACTTCGCGGTTGACCGAATACAACTGCCTGCAACCGCCTGAAATCGATCGCTTTCTCGAGCGACGGAGAACCGTCCCGGCCTTCACGCTCGAGCTCAGCTTGACGGAGAATCTCCAGGCAATCCTACGCAAGGCCAACGAGTTCGTGCCTTCGGCCGCCGGCGCGATCTTGCTCGACAATCCGACCGAGAAACAACGCGACCGCAGTGAGAACTCCCTCGTCTTCATCGCCGCTTTCGGCGAACGGTCGCGGAGTCTCCTTGGCCGGCGCATCGCGGCCGAGTCCGGCGTCCCCGGCAAGGCATACCTGACCGGCGCCTCCTGCGTGGCTGAATCTGCACCGGGATGGCTGGCCGACGCCGATGACGAATCGGCGAGCGGCGAGGGCGAGGCGCGTCCCGTCGTTGCCGTGCCGCTGCGCATCGAGCAGGAGGTCTGCGGCGTTCTCGAACTCGAGCGCAGACCGGTCGGGCCCGCCTACTCGAGCCAGGACCTGACTCTCCTGGAGATCTTCGGCGACTACATCTCCGTCTCCATCCAGAACGTCCTCGACGGAAGGCAAGCCCAGAAGATCGCCAAACGCGATGAACTCTCGGGGCTGTACAACGACCGCTATCTGCACATCGCCCTCTCCCACGTGATCGCCAACTGCATGAAGTCGAGTCGGGAGCTTTGTCTGCTCTTCGTCGACCTCGATTTCTTCAAGCGGGTCAATGACACGCATGGCCATCTGGCCGGAAGCCAGGTGCTGCGCGAGGTCGGACAAATGCTGCGCGAGCTGGTCGATCTTCCAGAGGCGCTGGCGGCTCGCTACGGTGGCGACGAGTTCGTCATCGCCGTTCCGGGTGCCACTCTGGAGGCGGGCATCGAGCTGGCCGAGTCCATCCGCCTCGAGCTCCTGGGCCGGGTGCTGTGCAACGTTCCAGGCGAGATCCAGACCGAGCCTCTCCACCTGCGTGGCCTCACCTGCTCAATCGGGGTGGCAACGTTGCAGCGGCACATCGGGGAGAGCGTCGACCCGGAGCAGGCGAAGAACATCCTGTTGCGCCTATCCGACGCCGCGATGTACGTGGCCAAAGAGACCGGCCGGAACCGGACGGCGGTCGCCGGTGAACCGGTCCGCCGGCGCCCCAATCCCAATTGACCCGCGAAAAAGTCGGGTGGTAGCATTCCTCCCCGCAGGCAGGGTTCTTCCACCCCACGCTAGCGATCCAAGCCATCCGCCCGTGGCCCTCACGGGTTCAACGAAGGAGAGACGGCATGAGCACCAATACGCAGGTCCTGTCCCACGTCGATCCCGCTCAGGTGCACGATCTCCTCGCCGGCCACATGCTCGCCGACGGCTACAAGGTCGTGCTGGACCTGGAGAGGAGCCACGGCGCGTGGCTCTACGACAGTCTCCGGGGAGTCGAGTATCTGGACCTGTTCACCTGCTTCTCCACCTGCGGCCTGGGCTACAACCATCCCAAGCTGGACAACCTGGAGTTCCACCGTCAGATTCTGCCCGCCGCCTTGAACAAGCCGTCGAACTCCGACCTGTACACCGTCGAAATGGCGGAATTCGTGGAGGCCTTCAGCCGCGTCGTGCCCGAGCCGCTGCGCCATCACATGTTCTTCATCGAGGGCGGCGCGTTGGCGGTTGAGAACGCCTTGAAGACCGCCTTCGACTGGAAGGTGAGGAAGAACCTCGCGGCCGGGAAAGGCGAGAAGGGACACCAGGTCATCCATTTCCGCCAGGCCTTTCACGGCCGCAGCGGCTACACGCTCTCCCTGACCAACACCGCGGATCCCCGCAAGTACCAATACTTTCCACATTTCGACTGGCCGAGAATCGACAACCCGATTCTCTCATTCCCGGTCGACGACGAGATTCTGACCCGCGTCGCGGCGCAGGAGGATGCTGCAATCGACCAGATCGAGCGAGCGTTGGAAGAGAATCCAGACGACATCGCCGCTCTCATCGTCGAACCGATCCAGGGGGAGGGCGGAGACAACCACTTCCGTGGCGAGTTCCTGCGCCGGCTTCGCGAACTGGCTGACGAAGCGGAGTTCCTGCTCATCTTCGACGAGATCCAAACCGGCTTCGCCACGACCGGAAAGTGGTGGTGCTTCGAGCACTTCGATGTGCTGCCCGACATCTTCGCATTCGGCAAGAAGACTCAGGTCTGTGGCATCTGCGCCACGCGGCGAGTCGATGAAGTCGATTCCGTGTTCAAGGTGTCGAGCCGGATCAACTCGACCTGGGGGGGAAACCTCGCCGACATGGTGCGCTGTCGCAGATATGTCGAGATCATCGACGAAGATGCGCTGTTGGACAATGCGGCGCGAGTCGGCGCCCACTTTCTCGAAGGTCTCCGGCAGCTCGAAACGACCTTCGCCGGCAGCGTGACCAACGCCCGCGGTCGCGGCATGTTTGCGGCCTTCGATCTCCCGGCCCCCGAGACCAGAGATCAAGTTCTGCGTAGCATGCGCGATGCTGGCGTCCTGGCCCTGGCCAGCGGGCGCCAAGCCATCCGCTTCCGCCCTCCGGTGATCCTGAGCCGCGAAGAGGCGACGGAAGGCATCCGGCGCATCGAGTCGGCTCTCCATGCCGTCCTGTGACGACAGTCCGGTTGGCCGCGGCCTTCGCACCTCGCGACCGGCGATCAGACGGGTGACTCAATGGCTTCGGCTAAGTACTCGAAATTCAAGACTTTTGAAGGCGACTTCAGGGACGAGGCCGGCCCGCTTGCGGAAACGTGCCACAGTGGCGCAACGAAATGAAATATAGATCCATTGCGATGGATAGAACTAGCTTATTTTTCAGTAGTTTAGTCGATGTGCACAGAATCCTGTGCAATCTGCTCAAAACCGCATGAACGCGGCGGTCCCGCCCTGGCCAGCGCCGGTTTTCCAGCGACTTTTCCACAGCCGTTGTGGAAACCCATCGGGCACCCCTGAGGCGCGCCGACGAAGCACCATTCGGCGCCCAATTCGCCGCGACGTCGAGAGACCCGTCACCACTGCGGAGACCAGAAAGAGAGGCTGAATCATGACCACTGCGACCACCGGCCTGCCCGAGTTTCTGAGCCGCCTCGGCATCGAGAGCGAGAACCCTGGAGCGTTCGCGGGTGAATGGATCCACACCTCCGGGCGATCGTTCGAATCGGTGAACCCCACCACCGGCGAGCCGATCGCCACGCTCAACATGGCCTCCAAGCAGGATTACGAGAGAGTCGCCGCTCGGTCTCTAAAAGCGTTCCGGGTCTGGCGCACGTGGCCCGCCCCGCGACGCGGCGAGATCGTGCGGCAGGTGGGACTGGCTCTGCGCGAACACAAGGAGGATCTCGGTCGATTGGTCTCGCTGGAGGTAGGCAAGATCCTCTCGGAGGGCCGCGGCGAAGTGCAGGAGATGATCGACATGGCAGATCTCGCCGTCGGCATGTCGCGACAACTCTATGGATTGAGCATGCACTCTGAGCGGTCGCGACATCGAATGTATGAACAGTGGCACCCCCTTGGACCGGTTGGAATCATCACGGCGTTCAACTTCCCCGTCGCGGTCTGGGCGTGGAACGCAATGGTCGCGGCGGTCGCCGGCGACTCGATGATCTGGAAGCCTTCTGAAAAGGCACCGTTGTGTGCCCTGGCGATCACTCGCATTGCGCAGCGAGTCCTGGAGGCGAATGACGCTCCTCCGATCTTCGGTCTGGCGATTGGCGACCGGCACGCCGTTGGTGAACCGCTGACGCACGACGCCCGAGTCCCGCTCATCTCGGCTACCGGCTCGGTCCGCATGGGTCGCGCAGTCGGTCAGACGGTCGCAGAGCGGCTCGGCCGTTCGCTGCTCGAGCTCGGAGGCAACAACGGCATCATCGTCACTGCGGGCGCGGATCTCGACCTGACCCTGCGAGCCGTACTCTTCGCCGCCGTCGGCACCGCGGGACAGCGCTGCACGTCGACGCGTCGACTCTTCCTGCATCGAAGCATCGCGGCCGCAATGAAACGTCGCCTCGTCGACGCCTACGCATCGATCCGGATCGGTGATCCGCTGGACGAGTCGACGCTCATGGGACCGCTGGTCGACGCGACCGCGGTCGAGGGGTATCAAGCCGCGCTGAAAGAGATCCGCGCTCAAGGCGGGACCATCCTGTACGGCGGCGAGGTGCTCGATCGGCCCGGTTACTTCGTCGCGCCGACACTGGTCGAGGGCAGCCCTGAAATGCCCATCACCTGCGAAGAGACCTTCGCCCCGATCCTCTACCTGTTCGAATTCGACGACCTCGAAACGGCGATCGCACAGCACAACGCCGTGCCACAGGGGCTGTCCTCCGCCATCTTCACGCTCGACATGCGTGCCGCGGAGACATTCCTTTCTGCCGAGGGCAGTGATTGTGGCATCGCCAATGTGAACATCGGCACGTCGGGGGCCGAGATCGGCGGCGCCTTTGGGGGCGAGAAGGAAACCGGCGGTGGCCGGGAGGCCGGTTCCGACGCCTGGAAGGCCTACATGCGCCGGCAGACCTGCACGATCAACTGGGGCACCGAATTGCCGCTCGCTCAGGGCGTAGAGTTCGACGTATAGGGGCGAGAGGCCGGGGGCCCGCCCCTGGCCTTCGAGCAGCGAGTCCCTCCGGCCCCCCGCCCCGAGTAGCGAGTCACGGTTCTTTCCACTCGCCTCGCCACTCGTTACTGGCTACTCGCTACTCGTCACTCTTCTGTACTTCCCCGCGAAGATCGTCTTCCAGGTCGTGCCGCCATCAGTCGAGACGGACCACTCCTGAAGGACCGAGCCGTCCTCTCGCGGCGTCCAACGGATCCGGTCGCGGACGGGGCCGCGCGGTGTCTTGCGATCGCCACCGGTCATGATCATGGCTCCGCCTTCCAGTCCGCCGCTCAGGTGGAGGATCGAACCGCCGCTTCCCACCCAGTCCTGGTGCCATTCTTGGTCCGCCGGGTCGTAATAGTTCAAGCTCATCCCGTGTCCGCCTCCGGCTCCCGCCCAGTGTTCGACCAGGGCGCAGCCGTTAGCCTCCTGCGTGATTCGATTCGTCCCGGCGTGTTTCCCGTTCGCACCGGTCACATTCCAGCTTCCCTGCCAGAAGTCGAATTGCCGGTATTCAGAAGCCGAGCACGAGGGTGGCGTCGGTTTGCTCGCCACCGATGCCTGGCTCTGTTCTGCCAGGAGACTTCCTCCACTATATGCCACCATCAATCCGACTATGAGGATTCGCCGCAGCACCGATTGCAACATGATCCGCCTCCATCCGTGCCAATTCACCTCGCGTGGACGGCTGAGGTACGTACGAAAGGTCAGTGGGGTTGCGTGACGCCGGGTATGACCACGCGAAGGGCCCTCGGCAGGACCTCGCAACACAGGGTGTCGGTGAACGCCTGATGCAATCGTTCGCCATCGCCGTAGCAAGGAAGCGGACGGTCGGCCTGCACGACGACCCGATGCGCCTGTCCGGTGAGCACGGCCGGATGCTCGACATGCGTACCGCGGTAGACCTTGGGAAAGACCCGCAAGAAGGTAGACACGGACACCTGCTTGACCACGACGACATTCAGCAAGCCGTCATCGATCCTCGCCGCCGGAGCGATCCGCATGCCGCCGCCGTATCGCGGAGTGTTCGCGAGGGCGACCAGCATGGCGCGGCCGGCGAAGAATTCGGAGCCGTCGACCTGGACCCGCAATGCCGGCGCCCGAAATGTCAACAAGGTCCGAAACGCCGCCCATGCGTACAGCGCCGGCCCGAGCCGAAGCCGCACCCGGTTGGCCATCTCCGCCGCAGCACTGTCGAAGCCGAGACCCGCGACGCCGACGACGAGCCGGCCGTCGACGCTCAATAGGTCCATGCTGCGTATGGGCGCCTCCAGCAGAGCGCCGAACGCTTCGATCGGGTTTGCCGGCACCCCCAGGGTTCCCGCCAGGTCATTGCCACTACCGAGGGGCAGTGGTGCCAGTGCGCAGGCGCTCCCAACGAGTCCCTGGACGGCCAGATGCTGACTCCCGTCCCCGCCCGCCACGATCAGGCGCTCGACGCCCGCGGCGGCCGCCTGACCCGCCCGGCCGGTCAGGTCGTCCGGACTGGAGCTCGACGTCGATGCGATGCCGGCGGCCTGTGCCAGGCCAAGCAACTGGTCCAGGTGTCTCCGGACCCGGCCGCGTCCGCCGGCCGGATTGATCAATAGCAGCGCCTTCAAGCGGACAGGATTCTACCCGTGCGCGCCCGCGCCCAGCACCTGGCTGCTGGTTCCATTAGCCCACGATGGGCAGCGCCACAGCCAAATCCTGATTCTGTGGCGTCAGCGCGTAGCGATATCGGGCCGCCGTCGCCGCGGTGTCTTCCCGGGTGACGATGCGTTCATAGAGATTGGTGCGCTGGCGCGGCTCGTAGCCGGCCTGGGAGATGAGGTGCTCCATCTCCTCCTGACTCATCCGGTAAGACGTGCCTGCCGCCGAAACCACGTTCTCCTCGATCATGATCGACCCCATGTCGTCGGCGCCGAACTTGAGTGCCAGTTGGCCGATCTTCTTGCCCTGCGTCACCCAGGAGGTCTGAAAATGCCGTACGTTGTCGATGAAGAGCCGCGACACGGCCAGATTTCTCAGATACTCGTGCGCGAACGTCTCCGGCACGTCCTGCATCTCGGTGTGCTCATGTTGGAAGGTCCATGAGATGAATGCCGTGAAGCCTCCCGTCTCGTCCTGTAGGTCACGGATGCGCTGAAAGTGCTCCAGGCGAGGCCCGAGCCCCTCGCCCATGCCGTACATCATCGTCGCCGACGTGCGCAGACCGTTGCGGTGTGCCTGTCGCATGATGTCGATCCACTCGTCCGCCGAGGTCTTGGGCCAGGCCAGCACTTCCTTGCGCACCTCGTCCTCGAGGATCTCGGCCCCTCCGCCGGGGATCGACATCAGGCCCGCCGCCTTCAAGCGGGCAATGGTCTCGTAGAAGCTCATTCGTTCCTTCTTGGCGATGAACTTCACCTCCGGCGGGGAAAAGGCGTGCAGGTGGATCTCCGGATAAGTCTCCCGGATCCAGCGCAGCAGGTCCTCATACCACTCGATACGCAGATCGGGATGCACTCCCCCCTGCAGAAGGATTCCGGTCCCGTTCAGTGCCAGCGTCTCTTCGATCTTGCGCCCGAGCTCATCACGGGAGAGCAGATATCCCTCGTCGTCGCCGGGTGGCCGATAAAAGGCGCAGAATCGGCACTTGTAGACGCAGATGTTGGTGTAGTTGATGTTGCGATCGACGTTGTAGCTGGCGAATCTCGGCTCGTTTTGACGGTTGCGAACCGCGTCCGCCGCCATCCCCAGATCGAGCAGATCACCATCCAGCAACAACGTGTGGGCGTCACCGAGAGAGATCCGCCGGCCGGCGATCGCGTCGTCCAGAATCTCGTCTACAGGCCGGCCGGAAGGAGTGGTGTCCATCACGAGGCGAGTGTATGCAATGCGAACGAGGTGGAGCAAGGAAGTGGGACCTGGAACCGGAGGCCAGCGCCCAGGAACCAGAGCCCAGGCTCCCCGCATGCGTCAGAACTCGATCCTGCGCATCACGAAACGTGGCAGGTGCCGAATCACCAGCATCACCCACCTCCAGATCGGCGGTGCATACACGACCGGCGTGCCCCGATCGATCGCCTTCAAGACCCGGCGGGCGACGGCGTCCGGCTCCCCGGCAAACGGCGGCGGCTCGTTTCCCCCGGTCATCCCCGTCTTCACGAATCCGGGCTTGACACAGACCACAAGCAATCCCTTCAGACGGTAGCGGTGGTCCAGGGCTTCTAGATATCGCGTGAGTCCAGCTTTGGTCGCACCGTAGAGGCCGACCGGCTTACGGCCCCGCTCGCCGGCGACCGAGCTGAAGGCGCAGAGGGTCCCGCCACCCGGCAGCAATCTCCGGCGTGCCGCCTCGCAGAACAACACCGAGCCGGTGAAATTGGTCTCGAGGAGACGCTGCAATCGCTTTGGATCCGACTCCAGCTCCTCCTGCGAGTCAAAATCGCCGGCGGTCAGCACCACCACGTCGATCGAACCGAGGCTCGACTCCGCCGCGTCGAAAGCCGGTTCGAAGGTGGCCGGTTGCAGGAGGTCGACCTCGGCGATCCCCACCGGCGCCGTTCCTCCCCGTGCCTCCAGGTCCGAGACCGACCTGTGCAAGGACTCCTCGTCTCTGCCCAGTAGGAACAACTGATCTCCCCTTCCCGCCATCTGACGGACGAGCGCTCGACCCATGCCTCTCGTCGCCCCCAGGATCACGCACTTCATTCCGGATCTCCCATCAAACGGATGGAGAGTCGGCTGCGCAGGCGTCGGTGCGGGTCGAACCGATCACGCAGGGCCTGAAACTCGACCAGTCGCTCACCCTCCATCGTTCGGAAGTGCTCGGGACGGGTGAACGCGTCCTTGGCCAGATAGATTCGCCCGCCGGTATCGATCACTGTCTCGTTCAGCTCGTCGATGAGCCGTTGCGTGCCGGTTCCGACGGCGAAGTCCAACGCCAACGTGTAACCCGGCCGAGGAAACGAGAGGATACCCTCGCCTTCATCCCGGAAGTCCTTCAGCACGACCAGAAACGGGTTGCCCCCCAGTTCACCGACCCGCGCCATGAACCGTTCCACGACGTCTTCGCCCGCTCGAATGGGAAGCACCGCCTGGTGCTGCGTCAGCCCCCTCCGGCCATAGAGACGATTCCACCGCCCGACGCGGTCCAGCGGATAGTAGAACCTCGCTGCATTCACGATCTCCCGGCGCTCCCGGTCCCCGTGACGCCACCAGTACAGCCGGTTGAAGGCGGCCACGCTACCGCGACTCAGGAGCCAGGGCGGCGCGAAGGACGGCGCGTCGACGCGCGCTCCGCGGGGCGTCGGGCCGGGTCGCCGGACCTCGCTCTGCTCGGCCCAGCGACCGCAAAGCAGCACACCGCGAGGCGGAGAACACAGTCCATCGATCCAGGCGGCCGTGAAGGGCCAGTCCTCGCCCGCCTCGCTCAGCGCTCGGGTGAGCGCGGAGAGATTGACGAATCGGCGTCTCCAGCTGGAGATCCACGGAGTCGGAATCCGCTCCAGCCGAACGGTCACTTCGAGAACGTGGCCGGTGAGCCCCATGCCCCCGATTGTCGCCCGGAAGAGGTCCGGTTCCTCGAGGCGCGAACAATCGACTACCGAGCCATCGGCGAGGCGCAGCCGGATCCGTGACACGTGGCGTCCGAAGGTGCCGGCACGATGGTGGTTCTTGCCGTGCACGTCGGCAGCCACCATTCCTCCGAGAGTGACGTACTGCGTTCCGGGGGAGACGGGTGATGCCCAGCCACGAGGCCAGAAGACGCGATTCAGTTCGAGCAAGGAGAGGCCCGCTTCGGCTCGCAACTCGCCAGTCGTCTCGTCGAAGGCGATCAGGCGATCAGCCAACCGCGTATTCGCCACCACCGGATTGGTGGCCGGCGGCAGAGAGGCATCACCATAGGAGCGACCGAGGCCTCGAGTCAGCGGCACGTCCTCGGTGACGCGGAGCAGATCCTCGCCGAGCCGCTCCTCGCCCGGTACGGTGATGCCGCCCCAGCTGCTCACCAGATGTGGCGTCTTCGGTTTCAATGGGCGAAAGTGTACAGGGACGGGAATGGGCTTGGGGCTTGCTAGATCAGTCCGTAGTTTTGACAGCGTTTCAGGAACACCTTCATTCCCGTCTTCTCGTCTTCTTCGAGCCGGAAGTGAAGGTGCTCGGTGTAATAGCGGGTCAGCAGCGTCTCGCTGAGTCCGGTCTCTCGATGCGCACGAGCCACGATCTCGTCGAGATGCGCCATGCCGTCTTCCAGGCTGCGCCGCAGTACGGGCTCGAGATCGAGCTCCTCGCGGGCCCCCGGGCGCGCCGCCCAGACGGCAAAGACAAAAGGCAAGCCGGTCATGGCGCGCCATTCGGCCGCAAGATCCCAGATCTGCAGATCCGGGCGTTCGATGCGGAGAGCGGGATCCCCGATCACCAACGCGGCATCCGCCGTGGTCAGCATCGACTCGAGATCAGGCGAGGCACTCGCGAACTCGGGATCGATTCCCCATCGCTGAATGCTCAGCAGCCGGACGAGCGCGGCAGAGGTTCTCGAATTCTCGTCCAGAGCGATACGCCGAACCTGGGCGATCGGCTGCCTGGAAACCAGCAACACGCTGCGCACTTCGCGCAGCGCCGCGATACAGGTTCCCGGCAGCACGCGCACTCCCGGGATCCGCTCGGTCTCGATCACCGGTACGAGTCCGACGTCGATCTCACCAGACGCGAGCATGGTGGCCAGGCGGGCCGGCGGCGCGAAGACCGCCTCGATCCCTCGGGGTGCCACCTCTCCGCTCAGTCCCCAAGCGAGCGGTCGGGTGTTCAGGTAGTCGACGATGCCGATGCGGAGCCGGGTCGCTGAAGAGTCGGTGCCCACTGGAGTGGAGAGTCTAACCTGAGCTGCCGGTCACTGAGGGGGCGGCGGCAGCTACCCGCCACCGGCTACCGGCTACCGGCTACCGGCTACCGGACGGAACGAATAGGGGACTGGCCAGTTTCCCTCTGGTTCTCGCTTCTCGCTTCTACCTGGTGGCTGGTGACGGGAGACTGGTGACCTGCCCCGGCCCTCGGCCACCGGTCCCCGGCCACCGGAGGGAGAGATCCAGGAGGCATGGGACAGGTGGCGATTCTCTTCTCCACTTCCCGCTTCCGCCCTCTCGCCTCTCGTTTCTCGCTTCTACCCGGCGACTGGTGACTGGTGACGGGAGACCGGTGGCTGGTGACGGGAGACTGGTGACCTGCCCCGGCCCCCTACTTCGACATCGCGTCGAGGAAGTCCTGGTTGCTCTTCGTCTTACCGAGCTTGTCGAGCAGTAGCTCCATGGATTCCACGGTGGAGAGCGGATTGAGAACCTTGCGCAGCACCCAGACGCGCCGCAGCTCGGATTCCGGCATCAGCAGCTCCTCCTTGCGCGTGCCCGACTTGTTGATGTCGATCGCTGGGAAGACCCTCTTGTCGACCAGCTTGCGGTCGAGATGAATCTCGCAGTTGCCGGTCCCTTTGAACTCCTCGAAGATGACGTCGTCCATTCGCGAGCCCGTGTCGACCAGCGCAGTGGCGATGATGGTCAACGAACCACCCTCCTCGATGTTGCGGGCGGCGCCGAAGAAGCGCTTCGGGCGGTGCAACGCGTTGGCGTCGATGCCGCCGGACAACACCTTGCCCGATGGCGGCTGCACGGTGTTGTAGGCACGGGCGAGACGGGTAATGGAGTCCAGAAGGATGACGACGTCCTTCTTGTGCTCGACCAGCCGCTTGGCCTTTTCGATGACCATCTCGGCAACCTGTACGTGCCGCGTCGCAGGCTCGTCGAACGTCGAGGAGACGACCTCCCCCTGGACAGAGCGTTGCATGTCGGTGACCTCTTCGGGCCGCTCGTCGATGAGCAGCACGATCAAGACCGCCTCGGAGTGATTGCGCGCCACGGAGTGTGCGATCGATTGCAGCAGCATGGTCTTGCCGGTACGTGGCGGCGCCACGATCAGGGCGCGCTGCCCCTTGCCCATCGGGGTCACCAGGTCCATCACCCGGGAAGACATGTCGTCCGACAACTCGAGCTTGAGGCGCTCTTCCGGGTAGAGCGGCGTCAGGTTGTCAAAGAAGATCTTGGTGCGGGAGACGTCAGGGTGCTCGAAATTCACCGCTTCGACCTTGATCAGGGCGAAGTACCGTTCTCCCTCCTTCGGTTGCCGCACCTGGCCGGACACCGTGTCGCCGGTACGCAGATCGAAGCGCCGGATCTGACTCGGGCTGACGTAGATGTCATCCGGCCCCGGCAAGTAGTTGTATTCCGGCGCTCGCAGGAAGCCGAAGCCGTCCGGCAGGCACTCCAGTACGCCCTCCGCGAAGATCAGCCCGTTCTTCTCGGTCTGCGCCTGCAGGATCTTGAAGATCAACTCCTGCTTACGTAGCGAGCTGGCGCCTTCTACGTTCAACTGCTCGGCGGTCTCGGTCAGCTCCTGGACGCTCATCTCTTTGAGCGCCCGGATGTCCAGCCCCGATCGGCGTCGATTGTTGGTGCGTTCTTTTTCAGATGTCTTGGCCATGATGTTCCTCACTGACTCCCTACGCAGCGTTCGCCCTCAAGCTCTCTTCCAGAGCCTGCCAGAGGTCGGTCACGCCCTCTCCTGTGCGGGCGGAGAAAGGAATTAGCGTCGTCTTCTCCGTTAGGTTCAAGTTGTCACGAACGGCGGACATTGCGTCGTCACGCTGACTCCGCTTCACTCGGTCGATCTTCGTCGCGGCGACCAGGATCTCGGCGCCGAACGACGCCAGATAATCGAACGCCTGCATATCCAGTGCCGTGGCTCCGACGCGGGCGTCGATCACCAGGACCAGGATCGCCGCCGGCAGAGTGGCCTCGAAGTAACAGTCCATCAGGTCCGCCCACCGGCGCCGCTCTTGCTTGCTGACCTTGGCGTAGCCGTATCCCGGCAAGTCGGCAAAATACATCTCGTCATTGAGCAGAAAGAGATTCACCGCCCGCGTTCGCCCCGGGGTGGAACTCACCTTGGCCAGCCTTCGACCTCCGAGCAGCCGATTCATCAGACTCGATTTGCCGACGTTCGAGCGGCCCACGAATGCGACCTGCGGCTTCCCGTCGCGCGGGAAGTCGTCGACACGGTGTGCCGAGCGAATAAATTCTGCAGTCTCGACTTTCACTCTTCTCACGCCAGCCGGAACGTGCGTCTTGCAACGGGCTCTCGGCCCGGAGGGTTTCTGCGGGATCGTTTGATCTGTCAGCTCGGACGCCGTCGACGCTTTCGCCAATGACGCCGCGATCGCGGTCTCCCCACGATCCTCAAGGATCCCGGGGACTTTCCCTCAATGAGCGACGGATCCGGACTCGACGGACGATTCGGCGGCTGGTTTGCCGAACTCTCCCTTTGCCTTGGCAATTGGGGTGATTTCGCCTTCGAGCGCGAGGCTGAGAACCTCGTCCATGGATTCTACCAGATGAAACTCGATCTGGTCACGAACCTCGTCCGGAATTTCCTCCAAGTCCTTCTCATTCTCCTTCGGCAGGATGATCTCCCGGATGTCCGCACGGAAGGCGGCGAGCACTTTGTGCTTGATTCCGCCCACCGGCAAGACCTTCCCTCGGAGGGTGATCTCGCCAGTCATGGCCACGTCCTTGCGCACCGGGAGACCGGTGAGCGCGGAGACCAGAGCGGTCGCCATGGTGATGCCGGCCGACGGCCCGTCCTTCGGGATCGCCCCCTCCGGCACGTGCAGATGGAGATCGATCTTCTCGTTGAATTCCGGATCGATCCCCAAGAGTTCGGCGCGGCTTCGCAGGTAAGACACTGCGGCGCGGGCCGACTCCTGCATGACGTCGCCGAGCTGACCGGTCAGGGTCAGCTTGCCCTTGCCGGGCATCTGCCCGACCTCGGTTTCCAGGAGTTCGCCGCCGGCTTCGGTCCAGGCCATGCCCGTGGCAACGCCGATCTCCGGCTTCTCCTCCTTGCGCCAGGGCCGATACTTGATGGCGCCCAGCATTTCGCCGATCATCTCGCCAGTCACCGCGACCGGCTCGGCCTTGCCCGCCTCGACCACCCTTCTGGCCAGCTTGCGGCATACCTTGGCGATCTCGCGCTCGAGATTGCGTACCCCGGCTTCGCGGGTGTAGCTCTCGATGAGAACGCGCAGGGCGCTGTCGTCGAACTCCACCGCGTCCGGCTCCAGGCCATGCTGTTCGACCTGTTTCGGCACCAGGAAGCCCTTGGCGATGGCCATCTTCTCGTTGAGCGTATAGCCGGTCAGCTGAATGACCTCCATGCGGTCCTTCAGCGGCGCCGGGATGGTGTGCAGCACATTCGCCGTGGTGATGAACATGACCTTCGAGAGGTCATATTCCACATCCAGGTAATGGTCGACGAACTCGCTGTTCTGTTCCGGATCGAGCACCTCCATCAGGGCCGACGAGGGGTCGCCCCGGAAATCCATCGACATCTTGTCGATCTCGTCGAGCAGGAACACCGGGTTCACCGAACCCGCCTTCTTCATCGACTGGATGATCTGGCCCGGAAAAGCACCGATGTAGGTCCTCCGGTGACCGCGGATCTCGGCCTCGTCACGCACGCCGCCAAGGGAGAGCCGCACGAACGGCCGCCCCATGGCGCGGGCGATCGACTTGGCGAGCGAAGATTTGCCGACTCCCGGTGGGCCGACGAAGCAGAGGATCGAGCTCTGTTTCTGCACCTTGGCCAACTGACGCACGGCCAGAAACTCCAGGATGCGCTCCTTGATCTTCTCGAGACCATAGTGATCCTCGTTGAGAATCTCCTCCGCCTTCTTCAGATCCTTGTTCTCGCGGCTCTTCTTCTTCCAGGGAACCGAGATGAGCCAGTCGATGTAGTTGCGCGAAACGGTGGCTTCCGCGGAGACCGGCGGCATCGCTTCGAGCCGCTTCAGTTCCGCCTCGGCCTTTTCCTTCACGGCTTTGGGCATGCCGGACTTCTCGATCTGCTCCTTGAGCTCCTCGATCTCGTCCGTGCGATCGTCCTTGCGCCCCAGCTCCTGATGGATGGCCTTGATCTTCTCGTTGAGGTAGTACTCCTTCTGGGCCTTCTCCATCTGCTTCTTGACCTGGACGTTGATGCGCTTGTCGATGTTGATCTTCTCGATCTCGACGTCGAGGAGATCCTTGATTGCCTGCAAGCGCTCCACCGGATCAACCATCTCGAGCAGTCCCTGCTTTTCCGACGTCGCCACCAGTAGGTGTGCCGCCAACGAATCCGCGAATCGATTCACGTCCTCCGTGTTCAGAGTCGAAGCCAGACCCTCGAAGGCCAGGTGATGCGAGGCCTTGGCGTACTGCTCGAAGGTTTGGAGCACGCTGTTCATGAAGGTCTCGATCTCGTCACCGGTGTGGGGCGCGATCTCGAAGGTCTCGACTTCGGCGTACTGCGCACCCTCGCGCTCTTCGAGATTCAGCAGTCGGGCACGCTCTGCGCCCTCGACCATGACCTTGATGTTGCCGTTGGGCAGCTTCAGGTTCTGCACGATCTTGGCCACGACACCCACGTCGTACAGATCCGGGCGCAGCGGCTCGTCGATGCGCGGGTCGCGCTGAGCGACAAGAAAGATCAGGCGATCGGGGGTCGCCAGGCTCTTTTCCAGAGCCACGACAGAAGCGTCGCGCCCCACGATGAACGGAGCCATCATGTGGGGAAAGACGACCATGTCGCGCAGCGGCACGACGAAGTGCTCAGAATGCTGCTCGTTCACGATCCACCGAGATTTTGTTTCGTTCATCACGTTCCTTGTGTTTGTTTCTTCCCGCCCGAGCCGGAAGTCGGCCCGCCGGGCAGCCGCCCGGCGCGCTCGGCGCAGCCGATCAGCCGGCTTTCTTCAGTCGGGTCACCGGCTGGGTCCGATTCAGCACGACATCTTCGGTGATCACGCACTTGTCGAGATTGCCTTCCGATGGGATGGTGTACATCAGATCCAGCATCAACTCTTCCAGGATGATGCGCAGTCCGCGCGCCCCCACGTTGCGTTCCAGAGCCTGCCGGGCAATGGCCTCAAGCGCCTCGCGAGTGAACTCGAGTTCCACGTCTTCGAGCTCGAACATCGTCTGATATTGCCGCACCAGGCTGTTCTTGGGCTCTTCCAGGATGCGCACCAGCGCCGCCTCGTCGAGCTCCGAAAGCGTCGCCACCACGGGGAGGCGGCCGACGAATTCGGGGATCAGACCGAACTTGATCAGGTCCTCCGGCAGCGCGTGCTTCAACACTTCGGACGACCGTTTGCCGCGACCCGCTGTGATGTCGGCTCCGAATCCGAGCGACTTCTGATTCATCCTCCGATTGATGCGCTCCTCGAGGCCGACGAACGCGCCACCGACGATGAACAGGATGTTGGTCGTGTCGATCTGCAGAAACTCCTGGTGCGGGTGCTTGCGGCCCCCCTGGGGCGGCACGTTGCACAGCGTGCCTTCGAGAATCTTCAACAGGGCCTGCTGGACTCCTTCGCCGGAGACGTCGCGGGTGATCGACGGGTTCTCTCCCTTGCGAGCGATTTTGTCCACCTCGTCGATATAGACGATCCCGCGCTGCGTCTTCTCCTTGTCGTTGCCGGCTGCCTGGTACAACTTGAGGATGATGTTCTCCACGTCCTCGCCGACGTAGCCGGCTTCGGTCAGGGTCGTCGCGTCGGCGATGGTGAAGGGGACCGACAGGATGCGCGCCATGGTCTGCGCAAGCAGCGTCTTTCCGGTTCCGGTCGGTCCGATCAGCAAGATGTTCGACTTCTGCAACTCCACGTCGGAGCGGGACTTCTCCGAGTAGTCGATGCGCTTGTAGTGGTTGTAGACGGCGACCGCGAGCTTCTTCTTCGCCTCCTCCTGCCCGATGACGTAATCGTCGAGCATGGATTTGATCTCTTGCGGTTTCGGAAGCGACGTCTCCTCCGCCTGCTCCAGCATCCGATCCTCGGCGATGATGTCGAGGCAGATGTCGACGCATTCGTCACAGATGAAGACGGTCGGGCCCGCGATCAGCTTCTTGACCTCCCTCTGGCTCTTGTTGCAGAAGGAGCATCGCAGGGTGTCTTCGCCGCTTTCCTTTTTCGGCATGTTTCCTCCGCAATAAGCGTGGCGCCTTGCGATCGAGCGGTCCGGGCGTCCTTTCGAGTCGGCCCGGCTCAGTCCACGGATGGTAGAACAACCCGGCCGCCGCTCTCTATTCCTCTTCGGAAAAGTGCCCGCAGGGCGCGTTCCCCCGGGCTCGGCCGCCGCCGTTCGTCCTCACCGAATCCATTGTCATGATACCAGAACCGCCGCTGCCGACCTCGACTCTGGACCGCCTGAGATGACCCGGCGGAGACAACCGCGCGACGCCATGGGACTCCGGGGATAGGCTCTGACCTCGCTGTCTCAGGCCTGCTGACTGGGGCCGCCGGTGCGTTCCGTCATCACCTTGTCGGCGAGGCCGTACTCCACCGCCTCGTCGGCCCCAAAGATCTTGTCCCGCTCAGTGTCGGCGTGGATCTCCTCGACCGACCGACCGGTGTGGAAGGCCAGGATCTCGTCGATGCGGCTGCGCAGCTGCAACAGGTCCCGCGCATGGATTTCGATGTCGCTTTGCTGACCCCGCAGGCCGCTCACCCAGGGTTGATGAATCAGGATCCGGCTGTTCGGCAGGACGATTCGCTTGCCCTTCTGGCCGGCCGCCATCAGCACCGCGGCCATCGAGGCGGCCATGCCGACACAGTAGGTCGCTACGTCCGGTTTGATGTATCGCATGGTGTCGTAGATGGCCAACCCGGCGCTCGTGGAGCCGCCTGGGGAGTTGATGTAGAGAGCGATGTCCTTATCGGGGTTTTCCGCTTCCAGGAAGAGCAGTTGGGCAATGATCAGGCTCGCGACATCGTCGTCGATGGGACGCCCCAGGAAGATGATGTTGTCCTTGAGCAACCGGGAGTAGATGTCATAGGCCCGTTCGCCCCGGTTTGTCTGCTCCACGACCATTGGTACAAGCATCGTCTCTCTCCTCGTCAGCTCGTCGCGTCCTCGTCCACCTGCTCCGACCCCGCGTCTTCGACGACCTCCTCGGCCTCGTCGCTTCCCGAGGTCTCGTCAGCCTGCCTCTCCTCGCCCAACATACGATCCAGAAGTCTACGCCGTTGCATCTGGCTCTCCAGATCGGCCAACTGACCGGATCGGTCTAGACGCTGTCGCACTATGGCTGCGGAGACGCCTTCGGCCCGGCCGATCTCTGCCAGGACCTCTTCCAATTCAGAAGCGTCGACCTTTATTCCATGCTGCTCGACGGCGGCGTCGAGCAGTAGACGAGAATGCACTCGACGCTCGGCTTCCGGCTTGAGGTCTTCATAGAGCGCTTTCCAGTCAACCGAGGTCTTCTGCATGTCGACACCGCGTCTGGCCATGTCAGTCGCCCAGTCCCGGGCCATGTGCTCGACCTCGTGCTCTACGACGCGGGAAGGCAGTTGCAACGGGTAGCGATCGCGAAGCTGTTGCAGCGCGGCGCTTTCCCTCTGGCTCCGGCGCTCACGCCGCATCGTCGCGGCGAGACTCTCTCGCACCGCGTCGCGCAGCTCATCGACGCTCTCGAATTCCCCGGCCTGACGCGCGAACTCCTCATCCAGATTCGGCAGGGCGCGCTCTTCGACCGATTCGACGGCAAAGCGGAATGACCGCTTGCGCTCCCCCTCCTCGGTCGTCTCGCTGCGCTCGAATTCGCCTTTCTGGCCTGTCGACCTTCCGGTGGCCGCCAGCGAGAGCTCTTCCCATAGATTCGGATCGCCGATCTCGAAGCTCACCGGCTCAGGCTCCTCGGCGTCATCGGTCGATTCGCCATCGGTCGTTTCGACGATCCGAGCCGTCACTCGATCCCCTTGGGCGGCTGCCCGTTCGACCGGCTCCCAGCTCCCGGCTTGTCGCCGCAGGTCGTCAATTGCGCGCTGAACGTCGGCCTCGTCGGGTTCGCTTTGAGGCTCGGGCAACTCCAGCCCGTCGAGCTGCTCGACTCGTACCTCGGGTCGCACTTCGACATGGGCGGTGAAAGTGAGCCGGGTGTCCTCGAGGGCAACATCTTCGACCTGGGGCGGCATGAGGGGTTCGAGCTCCTTTTCGGCTCTCGCCTGTTCCCAGTACCGCGGCACCAGCCGCTCCAGCACGTCCTCCTCGATTTGTCGGCGGTACTTCCTGCGGATCAGCTCCACCGGCGCCTTGCCTTTGCGAAAGCCGGGCAGGCTGGCGCGTCGGCGATAATCCTGTTCGGTGCGCCGCAGCTCTGCCTCGACGGCAGGTTCCGGCACCTCGATACGCAACTGCTTCTCGCAGTTGCCCACATCTTCGATTGAAACTACAACGCTCATGAGCGCTCCATCGATCCGATTCGACTCGTTGTCACGCGGTGCCCTTCCGGGCGAACGCGGTGTCTTGGTTTACGTTGGTGCGAAAGGGGGGACTCGAACCCCCAACCCGATCACTCGGGACTAGATCCTAAGTCTAGCGCGTATGCCAGTTCCGCCACTTTCGCTCGCTGATCTCTCGGGCTCGCGGGAGTCCGAGTCTCCGTGCCGCCCCCGGCAATCGAGAAGACGGGCTTTACAAGACATCTTGGGGCGAACGGGATGGACACAGGTGGCTCGCATAATGGACGCGAGACCGAGATCGGCTGGTGAGCCGCCAGGGAATCGAACCCCGAACCCGCAGATTAAGAGTCTGCTGCTCTGCCAATTGAGCTAGCGGCCCACGAACGGGAGATGTTACTTGACGGTCCGCCAGAGTGACAAGAGCCATCGCGCGCCAAGTCCGGACTCGAAGAGGAAGGGGGCTTGGGGTCAAGTACTGGCGACCGGCGACTGGCGACAGGCGACTGGTGACCTCGTCCCTAAGCCGCCCTGGACGAAGTGCACGACTTCGAGTCTGTCGCCTTCTTGCAGACTGACGAAAGCGTAGCGGTCGCGCGGCACGATCACCCCGTTCAATTCCACCGCGACGGCTCGCGGCTCGCGACCCATCGACCTGACAAGGTCGGCCACGGTGGTTCCGCCCTCTACGCCCCGCGACTCGCCATTGACGTGGATGGTACGCCGGTGCGGCGAATTCGAATCACCCGGCTTGGAGCGGTCGTCGCTTTCCATCTCTCCGTCGGAGCCGCCGTTCATAGAAGCTGCTGCAGCTCCGCCCGTCCCAGTTCGTCGCTCTCGGCCGCAATGATCAATGCTCCCGCGCCGCGATCCAGAGCCGGAACGTCGAACTGGAGCGTGGCGCCACCGCTCGCGTCGGACCGAGATCGGGCCAGAATCTGCGGTTCGGCGACCGTGCTGATGAACTCCGCCCAGACATCGACGCCCGACAGTGGCTGGCCGCTGTTCGAACCGCGCAAATGAACCTGGATCGCCGCCGGTCGACCTCGGAGGGCGCTGAGCTCGCCATCCACCGTGAGCTCGAGGACCTCCCGCGATACCTCGTTCCGCAGGTATCCGTCCACCAATTTGTCGAGCGCCTCCGGCATCGGTTCAGCGACCGGTTCCTGCTTCTCGGAGGACGCCTTCCGGGGAGCGACCTCCGGCAGGTAGTCCTTGAGTCGTTCGTCATACTCACCGTTGCGAACGGACTCGATCAGCATGGTGTGCTGCGTGTCCATTCGCTGCTGGATCTCCTCCACATCTGCTGCCGATTCCACCAGGTCCTGGTAGCTGGAGCGTTCTACGGCGACTACCCTGCCGCCGATGTAGATCAGGCTCTCGATCCAAGGGTTGTCCTGTCCCTTGTCTTCCGTCTGCACGTGGAGCACGACTCCATGATGCAGGAAATCGGTGTTGTACCCGGTCAACATGAATCGGCCGCGCTGCGAGCAGAAACGATGCCGCCATCTTAGGAATGCCGCGCGACGGGGTCAAGCGATCCCGGTGGCTCTGCAGGCGTCCCCTTCTTGCCGCTCACGGAATCGGCGTGACACAATATTGCCGAAGAGTGACCCGCGGGGCCGCAGTGCGAGTTCTCGCCCCCAAGATCAAACCAAGACCCCTCTAAGGAGTGAGTATGGCTGAGCCGACAGTCGCGCAGAATGCTGAACAGCGCACGCTCGTGCGTTACGAGACGAAGGAAGGGATCGCGTATCTCACCCTCGACGACCCGCCAGCCAATACCTACACGCACGAGATGATGCGTCAACTCGATGACGCCATTCTCAAGGCGCGCTTTGATAACGACGTTCACGTCATCGTGTTGACCGGTCTGGGGCAGAAGTTCTTCTGTGCCGGGGCGGACATCGGCATGCTGCAGCGCGCCGAACCGAACTTCAAATATTACTTCTGCCTGCATGCCAATGAGACGCTGAACCGGCTCGAGCAGACCGCGAAACTGGTGATCGCCGCTTTGAACGGTCACACCGTCGGCGGCGGCCTGGAGATCGCCATGGCCGCCGACCTGCGTATCGCCCACCAGGGAGCCGGCAAGCTCGGGCTGCCGGAGATCAACCTCGGAGTGCTGCCCGGAACCGGCGGCACGCAGCGCCTATCGCGCATCGTCGGCAAATCCCGGGCCATCGAAATGATGGTGACCGGCGAACTCATCTCATTCGAACGCGGCATGGAGCTCGGCCTGGTCAACCGAATCTTCGACGGCGAGGATTTCATGAACCAGATCCATGAGTTCGCCAAGCAGTTCTGCCCGCCGGCCAGGGCTGCCAAGGCCGCGGGGCGGATCAAGCGCTCGGTCCAATCCGGGTGGGAGGTCCCCTTCGAGAGCGGATTGGCCATCGAGCGCGAACTGCAGCAGCAGCTCTTCATCAGCGCCGATGCCAAGGAGGGCCTCTCCGCCTACAACGAGAAGCGCAAGCCCGAATTCAAGGGAGCCTGATCCGTGCCTGCCAGCGGCACGGCCGCGACACATCTACCTCCGGCAAAGCTCTTCATCCGCGGTCAGTGGGTGGACTCCGAGGGCGGCAGCTTCACCACCCACAACCCGGCGACCGAGGAAGCGATCTGCCAGGTGGCTTCGGCGACGCCGGCGGACGTCGATCACGCCGTTGCTGCCGCCCGCGAAGCACTGCAAGGGGATTGGGCGAAGCTCTCCGCACGGGAGCGCGGCGTCCTACTGTGGCGCATCGCCGACGCGTTGGAAGCGGAGATCGACGAGTTCGCGCGCCTGGAGACACTCGACAATGGCAAGCCCATCTTCGAGTCGCGTTACGTCGACCTGCCGACGGCGATCAATTGCCTGCGATACTTCGCCGGCTGGACCGACAAGATCTCCGGCGAGACACTGCAGGTCGAAGGACCGTTCGAGCTCGCCTACACGCTGCGCGAGCCGGTCGGAGTGGTCGCTGCGATCACACCCTGGAACTTCCCGATCATTCAGGCGCTGTGGAAGATCGCGCCGGCCCTGGCCTGCGGCAACTCGGTCATCCACAAACCGGCGTCCTACACGCCTCTAACCGCCCTCCGCTTCGCCGAATTGGCGTCGCGAGTGGGCCTGCCGCCCGGCGTCCTCAATGTGCTGCCGGGCGGCGGTGCGGAGGTGGGGGGAGCTCTTTGCGCCCATTCCGGCGTGAACAAGATCACCTTTACCGGATCGACCGAGGTCGGCAAGGGCGTCATGCGTGACGCGGCTGAGACAGTGAAGCGAGTCACTCTGGAGCTCGGCGGCAAGTCCCCGAACATCGTGTTCGCTGACGCCGATCTGGACGCCGCCGTCAAGGGCGCCTACAACGGAATCTTCTATGGCAAGGGCGAGGTCTGCGCCGCCGGTTCGCGACTCTTCGTCGAGGCCAGCGTCCACGATGCGCTGCTCGAGAAGCTGCTCGAGAGGACCAGCCGATTGCAACCCGGCGACCCCCTCGATCCGAAGACCAGGCTCGGCGCCTTGGCCTCGGAACGCCAGCGCGAGACCGTGCTCGGCTACGTCGAGAAGGGTCGCCAGGAGGGCGCCCGGGTGGCGATCGGCGGAGAGGCGGCAAGCGTCGACGGCAAGGGATACTTCATGCAACCCACTATCCTCGACCAGGTCGACAACTCGATGGTGGTTGCGCGGGAGGAGATCTTCGGTCCGGTTCTGGTGGTGATTCCCTTCGAGGACGTCGATCAGGCCGTTCAGCTCGCCAACGCGTCGGTGTACGGACTCGCGGCGGGCATCTGGACTCGCGACGTCGGCAAGGCGCATCACGTGGCGCGACAGCTCGAGGCCGGGACGGTGTGGATCAACCAGTACAATTGGTATTCCGCTGCAACGCCTTTCGGGGGGTACAAACAGAGCGGATTCGGGCGTGAGCTCGGGCGTGACGCGCTCGGCTACTACACTGAGACCAAGTCGGTATTCGTGGGACGATAGGGACGAGGGACGAGGAGCGAGGCGGCGACCGGGGTTGATCAAACAAATACCATGACTTCGGCGGATCTCGAACCTTCGGACATCGTTCTTGTTGGGGCGTTACGAACGCCGATCGGCAAGTTCGGCGGCCGCTTGTCGAATCTCAGCGCCGCCGATCTGGGCACCGTCGCCGCGCGAGCTTGTCTGCAGCGCTCCGGCTGCGCGCCGGAATGTGTCGACCGCGTGGTCTTCGGACACGCCCGCCAGGCGGGCGGCGGACCCAACACCGCTCGGCAGGTGGGCTACCGCGCCGGCGTCCCCGTCGATCGTCCGGCCTATACCGTCAATCAAGCGTGTGGATCCGGCCTGCAAGCAGTGTTCTCGGGAGCGCGAGCCATTCGCCTGGGCGAAGCCGACGTCGTGCTGGCTGGTGGCACGGAAAGTATGTCCAATACGCCTTACATGTTGCCGCGCGCTCGCTGGGGCTACCGCCTCGGACATGCCGAGATCGTCGACGGCATGTACCGGGACGGCTTCGATGATCCTCTTTCGGAGATGGTCATGGGCGAGACGGCCGAGGAGCTCGGAGACGAAGCGGGGATCGACCGGGAGGCGAGCGATCGCTATGCCCTCGAGAGTCAGCGTCGGTGCGAAGCGGCGCGGGCCAGCAAGCGTTTCGCGGCGGAGATCACGCCGGTCGACGTCCCGACCCGCAAAGGCGAACAGCGGGTCGACACCGACGAACACCCACGGGACGGGGTGACCTTCGAGTCTCTATCCCGTCTCAAGCCGGTCTTTCGAGAAGGCGGCAGGGTCACCGCCGGCAACGCCTCGGGCATCACCGACGGGGCCGCCGCCATCCTGGTGGCAAGGGCCGAGACGGCTGGCAAGCTTGGTTTGCAACCCTCGGGACGTCTCCTGGGCTGGACCGAGGTCGGCGTGGATCCCCGCATCATGGGCATCGGACCGGTCCCGGCGGTGCGGAAACTGCTCGCCGAAACCGCCATCGAGGCCGGCGACATCGAGGCGGTCGAGCTGAACGAGGCCTTCGCGACGCAGGTCCTGGCCTGCCTGAAAGAGCTCCCTTTCGACCCGGCCATCGTGAACCCCGACGGCGGCGCGATCGCCCTCGGGCATCCGATCGGCTGCACCGGCGCTCGCATCCTGACCACGCTGCTGCACGGAATGGAACTGCGGAGCCAACGGCTTGGGATCGCCACACTGTGCGTTTCCGGCGGCATGGGTCTGGCGTGCCTGGTCGAGCGACTGGAGGCGACGTGAGCCAGGCGTCGCCCGTGCTCGTGGTGTGCGAGAACGCTCAGAAGGCTGAGACCTACGGCCTCGCGCTGATCGCGGTGGGACTGGATCCCGAGGCGCTGAGAGTCCTCACACCGGAGACCATCGACGGCGACCCTGCTCCGCTGGCTGCGACTGCGGCGGGGGTCGTGCTGTGCGGTGGCCCCGATGTCGAGCCCTGGCGGTTCGGCCAAGACCCGCTGCCCAATGCCGGGTTGTCGCTGATGCCCGAACTCGATCAGCTCGAATGGCAGGTGTTGACCGTGGCCCGGTCGGCAAGGCTTCCCGTTTGGGCGATCTGCCGAGGCTTACAAGTCTTGAATGTCTTCCTCGGCGGATCGTTGTGGCAGGACTTGCCGCTCCAACTTCCCGGCATCCTCAACCACGACGTCCCCCACCCCCACGACGCGCTGGCCCACGAGATTCGCTCCACCGGTGTCAGCCATCCATTCGCCGAGCGCCTCTTTTCCGAGAGCCCTCGCGTCAATACGCGCCACCACCAGGGCCTCAAGGAAGTCGCCGCCGAGCTCGCCGTTCTCGCCACCTCGCCCGACGGAGTCATCGAAGCCGTCGGCGGTGCGAGCGAGAATCCGGGCGAGGGCTGGTGGATTCGAGGCGTCCAATGGCACCCCGAAAATCTCACCGCCCTGGCCCTTCAAAGACAGCTATTCGCCGACTTCGTCGTAGCGGCGGGGCAGCGCGCCGAGCGTCCCGCAGTCGGCACCGGTCAGCACGCATGAGTGCCGAGCTGCGACTCGAACGCGATGACCGGATCGCCACGCTGGTGATCGATCGACCGCCGTTGAACATCCTGGACCTGGCCACGCTGGAACGGCTCGGCTCGATGATTCAGGGCCTGGAGGGCGAAGAGCTTCGACTTCTCGTGCTGCGCAGCGCGAGCAAGAGGGCATTCTCCGCCGGAGTTGCCGTGGAAGATCACACTGACGACAGGATCGAACGCATGCTGTCCCTCTTCCACGAGGCGCTGGAACGCCTGCGCACGCTGCCCTGTCCGACACTGGCGGCGGTTCGGGGGCACTGCCTGGGGGGTGGACTGGAGCTCGCCGCCGCCTGCGATCTCATCCTCGCGGCCGAGGGTGCGCGCTTCGGGCAGCCTGAAGTGCAGCTCGGTTGCTATCCACCCTATGCGGCGGCGTTGTACCCGAGGCGGATCGGCTACGCGCGCACCCTCGAGCTGCTGCTCACCGGCCGGTCATTCGGGGCGGAAGAGGCGAGGCGCTTCGGCCTGGTCACCTGGACCGTCGCCGCAGATGCTTTCGAAGATGAGCTCGCAGAGTTGAAGCAGGCGCTGAGCGCCAACAGCGGTGCCGTCTGTCGCTTGATCAAGCGCGCGGTCGCCCAGGCGGATCGCGCACCTTGGGCGACCGCACTCGCGGAGTCCGAACGAATCTATCTCGAAGAGTTGACGGCAACTGAGGACATGCGCGAGGGCCTGACTGCGTTTCTCGAGAAGAGAGCGCCGCACTGGCGGGATCGGTAGCGCCACATCCGCGTGTCGCCTTCGAGCAACGACAAGGAGAGAACGATGTCCGATCTGGTTCTGCAAGAACGTGACGGTCGAACGCTCATACTCACCATCAATCGGCCAGACAAGTTGAACGCACTCAGTCAAGAGGTGCGTGATCGCGTCATCGGCCTCCTAGGTGAGATCGAGGCAGACGATGAGATCGGGTGCATCGTGGTCACCGGTGGCGGAGAGAAAGCGTTCATCGCCGGGGCGGATATCGGGGAATTCGAAGGACGATCACCGCTGGATCAACGACAGGCGATGCGCAGCCCCCGCATCTTCGATGCGATGGCGGAATTCAGCAAACCGGTCATTGCCATGATCAACGGCTACTGTCTCGGCGGTGGCTGTGAGCTGGCCGCCTCGTGCGACATCCGAATTGCCTCGCAGGACGCTCGCTTTGGCCAGCCGGAAATCAATCTCGGCCTGATCCCCGGCGGCGGCGGGACCCAACGGCTGCCCCGCCTGATCGGCATGGGACAGGCCATGCGGCTGGTTCTCAGCGGCGAGATGATCGCGGCTCAGGAGGCACAGCGTATCGGCCTGGTGGATCTGGTGACGGCTCCCGATCAACTGCGCGAGACGACGCTCGAGCTGGCGGGCAAGATTGCCTCGAAGAGTCCTCTCACGCTCAAGATCGCCAAGCAGTCGCTCCGGGCCAGCGAGCAACTGCCCATCGAGGACGGGTTGCGCTTTGAACGTGACCTGTTCTGTCTCTGCTTCTCCACCGACGACATGAAGGAGGGCGTCAAGGCGTTCCTCGAGAAGCGGCAGGCGGAGTGGCGGGGCCGCTGACGGCAGGTGCCGCCGTCATCCATCTCGGGCGCACCCAGCGACAGCGCCACAGCACGTAGGACGCTAGAGCGAGAGCGTTGAGACTGATCGCCAGCGGGTGAACTTGCCAGCCGCTCGACCATCCGCGCATCAGCGCCGCCGCGTCGAAGACGCACATCATGGCCGGCGCGGCGAGTCCCACCGCCAGCCCTGGGAGTCCGCGCCCGCGCGGCCGAGGCGCAGCCAGACCCATGAGAATTGCCGGCGTGAGCACGACGGCGGAGCTGACTGGAGTCCAGATTCCAGCCATCGCCGCCAGCACGGCAAACGCCAAACCCGGAACTCGGTCATCACTCGGCCGTCGCCGGTGTCTCGCCCACAACATGACCAGCAAGAGTGCGGCGAGTCCCGACGTGACGGTTTGCAGAATCGGTCGCCTCCAGACCCGGTCGGCGATGACCAGATACTCCGAATCGTGGGGCTCGCCCGCAGCCGTCGAGAGGGGGAGCTGGTCGATTCGCCGCACCAGCGCGACGACATAATCCGACCAGTCGTCGAGCCGTTCCGGGTCCAGGCGCGACGGGAGATCGCGCGACGTGTGATAAGCGGCGTCGAAATCGAAGAGCGCCACGTCCGAAAGGAGGATTGCGGGAATCTTGCGCTCTGAGAACGACCCCGCGTCAGCCTGCAAACGGCTGCGCGCAGTGCGCTCGCTGAGCTGGCCGAGCACCGGAAACAGGGAATCCCCCATGACCAGACGCCACCGACTCTGCCGGGCAGCGTCGAGCGCCGCGTGTGCCAACCACGCCGGCGGCGGGATGGGTTGGTTCTCCTGCGCACCCGGGAGGACGTGAATGACACCTCGGCGCACGTCCCGGATCCCGATCATGTCGAGATTCACTACGGCGGTGATTTGCGGCGCATCGCTGGCGCGTTGGCTGAGAAATTGCCGCGATCCCTGCTCGCCCGACTCCTCGCCGTCGGAGAGCAGGACCCGCAAGGAATGCCGCAGCGGCACGCGGCGCAGGTGGTCGATGGCGGTGAGTATGACGGCGCAGCCCGAGGCGTCGTCAACGGCACCCGGGCTGCGCGGAACGGTGTCGTAATGAGCGATGAGCAGAATCTCGTCGTCAACCGATCCAGGCAAGAGAGCCGTCACGTTCTGCCATCCCCGGCGCTCCTCCCGTATCCCGGATACACTCGCTTCGGCCAGTCCCATCTCCCGCAGCCGATTCAGCAATAGGAGTCGGGCCCTCGAATGTGCCGCCGATCCCGGCGTTCGAGGCCCTAACCGGGCCAGTGCGGCGGCCTGTCGATAGGCCTCGGACTGGGCCCAGGACGGCGCAGCCAACAGCACGCTGCAGAGGATGATCAAGCTCCAGTGCCTCAACTCGCGAGCCCCCCAAGATGCCGGCTCAAGCCAACCCGTACCGCCGTCGCTTTTCCCACAGCGTCTTTCGGCTGATGCCGAGGAGCCGTGCCGCATTCCCCTGGTGACCACGCGTCCAGGCCAGGGCACGGCGGATCGCCTCACGCTCCACATCGCGCAACGGCAGCGGTGGTTCTCCGCCCCGTGGCGGCGGCGGATCCAATTCCTCCGAAGGATCGAGGATCAGTGTGCGCTCGAGCACATTGCGCAGCTCACGCAGGTTGCCCGGCCAGTCGTAGTCCTCCATCCAGCGGCGGGCGCGCTCGGAAAGCGCCGGCACTGGCCGTTCCATCCGAGTACACAAGTCGCGTACCATCCGATCGACCAGCGAGCCCATCTCGCCTCGGCGCTGCCGCAACGGCGGGATGCGCACTGACATTACTTCGATCCGGTGGTAGAGATCGCGACGAAACACGCCGGCCTCGACGCGTTGCGCCAAATCGGCGGCGCCAATGCCGATGAACCGCACGTCCGCCGTACGCTCCCGGCCCCCGAGCGGCGCGTAGCGGCGTTCGGCCAGCAGGCGCAGCAGTTTCGGTTGTGCGGCCATGGGGAGCTCTTCGAGCTGATCCAGAATCAACGTGCCGCCTTCCGCACGCTCCACTCGACCGACCTGGCTGCCCGAGGCTCCGGTGAAGGCCCCAGGCCGATAGCCGAAAAGCTCGCTCTCCAGCAATTCAGCCGGCAGCGTCGCCGGATCGACCTGTACCAGGGCCGCCTCGGCGCGGCCGCTGGTTTCATGAATCGCATGTGCAATGCGGCTCCGGCCGCTGCCCGACTCGCCCAACAGCAGTACCGGGACATCCGTGGCCGCGGCCCGTTCGAGCGCGTGAAGGACATCACGCAGACTCGCGAAGTCTCCCAGCAAACGGACGAGAGGACTGGCCTCAACCGGCACTGGCGAACTCGGCGCTGACGTCGGGTGCATCGGCCCACAAGTCTTCCAGACCGTAGTAGTCGCGCTTTTCACGGGTGAAGATGTGGAGCACGAACTCGCCGTAGTCGAGCAGCGCCCACCAGCCGTGTCGCACTCCTTCCTCGTGCAGAGGCCGACTCCCGGAATCACGCAGTCGTTTCTCCACGGCTTTGGCAATGGCCTGAACCTGCCGTTCCGACGCTCCGCTGCAGACCAGAAAGTAATCGGTGAAGGTGACGATGCCGCTCAAGTCGAGGACCCGCAGGTCGATCGCCTTGCGGTCCAAAGCCGCCGTGACGGCCTCCCGAACGAGCTCTCGCGGCCGGGAGGAAGGCTCTGTGTGGTCAGTCATCGGAGGCGCGATCGCGATAGAGACCGTATTTTCGGATGTACCTTAGCACCCGCGGATCGAGCATGGTGACCAGTTCATGATCGACGTCGTGAGTCAACGCATGACGAAGCCGAGTCGAAGAGATGTCGACGCGCGCATTCTCTACGCATTGAACACGTGCCTGCTGCAGCAAGGCCCTGGCTTCAGGCTCGCTCCCGGAGATCAGGTCGCTGAGGGTGAAACCGGGGCGCGCCAGCACGACGAAGTCGACGCTTTTCAACAGTTCGGCCCCCCGGCGCCAGTGCGGCAGGTCGACAAAGGCGTCGCTGCCGACGATGTAGTGCCATTCGACGTCCGGTCGCGCTGACTTGAAATGAGCCACAGAATCGATCGTATAGGCGGCGCTGCCGGGGGTCATCTCGACGTCGGAGACGCGCAAGCGGTCGTGATTCAACAGCGCCAGTTCCACCATGGCATATCGAGCCAGCGCCGGTGCGATGTCGCGATCGCTCTTGTGCGGCGGACGGGCGGTGGGCAGGTACAGGACCTGCTCCAACCCGAGGGCCTCGGCGGCGGCGAGAACCGGTTCCACGTGGCCACGATGAATCGGATCGAAACTGCCCCCGAAGAGTCCGCGCTTCTTCATTGCTGGCTCGTTCGATTCAACAGCTGTCTCAGGGCCAGTACGAGAGCGGGCAATCCGTCGCCCGTGACGGCGCTCAGCTCCATTTCCACCAGACCGCGGTCGCGCGCCGCGGCGCGCAGGTCATTCTGCCTTTCCGCATCCACTGCGTCCAGCTTGCTTCCGACCAGGATTCGGGGTCGTTGCACCAGTCCTGGATTGAAGGTGCTGAGCTCGTGCTCGACCGCAGCCACCTCCGCTTCAACAGAGGCCTCTCCCATCGACAGATCGACCAGATGAACGAGGACGCGACAGCGCTCGATGTGGCGTAGAAACTGGACTCCCAGACCTGCACCCTCGGTAGCGCCGGCGATCAGCCCGGGCAGATCGGCCACCACGAAGGGCTCGAACTCCGGGCCGGGACTGACCACACCGAGTTGTGGAATCAGCGTCGTGAAGGGGTAGTCGGCGATCTTCGGTCGGGCCGCAGAGACCGCACTGATCAGCGTCGACTTGCCGGCGTTGGGAAGCCCGATGATGCCCACGTCGGCGAGCAGCTTGAGTTCCAGTCGCAGCCTTCGAGTCTCGCCTTCTTCCCCCGGTTCGACCCGGCGCGGCGCCTGGTTCGTCGCGGTTGCGAAACGAGCGTTGCCGCGACCCCCACGCCCACCTGCCGCTGCCTTCAGGCGCTCACCGTCGTGCAGAATCTCGCCCATTCGCTCGCCGCTGGCGGCGTCGCGCACCACTGTTCCGAGGGGTACTCGAACGATCAGGTCGTCACCCGATCGCCCGGAACGCTTGGAACCCTCGCCGTGTCGCCCGCGTTCGGCGGCGTAGAGTTGCTGAAATCTCAGGTGGTAGAGGGTATTGAGGTTCTCGTCACCTTGCAGGTAGACGGAACCACCGGAGCCCCCGTCGCCGCCCGACGGCCCGCCTCGCGGGACATACTTCTCGCGGCGAAAGGCGAGGCATCCGTTGCCCCCCCTTCCGCCCTGCACTTGGATGGCGGCCTCGTCGAGAAAGATCAAGAAGTTGGAGGCCGATGGGAGCGAAGGCGGTCAGTCCGTCGGCAGCACGCTCACCAACCGGCGACCCCGGCTGCGGTGATATTGGACCACGCCGTCGACCTTGGCGAAGAGCGTGTCGTCCTTGCCGCGACCCACGTTATCGCCGGCAAAGAACTTGGTGCCACGCTGGCGCACCAGGATGGTGCCGCCGCTGACCGTCTGACCGCTGTAGCGCTTCACCCCGAGGAATTGTGGATTCGAGTCCCGGCCGTTGCGGCTGGAACCCTGTCCCTTCTTATGAGCCATGAGTCTCTCTCCGAGTCGGTCGTATCGCGCTTCAGGCGACGATCTCGTCGATCCGAATCCGCACCAGGTCCTGGCGATGACCCCGGGTGCGACGATATCCCTTGCGCCGCTTCTTCTTGAATACGCGGATCTTGGGGCCACGCACCTCGTCGATTCGCGTCGCCTTGACACGAGCTCCCTCGAGCAGCGGAGCGCCGACTTTGGGCGCGCCCTCACCGCCGACGAGCAAGATGCGCTCGAACTCGAGGGCATCCCCCTCCAGTCCCTCGCTTCGTTCGATATCGACGACGTCGCCCGGCGCCACCCTGTACTGCTTGCCGCCGGTCTCGATCACTGCATACATCAGACATACCTCCACTTGCGCCCGCCGGCGCGAAAGGGGAACCTAGCATGCCGCTAACGCCTCGTCAACCAAGCCGGCGACGAGAAGGTGGGGCGATCCCGACAGCCGCGCTGCTATTCTCTCGCCGTGCTGATGCGGCTCTTCGGCCTGTGGATGAGGCTCTGGATGTGGATCCACGGGGGGCGGCATATGCGAGTCCGGGCCGGCGGGTACGACATGGTCGTGCACTGCATCGGTCCACGCGACGCCGAGCCCTGGCTGCTGCTTCACGGCATGGGAGCCACAGCGCTCAGCTGGACTTGTCTGATCAAAGCCTTGCGCCCTAACTGCCGTCTCTACATTCCAGAACTGTGTGCACTCGGTGGTACCCGGGGTCCCCACCCGGCGATTCACGTGGCCGAGTCGGCGACCGTGCTCGCCTCGCTGATCGAGACCCTGGCCCCTGGCCCGCGCCTCACCGTCGCCGGGATGAGTCTCGGCGGTTGGATGGCGGTGCGTCTGGCCCTGGCGCATCGCGCCGAGGTCGACCGTCTGCTGCTCATCGACGTCGCGGGCTGGAAAGACCAGGACTGGCAGCACGTGGTCGATCTGGTGCGGCTGCGTGACCTGAGTGACGTCGACCGCCTCTACAGCGCTCTGTTCGTCCGGACTCCCTGGCTGTTGCAGCATTCCCGCAATGCCTTCCTCGCGGCCTATAGCTCGCCGTCCGTAACCACGATCCTCGACGAAACACGGGCGGACGACTCCTTCGACGCGGCGGACCTGGCTCGAATTCGAGTCCCCACGGGTATCGTCTGGGCCGAAAACGACGGCCTGTTCCCGGTCGCCGTCGCCCGACGCATGAGCGAGGCGCTCCCCCATGCCACGCTCGAGATCATTCCGCGCTGTGGCCACGGGTTGCATTGGGAGCGGCCGCAAGCCCTGGTCGATGCCGTGCAACGCTGGCGCCGCAAGAGCGAATCGTCCGTGCGGCGCTTGGCTCCGGCTTCGAGCGAGCGCATACTTGTCGTGAACAAGCGAGAGGAGAACGGGCCATGACTCCGGACTACCTGATCTGCTTGAACTGCGAGAGCCCTTGCTACCAGTTCGAATGGCAGGACGGCAAGGTCGTCGAGGCGATCTGCGAGGCGTGCGGCAACGAGGATCCCGAAGAGTTCCTCACCGAGTCCGAATACGAAGAGCTGACTCAGGGAGGCTGACCGCCCATTGGGGGCCGAGTCCGGTCGCCGGCTCAGTCGGCGGGCTCGGCACCGAAATCGACGCCGATACAGCGCGCCGTGTGAACGAGCTCGCCATCGGGATCGACCGTGCTGGTGCGGGCGACGGCGTCTTCGATCGCCACGTCCTCGACACGGTTGCCGGACAGGCAGACCATCCTTCCCCACGCGCCGTCCGCCGCCAGCGTAGCGGCACGTTCGCCGAATCTGGTAGCGAGGATCCGATCGAAGGGCACCGGTGAACCGCCGCGCTGCAGATGCCCGAGCACGGTGACTCGGATCTCATGTTCCATGAGCGGCCGCAGTTCCCTGGCGAGACGATCGCCGGCGCCGCCCAGCCGCGAGTGACCGGTGACCGGGTCGATCTCCTTGATCGCCGGCAGGCCTCCCGCAGCCGCTGCCCCTTCCGCCACCACGACGAGCGAGTAGGCCTGATCCCGCTGCCGGCGCTCCTCGATCTTGCGCGCGACGATTTCCGGGTGATACGGAATCTCCGGAATCAGGATGACATCCGCCCCGCCGGCAAGACCGGCGTGGAGGGCGATCCATCCGGCGTCACGGCCCATCACCTCCAGAATCATCACGCGATGATGGCTCTCGGCCGTGTCCCGCAATCTGTCCAGGGCATCGCTGGCCGCGCCGATCGCGGTCCAGAAACCAAAGGTGTAATCGGTCGCCGCCAGGTCGTTGTCGATGGTCTTCGGCACGCCGACCAGCTTGAGACCCCGTTGAGCCAGCTCCACGCCGATCTTCAGCGTTCCATCTCCTCCGATCACGATCAGGCCGTCGATGGCGGCCTGGCGGACGTTGTCCAGCAGCTCGGCCGTGCGGTCGACCAGGGCTCCATTCCGCAACACCGCGAATGGGTTGATGCGATTGGACGTGCCGAGCACAGTGCCCCCCTCCGCGATGATGCCGCGTACGCCGACGCTGGTCAGAGTCACGAAGCGGCGATCCAAGAGGCCTGAGAAACCGTCCAGGATTCCGACCACGTCGAGGCCATAGACGCGCTCGGCGGTCCTCACGGCGCCACGAATTACGGCGTTCAGCCCAGGTGCGTCGCCTCCACCGGTCAGGAGCCCGAGACGTTGGATTTGCGCCATCATCGGTCTCCCGCCGGGGCCTTCGCCCCTCGCCTCTGAAATCGGATCACGCCGTAGCCGCCGGCTGCGGTAGTGACGGGCGCGACGCATGGCTGAGGCCTTGATCCGGCACGGCAGGCAGTACGACTCGAATCGTCGTGCCCGAGCCCCGCATGCTCACGACCTCCAACTGCGCGTCGTGGGCGCGCGCGATTCGTTCCACGATGGCCAGGCCAAGACCCGTCCCGCCCTTGCGGGTCGAATAGAAGAGATCGAACATCTTCTGCCTCTCTTCGGGCGCGATTCCGCAACCGTTGTCCGTGACCTGCACAATCACCTGCTCGTCGCGGCGGCGCACGCTCAGCTGGATCCGTGCGGGTCGGTCGAGGCTCTCGGTCGCATAGAGGGCGTTCTGGACCAGATTCAGAAGCAGCTGATTGAACAACGAAGCATCCACATGGACCAACCCGCCATCCGTCTGGTCCTCCACCGTCACCTCCGCGCCATGTTCACGGATCTGTGAGACCAGCACCTGGCGCACTTGCACGAGGAGGTCAACGGCTCGGACGTCCTCCGGATGCAACTTCTGTGGTCGCGCGTAAGCCAGGAAGTCGGTCACCAGGCGCTCGAGACGTCCAATCTCGGAGCGCGTGATGGCGAGCAGTCCTCGGCTGCCGACGCTGCCATCGGACGGTTCGCCGTAGACCTCGCCGATCTCCTCTTCGATGAGCTGCATGTTGAGGCGCAACGAGTTGAGAGGATTACGAATTTCGTGTGCCAGACCCGACGCCAGAGTACCGAGATAAGCCAGCCTCTCCTGCTCGCGGGCCCTGGATTCGGCGCGCTGCGTTCGCAGCCACAGCCAGCGCAGCACGAATGCGCCGCAGAGCAGTGCAATCAAGGTCACCAGGCCGATGAATGCCGCCTGCCGGATCAGCTCGCGGCGCAGCACGCTGATCCGCTGCTCCAGCTCCCCCTGACTGATGCCGATGTGCAGGATGCCGAGCTCGCCGATTGGGACGTCGAGGTGATAGACCGACGAGCGATCGATGGTGCGCGTCTCCAGCCGATTCGGCAACTCCGGGCTCCCTACGGCAGGCTTGGGAGCATTCGGATTCGGAATGGTGGCATTGGTGCGTGCCTTGAAAACGAGCACGCCGTTCTTGTCGCGAATCTCGATGTTCTGCAGCAGATCCCGCTGTTGCAGGATCGAGTTGATGTACGACTGCGTCTCCCGTTCCGTCGCCACCGCGGTGTAGAGGTCGTCGCCCTCTTCCTTCGCCCTTCCTTCGATCTGCCTGGCCAGCCCTTCCGCTTCAGCCCGGGTGTCCAGCAGGACCTGCTCGATCTCCCGTTGCGAGAGGGAACGAAAGATCAGCCAGCCGAATAGGCTCAAGTCGAACGCGACGAACAGCGCGAGCACCAAAACAGTGACGAGGAGGCGACGTGGCAGGACGGGTGGAAGCCGTTTCTCCATCAAGTGCAATCTACCATTTCAAGGCGGCGGGGAGCCTGGCACCCGGGAACCGGAGGCGAGAAGCCCGGGGCCTCAAATGAAGCGCCGCAACGCCGCAACGGCGCGGCGACTGGCACCTGGAAGCCGGTGGCTGGCGGTTGCGACCCCCGGGGCTTTGGAAAGGGTAATTTGGGGCAAATCCCCTCATCTGGAGCATTTATCTGATATGACTACGCTCAGATCTATGACAATCTTCCCGCAGCGCTTGACAAAATCTTAGCTTTCACATATCATATCAGTTGTCGGGTGGCTGCGACCCTCGACGACAACGAACACACGAACCTAGGGAGGAGTCACACCATGGCAACCGCACTCACACGTTGGGCGCCTTCGGACATCTGGGGCACTCGGATGAACCGCTTGTTCGACGACGCGTTCACGAATTTCTTGGCTCCGCTGGTCCCCTCCGAGCAACTCGCCGAGAGGGCCTGGATGCCTGCGGTCGACATCCGCGAGACGGACGATTCGCTGATCATGACGGCGGAGCTTCCGGGCATGAAGAAAGAGAATGTCCACATCACTCTCGAGAACAACGTGCTCACCATCAGCGGCGAGCGCAAGTTCGAGAAGGATGAGAAGAAGGAGAACTACCATCGCATCGAGCGCGCATACGGCGAGTTCACTCGCTCGTTCAGCGTGCCGAGCAACATCGACGCGAGCAAGGTCCAGGCGAAGTTCCACGACGGCCTGCTCGAGGTCAAGTTGAGCAAGTCTCCGGAGGCGCGGCCGCGTAAGATCGAGATCGCCTGAGCGCTGCGGCGCTTCCCGCCGGCCCACTCCGGTCCGGCGTTCTGACCAGCCCCACCCACCGGGTGGGGCTGTTTGTTTTGTCCCTTGATCGATGCGCCGTTTGACCGGGCATCCGGGCTCGGCTAGCATGCCGTGCATCCGCCCCCTTGCATCATGCACGACAAGCCGTTGAAGCGAGTGCGCAGGCACCTGAAGGCCTTCGTCGCCGTCGTGCTCGGTTGCGCCTCGCTGGTGATCAGCGGGTGCGACGGCGGCGCGGCGTCGCCCGGCGCGAATTCGGCGGTCGCCACGCTGGCGGCCAGCAAGGCGAACACAATCGCCGTGGCCGTCAGCGCGGATCTGGCCGGAGTCAATCCTCTCATCGCCGGCCAGAGCAGGTTCAGCACCGACGTCCAGGACCAGCTCTTTCTCCGCCTGTTCGAAGAGCAGGCGGACTTCGACCGGCATCCACCCACCTTTGCAGCCCGGCTGGTGAGCTCGAGGCGATGGTCGGACGATCGCCTGACGCTCGACCTCACGCTGCGCAACGACGTGCGCTGGAGCGACGGGACGCCGGTGACGGCCGACGACGTCGTGTGGACCTGGCGGGCCGAGACCAGTCCGGCGATCGCCTGGAGCTATGCCCAGAGCAAGGAAGCCATCCGCGACATGGAGGCTCTCGACTCGAACACCGTTCGAGTCCGTTTCACCAAGGCCTACGCAGGGCAACTGGCCGACCTGAACGAGGGTCCCATCCTCCCGAAGCAGGCCTGGAGCAGGCTGCCATTCACCCAATGGCGCGGCGGCGAAGCCTGGTTTCGTGAGCACCTCGTGACCGATGGCCCGTTCCGCCTCGCCAGTTGGCGGCCAGGCGAGCAGGTCGTGCTCGAAGCCAACCCGACCTACTATGAGAGGGGCCTGCCGCGGCTGCAGCGTGTCGTCTTTCGCGTCGTGCCCGACAAGACCAGTCAGCTGGTCGATCTACGAACCGGTGA
>Ga0307436_1000085_pt1 | contig 37298 bp, 33 predicted proteins | sample SalMarWE160440MG_FD_202513 | JGI IMG/M metagenome (GOLD analysis project Ga0307436, IMG submission 202513) | Salt marsh sediment microbial communities from the Plum Island Ecosystem LTER, Massachusetts, United States - WE1604-40 | ecosystem: Environmental > Aquatic > Marine > Intertidal zone >...
AGGGAAGGTCCGCGGCGGAGGTCATCATGACCGAGCTGCACGCCGGAGGGAAATTCGACAAGAACTCTTACAAGGTCTCAGGGGGTCTCCACGGCGTCGGCGTCTCGGTGGTCAACGCGCTGTCCGAGCGCCTCGACATGGAGATCAAGCGCGACGGCCAGGTCTGGGTGCAAAGCTTCGAGCGAGGCCTGCCTCTCGAGCCCATCAAGGCGATCGGCAAGACCAAGAAGTCGGGCACGAAGATCCATTTCCGGCCCGATCCGCAGGTCTTCGGCGGGGACACCAGCTTCCATTACGAAACCCTGGCGCAGCGCCTCCGGGAACAGGCCTTCCTCAATAAGGGCGTGCAGATTCGCCTCACCGATCAGCGCACCGGCAAGCAGGCCGATTTCTCCTACGCCGGCGGCATCGCGAGCTTCGTGGAGCACCTGACCCGGAGCAAGATTCCACTGCACAAGAAGCCGATCTACATCGAGGAGGCCACGGAGGACGGTGAGTCGGTCGAGGTGGCGCTGCAATGGACGGACGGCTACCAGGAGCAGATCTACTGCTTCACCAACACCATCCACAACCGTGACGGGGGCGCGCACCTGTCGGGATTCAGGGCGGCGCTCACCCGCACGATCAACACCTACGCCTCCAACGCCGGACTCGCCAAGTCGTTGAAGGAGAACCTCACCGGCGACGACGTCCGAGAGGGGCTCACGGCCGTGGTCTCGGTGCGGGTCAAAGACCCGAAGTTCTCCAGCCAGACGAAGGACAAGCTGGTCTCGTCCAACGTCAAGGGCTGGGTGGAACAGACCCTGAACGACAAGCTCGGAAGCTATTTCGAGGAGAACCCGCGGGTCGCCAAGAAGATCGTCGAGAAGGCGATCGACGCCGCCAGGGCGCGGGAGGCGGCGCGCAAGGCGCGTGAGCTGACCCGGCGCAAGGGCGCCCTCGATGCAACGAATCTGCCGGGCAAGCTGGCCGACTGCTCCGAGCGCAACCCGGAGTTTGCCGAGCTCTTCCTGGTCGAGGGCGATTCCGCCGGCGGCACGGCGAAACAGGGGCGCGACCGCAAGTTCCAGGCCATCCTGCCGCTACGGGGCAAGATCTTGAACGTCGAAAAGGCGCGCTTCGACAAGATGCTCTCGAATGAGGAGATCAAGACCATCATCTCGGCCCTGGGCACCGGAATCGGCAAGGATGACTTCGATGTCTCCAGGCTGCGGTACCACAAGCTGATCATCATGTGTGACGCCGACGTCGACGGCAGTCACATCCGCACGCTGATCCTCACATTCTTCTTCCGTCAGATGCCGGAGATCCTGCAGCGCGGCCACCTCTACATCGCGCAGCCTCCCCTGTTCAAGGTGTCGCGCGGCAAGTCCGACGTGTACCTGAAAGACGATCGCGAGTATCAGCAGTTCCTGGTCGACCGGATCAAGGACGAGTGGAAGGTGAGGCTGGGCTCGAACGGCGGCAAAGCCCTCGAGGGCGCCAACCTGGAGCAGTTCGTCACCCGAGCGGAGACTTTCCGCCGCAATCTGGCAAGGCTGGAGGCGCGGGGATTGCCGGGAGACGCGCTTCGCGTCGCTCTCAAGCAGGGTCTCACCACCGTCCGGGTGCTGAGCGACGGGAAGCGCATGCAGACGATCGCGGAGATCATCGAGGCCTCCGGATTCCACTCTGTCGAGGTGGTCGAGGATGAGGAGCACGGCTGCAACGAGATCCATTTCGTCAGTCGGCGCGACGGCGTCGAACGCGACGTCGTGTTCGGCTGGGAGTTGATTCAATCGCCGGAGTTCCGAGCCCTGGCCGGCAACGACGTCGGCCTGGAAACCCTGTCGGTCGACCTATTCATGCTCGCCAAGGGCGAGGACGAGTCAACCCATGAGACGCTCGACGAGGCGCTTGACACGCTCTACGCGGGAGCCAAGAAGGGGCTCTCCATTCAGCGCTACAAGGGCCTGGGCGAGATGAACGCAGAGCAGCTCTGGGAGACCACGATGGATCCCGAGCGGCGGCGTTTGCTGCGCGTCTCCATCGAGGACCAGGTGGCCGCCGATGAGATCTTCTCGCGCTTGATGGGTGACGCCGTCGAGCCCCGCCGCGAGTTCATCCTGGACAACGCCCTCGCGGTCCAGAACCTGGATGTGTGAGGTAGCCGCCAGCCGCCAGCCGCCAGTGGGATGTGCCATCTCCGAGCTGGAAGCTGGAGGCTGGAGGCTGGAGGCTGGAGGCTGGAGGCTGGAGGCTGGCAGCTTGCCCAACGAAGCCGAGTCGCACGATCTGAGAAGCACGTTCTTAACCACCGACAACGCTGGAACAACCAATGAGTGACATCGACCGCATTCTCCCCTTCGAAACGCCGCAGGCGGTGGACATCGAAGACGAGATGAAGCGCAGCTACATCGATTACGCCATGAGCGTGATCATCGGCCGCGCCCTACCGGACGTTCGGGACGGCCTCAAGCCCGTGCATCGCCGCGTCCTGTATGGGATGTGGGAGTCGGGCAATACGTCCAGCAAGGCGTACCGCAAGTCGTCTCGAATCGTCGGCGACGTGATGGGCAAATATCACCCGCACGGCGACGCCGCGATCTACGACACCGTGGTGCGCATGGCCCAGGACTTCTCGCTGCGCTACCTGCTGGTGGACGGCCAGGGCAACTTCGGCTCGATCGACGGCGACGCCCCGGCGGCGATGCGTTACACCGAGGTGCGGCTGACCAAGCTCGCCGAGGAGATGCTCAAGGAGGACATCGACAAGGAGACGGTGGACTGGACGGAGAACTACGACGGGTCTTTACAGGAGCCACTCGTGCTCCCGGCTCGTTTTCCCCAGATGCTGGTCAACGGCGCCGCCGGAATTGCGGTCGGCATGGCGACCAACATCCCGCCGCACAACCTCTCCGAGGTCATCGATGCGCTGCTCCTGTTGATGGAGGAGCCCGCCGTCGAGATCAAACAACTGATGAAGAAGCTGCCGGGCCCCGACTTCCCCACCGCCGGCTTCATCCATGGCAAGGACGGAATACGCGATGCCTACACCACCGGTCGCGGCACCATCCAGATGCGAGCGCGGGCAGCCATCGAATCCAGCGTCAAGGGAGATCGCCAGTCGATCATCGTCAGCGAGATTCCCTATCAGGTCAACAAGGCGCGGCTGATCGAACGCATCGCCGACCTGATTCGCGACAAGAAGATCGAAGGGGTTTCCGACCTGCGCGACGAGTCGGACCGCGAGGGCATCCGCATCGTCGTCGACGTCAAGCGGGGCGAAGTGCCGGAGATCATCCTCAACAAGCTCTACAAGATGACGCCGATGCAGAGCAGCTTCGGCATCATTCTGCTGGCCATCGTCGACAACCAGCCGGAGGTGCTCAACCTCAAACAGATGCTGGAGCACTTCCTGGATCACCGCAAGACCGTGGTGATCCGGCGGACCCGTTTCGACCTGCGCAAGGCCGAAGAGCGGGCCCACATCCTGGAGGGCATTCTCAAGGCCCTGGATCAGCTCGACGAGGTGATCGCGGCGATCCGCGCCAGCCACACCCCGGCCGACGCCAGGGTCCGGCTGGTCGAGCAGTTCACGCTCAGCGAGGTCCAGGCGCAGGCCATCTTGGACATGCGTCTGCAAAGGCTCACCGGGCTGGAGCGTGAGAAGGTGGTCGACGAGTACAAGGAGGTCGTGGCCCTGATCGAACGGCTGCGCGCGATCCTCGGCTCGGACCGGCTCGTCCTGGAGGAGATTCGCGCCGAGCTCGAATCCATTCGTGAAACCTACGGTGATGCGCGCCGAACCGAGATCATCCCGGAAACGCACGAGATCACCATCGAGGACATGATCGCGGATGAGGACATGGTGATCACGGTCACCAACTCGGGCTATATCAAGCGCTCGCCGCTCTCGATCTATCGTGCCCAGCATCGCGGCGGCAAGGGCAGGACCGGCATCATCACCAAGGAAGGCGATTTCGTCGAGTCGCTCTATGTTGCCTCGGCACACGACTACATCCTGGTGTTCACGGAGCGTGGCCAGGTGCACTGGCTGAAGGTGCACGAGATCCCGCAGATGGGTCCGGCCGCGCGGGGCAAGGCGATCGTCAATCTGTTGGCGATCGAGCCGGACGATCGGGTTGCAACCACCGTGGCGGTACGCGAGTTCGACGAGGACAGCTATCTGATCTTCGCCACCGAGAAGGGCACCATCAAGAAGACGGCGCTCGATGCGTACTCCAACCCCCGCAGCGGCGGCATCATCGCCATCAACGTCGACGAAGACGATCGCCTGCTGTCGGTGAGAATGACCGACGGCAGCCAGAACATCCTGCTGGCGACGAACAACGGTTATGCCATTCGCTTCGCCGAGTCAGACGCGCGGCCGATGGGACGCGCCACCCGTGGGGTGCGAGGCATTCAGTTGCGCAAGGGAGATCGCGTCGTCGCCATGGAAGCGCTCAATGCGGACGACGAGGTTCTCTCGATCGCCGCTAACGGGCTCGGCAAGCGGACGCCGGTCGATCAGTACCCGAAACAGAAGCGCGGCGGCAAGGGCGTGATCAATCTGAAGGTGTCGAAGAAGACCGGACCGGTCATCGGCGTGCGACAGGTGAAACCCGACGATGGCGTGATGCTGATCACCCACGAGGGCAAGATCATTCGCATCGGCGTCGAGGGCGTCCGCGTCTCCAGCCGCTCGACCCAGGGGGTCAAGCTGATGGATTTGGATGGAGAGGACCGCCTGGTCGCCGTCGCCAAGCTCGCCGAGCGTGAAGAGCGCGAGCTCGGTGGCGAGGAGGGCGACGACGCCGAGCGTGCCGCGGCCGGTGGCGAAGGCGGTGACGAGGGCGAAGACGAGGGCGAAGACGAGGACGTCAACTGACAGCGCCGCGTGGTTGACCGAGTGAGGCCCTGAAGGCGTGAGCGGGCAAGACGAGAAGTCCGCGCCGGCGGGCGCCTTCTATACCGTTGCCTGGGTGTTCTACATGGCTCTCGCGGTGGGGGCAGTGATCTGGCTGGGGGTGCGTCAGGGACAGGTTACCTGGCGGCTCTTCGTGCATCCCTCGGGGCTGCTGGTGGATCTGGGTCTGGGGTTGGCCGCGGCCGGAGTGCTGCTCGGAGTCTGGTACCTGGCCCAGCGGTACTGGTCGAGCGCGCGCCGGCTGGAGGGCGATCTGCGGTCGGTGCTCGGCCCGATCACCACCGAGCAGGCGGTTGCTCTGGGGCTGTTCTCGGGGATCGCGGAAGAGGTCTTCTTCCGCGGCGCGATGCTGTCGGCATGGGGCTGGATCCCTGCGACCCTGATCTTTGCCCTGATGCACGCCGGCGGGCGCGGCCTCTCGGTTGCCTGGATGCTCTTTGCCGCCGTCGCCGGCCTCATCTTTGCCGGTCTGGTGCTGTGGCGCGGCGCCCTCCTGTCACCGATCCTTGCGCACGCGCTGGTGAATGCGATTCAGCTGCGGAGACTGGGAAGGCATGATCTGAGCCCGGGAGCGCCGGGCAACGAACCTGCTTGAGGGCGCGGCCGGCCGATGGTTCCGGCCGCGGACTGCTAAACTCTGAGACCTGCGAGCCCCCAATCCGGAAATTCTTCAGATCGAGGAGTACGAATACGATGGCAGTCGAAAGCAGTGAAGTTCTAGCGCGCCTCAAAACAGATCGAGAGCGCCACCTGGAGGAGCTGAAGGATTTTCTACGTATCCCTTCGATCTCGACGGACCCGGACTACCGAGACGACGTACTACGCTGCGGTGAGTTCGTGCGGCAGAATCTCGAGGACGCGGGCCTGAAGGCCGAGCTGGTGCAATCGGCCGGTTATCCACTGGTCTATGCCGAGTGGCTGGGGGCACCCGGCAGGCCGACCCTGCTCTTCTACGGGCACTACGACGTGCAGCCCCCGGATCCGCTCGAGCTCTGGCGCAATCCGCCGTTCGAGCCGACCGTGGAAGACGGCCGCGTGGTGGCGCGCGGGGCGACGGACGACAAGGGTCAGGTGTTTGCCCAGATGAAGGCCGTCGAGGCGTACTTGTCCACCGAGGGCAAGTTGCCGGTCAACGTGAAGTTCCTGATCGAAGGCGAGGAAGAGTCCGGAGGCGAGTCGATTGAACAGTACGTCATCGAGGACGGCGGCAAGCGACTGGCCTGCGACGCCGTCGTCGTGTCGGACTCGTCGATGTACGCCAAGGGGCAACCCTCGCTGCTCTACGGGCTCAAGGGCCTTGCCTATATGGAGCTCAAGGTCAAAGGGCCGAGCCGCGACTTGCATTCCGGTACCTACGGCGGGGCGGTGGCGAACCCGGCGAACGCGCTTTGCCAGATCGTCGCGAAGCTGCGGGACCCGGACAGCGGGCGCATCCTCATTCCCGGCTTCTACGACGACGTGTTGCCGATCGAAGACTGGGAGCGCAAGGAATTCGCGCAGCTGCCGTTCGACGAGAAGGAATATTGCGAAGAGATCGGGGTGAAGGAAACGTTCGGCGAGGAGGGCTATACCACGCTCGAGCGCGCCTGGGCGCGTCCGACCTGTGACGTCAATGGCCTCTTCGGCGGCTACGAGGGGAAGGGAGCGAAGACGGTGCTGCCCGCCTGGTCGGGGGCCAAGGTCTCGATGCGCCTGGTGCCCAATCAGGATCCCCACGAGATCGCACGCCTGTTCGAAGCGTACGTGCATTCGGTCACGCCGCGGGGGGTGACCACCGAGATCAGGTTCCTGCACGGCGCGCCGGCAGTCGAGATCAACGCCGAGGGGCCGATGCTGGAGGCGGCCAAGAAGGCCCAGGAGGAGACCTGGGGCAAGGCTCCGGTGCTCATTCGAGAGGGCGGCTCGATTCCGATCGTGGGTACGTTCAGCGATGTTCTTCACTGCCCGGTTCTGCTCGTCGGCCTTGGACTCCCAGATGATCGCCTTCACTCGCCGAACGAGAAGATCGACCTGGAGAACTACTATCGCGGCATCGAGACCATCGCTCGATTGCTGAAGGAAGCAGGCGACGTCAACGGAGCGTGACTTGAATCAAGATGACGGGATCGAAAGCGAGCTCAAGTTTCCGGTCGAGGAACTTGGTGCGCTGCGTGAGCGCCTGACGGAGCTGGAAGCAGAGCGACTGTCACCGTCGGCGCTGGAAGACAATTGGGTCCTGGATCGGGACAATGCGCTCCGTGAAGCCGCTTCGCTGCTCCGGGTTCGGCAAGATCGCAACGGCGCCCGCGTCACCTGGAAGGGTCCGCCGACGTTCGACGGGCCGCTCAAGCAACGAGAGGAGCGGGAGTGTGGTATCGAAGACGCCGAAGAGCTGCTCATACTTTTCGAGCGTCTCGGCTACAAGGTGGTTCATCGCTACCAGAAACACCGGGAAGAGTGGCGACTGGGCGGCGTGAAGGTCGCGCTGGATCACACCCCGATGGGCAATTTCGTCGAATTCGAGGGCGACGGCGCGGAGAAGCTGGCGCAGCGCTGCGGCTTCACGATGGACCGTGCGGAACGGCGCAGCTACCTGAGGCTCTACCTCGACTACGTGAGGGATCATCCCGAGGCGCCGCGCAACATGGTCTTCCAGTCCGACTGAGCCGGCGGCAGCACGAGGTGCGATGATGCGTACAGACCGTGCCGCGGCTGTAAATGGCTGAGCAGCCGCGCTTGCGGGCGGTCGTCCTGGCGGCGGGAGAAGGCCGCCGATTGCGGCCCCTGACCTCGCGAGTGCCCAAGCCGCTGCTTCCCGTCCTCGGACTACCGATCCTGGCACACACACTCGGAGATCTGGAGGCCGTCGGGTGCGAGGCGGTCGCCATCAACCTGCATCATCTCGGTGATCAGATCGAGAAGCACTTCGGGTCGCGCTACCGCGGTCTGCCGCTGCACTATTTCCGGGAGGAGCACCTCCTCGGCACGGCGGGCGCGCTGGTGCCCATGCGCGAGTTCCTCGCCCCCGCCAGCCTGGTGTTCGTGGTCAACGGTGACAGCTACAGCCGTTGGCCGTTGAAGCGGGTCCTGCGCCGGTACCGCAGACACCGGGCGCCGGCCACTTTGTTGCTTTCACGCCGAGCCGACCCACGGGCTTTTGGTGGAGGCGTCGGTATCGATCGCCGCGGTGCGATCGTGTCGTTTTTCCCCGACGAGAGCTTCGGCGAGGTGAAGAGACGGCTCGTATTCGCCGGACTGCACCTGCTGGAGCCGCGCACGTTGGCGCGGTTACCCGATCCTCCTTCCGACTTCATACGAGACGTCTATCGACCGCTGGTGCAAGAGGGCGAGACCGTGCTCGCAACGGCGACACGGCGACGCTGGGATGACCTCGGGACACCCCGGCGCTACCTGGATGGTGTGCTGAAGGCGGCGGGCGGCGATCGTCGGCTCTCACGCTTGTTTGGCCGCCGGTCCTGGGTGTCGCCCGGCAGTGAGGTCGCCCGGGGTGCCCGGGTGCGACGCTCGGTCGTCGAGCGAACTGCCGTCGTTCGGGAAAACGCCGAGGTGATATCCAGCCTGCTCTTGCCCGGATCGGTCGTCGGTCCGCAAGCGCGGGTGGTCGACTGCATCGTCAGCTACGAAGTGGAGATCCCGCCCGGCGCCCACGTCGCCAGCCGCCTGGTGACCCGGCGGCGGCCGGGGTTGGCGGTACCGGAGGGAAGCTCGGTGTTGGGCGGGCTGGTTTTTACGCCGTTGGCATGAAAGCGGCCGCCCAGGACCCGCCCATGCCCCTGCGCCAGGAGGCGGGGGGGGGAAGGGATCAGGCTCGCGGAGAATCTGCGGTCCGCAGTTGAGTGGCTAGCCAGGTAGGGAGCTCGGGGACGCCCGCGAGGCAGGTCAGCGGTTCGAAGCGTCTCAGCTCGGCCGGGTCGTGGCCGCCACTGGTGACCGCAACGGCTCGCATGCCGGCGCCGCGGGCCATTTCGAGATCGTAGCTCGTGTCACCGATCATCAAGGCCTGCGAAGGCGGGGCTCCCACCTCATCCAGCAAATCCAGCAGCATCTGAGGATGCGGCTTCGACCTCGCCTCAGAGGCGGTCCGGGTGGCGATGAAGTGATCGCGAATTCCGGCGGCGTCGAGCTCGCCTTCGAGACCCCGCCGGCTCTTGCCCGTGGCGACCGCGAGCGCATAGCCGGCCGCGCGAAGCTCGTCGAGGGCCTCGCGCACGTTGGTGAAGAGACGCGTCTGGCGCTGGAAGGTGCCGAACCAGTGCTTGCGGTAGGTCGAAACGATCGCCTCATACGTCGGCTCGTCGCATTCCGGCACCATGACACCGATCGTCTCCCGCAGACCGAGGCCGATCACGCCTCTGAGCGTCTGATCCTCCGGAACCGGCAATGAGAGTTCAGTGAGCGTGGTACGGGTGCACTCAACGATGGTGCCAATCGAGTCCACCAACGTCCCGTCCCAATCGAAGACGAGCAGGCTATATGGCAAGTCGAGACCGGTAGTCGAAGAGATCATCCGCAGCAGTGTAGCCCACGGCAGAGCCGTGAGCCGCCGGTCTCCCACCCGGTCGGAAGGCTACCGGCTGCCGGCCTCCGGTCCTCCCGCCCGTCCCGAGTCAAGAGAGCAGCGCTTGCGCCCCACTCCTTGCCCTTCATCTCTACAGTCTGATTCCCTCTGGTAGCTGGTAGCTGGTAGCTGGTAGCTGGTAGCTGGTAGCTGGTAGCTGGTAGCTCGAGTGGCGAGTCGGCCTCTTTCCTCGCTCCTCGCTCCCCGCCCCCCGTCACTCCCCGTACGGAATCCAAATATTCTTCACCTGCGTGGCCTGGCGCAGGAATTCGTCGCCTTGCGCCTGGAGCGGATCCGACCAGTCGCGGCGCTTGCCGTGATTGACCCAGGTGCGCTTCAGGTTTCCGGCCGAGAGCCGTTCGACTTCGGCGCCACCCTCGGCGGGGCCGATGTACCAAACCCCGGCGACGTCGTCGTGCGCCGCCAACACTGCAGCCAGCTCGTCGCGGCATCCGGTCACGATGTTGAGGGCGCCATCCGGCACGTCCGATGTATCGAAGACCTGGTAGAGGTCGGTGGCGACGAGCGGATAACGCTCGGAGGGCACGACCACGAGGCGATTGCCCAGCGCCAACGGAGGGAGGACCAGCGACAAGAATCCGAGCAATGGCGCCTCGGATGGACAGACAATCCCCATCACGCCGATCGGCTCGGGCATGGCCAGTGTGACGTTGCGAAACGGCGTGGCGTGCACCAAACCGTCCCATTTGTCAGCCCGCGCGGCATAGAAGTAGAGGCGATCGAGGGAGGCATGGACCTCCTGGCGGGCCTCGTCGGTGCCGCAGCCGGTCAGGGCGGCAATGCGTTCGGCGAACTCGGTCCGTCGCACGGCCAGGTTCTCGGCGACGTAGTAGAGCACCTGGGCTCGATTGTGTGCCGTGGTGGTAGCCCAAGAACGCGCCTTGTGGGCGGCTTCCACCGCGTTGCGGAGGTCCTTGCGATTGCCGCGACCGACTTCGCCGGCCAGCGAGCCGTCATGGTTCGCGATCTCAATGGTGTAGGGGGCGTCGGGGCGTTGCTGGCGCCCGCCGATGTACATCTTCGGCGTACGGTCGATGGCGGGCAGGTCGTCGGAGTCCTCTTCGGGCGGACGACTGACCGCCGTCGGTCCGCTTTCGACCGAATACTCCGGCAGCGTCCTCTGGAAGGAGGGCTGGAGGTACTCCCACATGCCCTCGCGACCGCCCTCGCGGCCGAAGCCGGACTCCCGGTAGCCTCCGAAGCCGGAGGCGGCGTCGAACACGTTGGTGCAGTTGATCCACACCGTCCCGGCGAGGATCTTCGGGGCGATGTCGAGGGCCAGGTTGATGTTCTCCGTCCAGACGCTTGCGGCGAGACCATAGCGAGTGTTGTTGGCCAGCTCGACCGCCTCGGCGGGCGTCCGAAAGCTCATCATCACGACGACCGGCCCAAAGATCTCCACCTGGCTGACGGTAGAGGCGGGAGAGACTTCGGTGAGCAACGTGGGCGGATAGAAGAAGCCCTCCGTCGGACAGCTCCAGGACGGCTGCCACAGCCTGGCTCCCTCCTCCGCGCCTTCGTCGACCAGTCGGCGAATCTTCTCCAGCTGGATCGGCGCGATGATGGCGCCGATGTCGATCGCCTTGTCCAACGGGTCGCCCATGCGCAGCGTCTCCATGCGCGCCTTGAGCTTCTCCTCCAGCGCTGCGGCGACCCCCTCCTGCACCAGGATGCGGGAGCCGGCGCAGCACACCTGGCCCTGGTTGAACCATATGGCGTCCACGACGCCTTCGACCACGCTATCCAGGTCGGCGTCATCGAAGACCACGAAGGGGCTCTTGCCGCCGAGCTCGAGGGAGAGCTTCTTGCCGCTCCCGGCGGTGGCCTCGCGGATGATGCGGCCGACTTCGGTGGAACCGGTGAAGGCGATCTTGTCGACGTCATCGTGGCGCACGATGAGCTCTCCGGCCCGACCGTCCCCGGTGACGACGTTAAGCACCCCGGCCGGCAGCCCCACCTCGGCGGCGACTTCGGCAAACAGCAACGCGGTCAGAGAGGTGAACTCGGCCGGCTTGAGCACCACCGTATTGCCGGCCGCCAGCGCCGGCGCCACCTTCCAGGCCAGCATCAAGAGCGGGAAGTTCCAGGGGATGATCTGCCCGCAGACTCCCACCGCGTCGTAACCGGCGAACTCTTCGTCTTTGAGTTGAGCCCATCCCGCGTGATGGTAGAAGTGACGCGCCACCAGCGGCACGTCGATGTCGCGCGACTCCCGAATCGGCTTGCCGTTGTCCAGCGTCTCGAGCACGGCGAACATTCGCGCCCGTTTCTGCACCTGCCGCGCCAGGGCATAGAGATGCCGAGCCCGTGCATGACCCGAGAGATCTCGCCAGCGCGGCAGCGCCTGGCGCGCTGAGGCGACCGCCGCGTCGATGTCTTCTGCGTGGGCCTGAGCGATCTGGGCCAGCGGACGGCCGTCGGCGGGGTTGAGGGTGTCGAAATATTCGCCTCCCGTCGGTTCCCGCCACTGACCGCCTACAAAGAGGCCGAAGCGGCGCCCGTGCTGCTCGAGCCAGTCGACGGCCGCGGTGCGGTCTTCGGGCGCCGGACCGTACTCCATCGTCTCGAAGATGCGTTGGACTTCGCTCATGGCGTGGGCTTCCTGTCAGGTCTCCGGCGGTTATCCCATCGGATGGCGGAATGCGGCCGAATACCGCCCGGTGGCATGCATCTCGATCTGGCGCTCCAGGTCGGTGAGCAGAGAACTGGCGCCGAAGCGGAAGAGCTTCGGATCCAGCCAGGGGTTGCCGAGCTCGTCCTTGACCATGGCGAGCCACTGCAGCGCCGTCTTGGCGGAGCCGATGCCGCCGGCGGGCTTCAGGCCGACGCGGTGGCCGGTACGCTCGTGCCAGGCGCGGATGGCCCGGGCCATCACCAGGCCGACCGGCAGCGTGGCGTTGACCTTCTCCTTGCCAGTCGACGTCTTGATGAAGTCGGCGCCGGCCATCATGCACACCAGGCTGGCCCGCATCACGTTGCGCAGCGTGGCGAGGTCGCCGGTGGCGAGGATGGTCTTCAGCTTCGCCTTGCCGGCCGCTTCGCGAAAGGCGCGGACCTCGTCATAGAGGGCCTGCCAGTCCTGAGTCAGGACGTAGGCCCGAGTGATGACGGTGTCGATCTCGCGCGCCCCGGCCGCGACCGACGCCCGGATCTCTTCGACCCGCTGCTCGAAAGGCGACAGCCCGGCTGGAAAGCCTGTTGAAACCGCGCAGACGGGGACACCGCTTCCCTCGAGCGCTTCGACCGCGGTTTCCACCCAATGATGGTAGACACAAACCGCGGCGACGCGAATGGGCAGCGTTTCGGCGGCGAGCGCCTTCAGGACGTCCTCGCGTACGGGCTGTCTCGCCTTGGCGCAGAGCCGACGCACCTTACCCGCGGTGTCGTCCCCGGAGAGCGTGGTGAGGTCGATCAAAGTGACCGCCTTGAGCAGCCAGGCGGCCTGCCACGCCTTCTTGATCGAACGCCGGGTCGGGATGGTGGCGGCGCGCCGTTCCACCGCCGAGCGATTCACCCGGACACGCTCGATCCAGTCCAGATCGAGCGCGGTCCCGGGATTCCGTCGCTCGATGGACGCGACTTCGGCGTGGTGCTCGGAAGGGGACTCTTGCATGGTGACACCCGTTGGGTCAGGGCGAGTATATCGCTGCGGATCAAGAGTTTGCGCGGAGTTACAATGGCGTCGTCGGCCCCGAAATCATAGCGATGGCAATGTGCAAGCGAGCGATTGAGTGCGGCACGTGGCTTTTGCTCGTGCTCCCCGCCTGGCTCGGCGCCGCGGCTACGCCGCCGTTGCACACCCTGACACTGCGTTTCGAACAGCCGGTGGCATGCACGATGGAGTGGCTTGCCGTCGGTCCGGAAGGGTTACGGAGTGTCGGACGAGAGAGCCTTGCGGCGACGCCGAGCTCGAGACTCGAGGTACCGCCGGATGCGCGCCTCTTCCGTATCCGACGGCAAGCGGCGGCTCCGTGGACGGCGGCACTCGCCGCGGTGGTGAGCGGCGAGGTGAAGGTGCCGCCTGCCGTGAACGGCGGCGAGCTGCTCGTCGTCCTGTCACCTCATCGAGTGCTGCCCGCCCGCCTTGCGATCAGTGGTCCCTCCTGGTCGGGTGAGATCGATGTGCCCGATTCTCGAGTCATCGAGCGAAGCGGCCTGGCGTCGGGTTCATACGAGATCTCGGCGATTTACGCCGGAGAGGAGAGATTTCGCCTGCGTGCCGTCGACGTGGGACGGGGCGAGTCCAGTGACGAGGTACCCCTCGAGCTGCCTGAAGTCGGGGCGGTGAGACTGGGCGCCGTCCCGGAGCTGTGCTCTCGCGATGCAGGCATCGTCCTCGGCAAGGAGCCAACGGACGCGGCGCAAGAGCCCGGCCGCCGCATCCGGGCTCGGCTCTCAGAGCAATGTTCGATCGAGATCGCCGGCCTGGTCCCGGGAACGTACTTCGCCACCCTCGAAGACGAGTCCGGAGACCACGTGTTCGCCGCGGCGGAAGCAAGGGTTCAGACGGATCGCATCAGCGAGGCGCCGCTCGTGCCGGTCGAGGTTCGCGTAGTTGGACGGGTACACACACACGGCGGCCGGCCGGTCAGTGGCGTGCGGCTGTCGGCTCGATTCAGGGACCACGAAACGTCGTCGCCGGTAAGCCGCGATGGAACCTTGGCCCTCCGGGTGCCGGCGACCGGAACCTGGGATCTGAGCCTCGACTCGGAGGGCGGGCCGGAGCTCTGGTTCCAGCGCGTGCATCTGCGGCCGGGCGACAACCCAGTCGACATCGAAACGCTGGCCGCCGAACTACGACTCTCCATTCGACGGGCGGACGGCAAGCCGATCGAGGAGCCGGTCGACGTGTCGGTGGAACCATTCAACGACCTGGGTGGATGGAATCTCACCTACCTGCCGGAGCAACTTCCGGTGGTCGAGATCGACGGTCTGGGGGCGGGGCGCTACAGCGTCTACGCGGCGACTCCTTCAGGCCTCTATTCGCCGGGGAACACGCCGTTTGAACTGTCGGAGGCGGAGCCGACGGCTCGCGTCGATCTAGCGCTCGAGAAACCCGCCCTGACGATTCATTTGAAGAACATGCGGGGTGAACCGGTGTGGGGGCAACTCGCCGTCGGGCCGATGACGACCTACGCCCAGCGAACGGCCGGGGTCTTCATGCTGCCCAGTCTGCCGCGCGGCGAGCCGATGAGCATCTCGCCAAGAGAGGGATTGCCCATCTGCCGGAGGGTCCCCGCAGGAGACGAGCTCGAGTTGACCGTTCAGAGCGGCCATGAATCGTTGGTCCTCCTGTTTCCCGGCCGCAAAGATAAGCCATACCTGCAGTTAGAGGGCTTGCCAGAATCCGATTGCCCGGTCGATCTCGAGGGGTCGGTGCCCAGGGACTCGGTTCAGCAGTCGGGCGGGGTAGGCGAGATCATCGAGGGCTTGCCGGCGGGGCGATACACAATTCTGACCGAGGACGGGCAGCGTGTGTCGGCGACCGTTCCCGGGCCGCCGGTGACGATTCTCCCTAGCGTGGCGGTCAAATCCGCCGAATGATCCGCCGCCGCCAACTACTCTACGTACTCCGCATTGACGGCCTTTGAGGGATAGTTGGAGCGGGCCGCTTCCGCCAGCTCTTGGATCTCGGCCGCCCGGGCCTGCGCGGCCGAAGCGTTGTAGCTCGACGCGGGCTCCGCCCATCCCGCCAGGTGACCGGCGGCGAGATCCGTGAGGGCTTCGATGTGGTCGGCCCGATCGTTGAGGCAAGCGACGAAACGAAACTGCTTTCCACCAGCGTGCTCGAAGGACTCACGCGCCTCTCGTCCCACCTCGTCGATGGTCTCCAGGCAGTCGGCGGCGAAGCCGGGACAGATCACGTCGACGCTCTGCACGCCGTCGTGCGCCAGGGCCTCGACCGTCAGGTCGGTGTAGGGCTTGAGCCATTCCTCTCGTCCGAATAGCGACTGGAAGGTCACCATCCAGCGCCCGTCTGGCAAGCCTAGCCGGTCGGCCAGCAGGCGTCCCGTCTTCTGGCAATGGCAGAAGTAGGGATCGCCGTTGAGGAAATAGCGCAGCGGGATCCCGTGGAAGGAGAAGATCACCTTCTCGGCCGGTCCCTGATCACCCCAGGTGTCTCGAAGGCTGGAAGCAAGCGCGTCGATGTAGCCGTCGTCGTCGTGATAACTGGCGATCGTGCGCAGTTCGGGTACCCAGCGCCACTGTCGCAACTCCGCCATGACCGCGTCGAACACCGAACCGGTGGTCCCGGAGAAGTACTGTGGAAACAGCGGCAGCACCAGGATCCGGTCGCAGCCGGCGTCTCCGAGCCGGCGCAAGGCCGAACCGATCGGCGGGTTGCCGTACCGCATGCCCACGGCGGTCCGGATCGGCGTTCCGAACTGCGATTGCAAGCGCTTCTCCACCCCCTCCGCGATGCGCCGGGAATAGACCAGGAGCGGCGAGCCCTCGTCCGTCCACACGTTGGCGTACAGCCTGGCCGAGCGCTTCGGGCGGAAAGGAAGGACGAACAGATGCAGGATCGGCAACCACTTCCAGCGTGGCAGCTCGATGACCCGCGGATCCGAGAGGAACTCGCGTAGATAAGGGCGCAAGGCGGCGGCGGTCGCCGCGTCCGGTGTGCCCAGATTGGCGATCAGGATACCGACCGGGCGCACCTGGCCGTGCGGGAAGTCGGGGCGTCCAAGGTAGAGGTCTCGCTTTTCCACGGCGCGAGTCTAGCAATCCGCCGGGGGTCGGGACCCAGGAACCAGGGATGAGGCGCCGCGTCAGGCGATGACGGCAATCAGCACGATCAGCAATACGGTGACGGCGACGAGGGTCATGACGCAACTGCGCATGGGTTGTTCCTCCTTGGAATTGAAAGACAGACGAACTCGCCGCTGAAACCGGCAAGCCGAGGTGGAAGAGGGTACCACTCCCCCACCCGTCCCGCCGCCCGCTACCCGCCGCCAGCTACTAGGCAGAAGCAAGAAGCGAGAGGCGGGAAGCGAGAAGCAGAAGCCAAGTCGTTTCGGAACGCTTCCCTCGCCCCTCGCTCCTCGCTCCTCGCCCCTAATACTTCGACGCCGCGCGCTCCCGGGCGGGTAAGATCTCCAGGCAGGTCGTCCACCAGCCGGTCTCGATGGTCTCGACGAATTCACGCGGCAGGTGCTCTTGCCGCATCTCGTCGGCGAGTGCCATGTGGTCGTAGCGCAAAGGTCTCAGTTGAACGCTGAGATCACCGTTTCGATCCTCCAGCAGGCAGTACCAAACGCAAGTGTCGCCATCATTGGCAGGACGCCCGATCACGCCCACGTTGACCGCGTCGCGTCCGGACGGCAGGCGTCGGTGCCAGTGCAGGCCGGTGTGCGTGAACAGCATGCCGTCACAGGCCTCCTGATTCAACAAGACCTCCAGGAAGGGAACCGGCGAGGCGGAGGCGAAGAGGAACTCATTGATGCGACGGGGTGAGCCGTGCACGAGCAACAACTCGCGCTCGCCGAGACGGATGCGACGCCGTTTGGGCAAGGAGCCCATCCACGCCTTGAATTCGGCCGAGCAGTTCTCGGCGGTGTAGCGGTAGGAGAGGTCGGCAAAGTAGTTGTCACGGGGATCGGTATAGCCGCAGTTGCAGTCTTCGCGGCCCGTGGAGAGCGACTCTTCATAGTTTCCCTGGATGCACGACACGCCTTGATCCCGAAGCAGAGGCCAGACCTTCTCCGGGCTGGGACCGAAGCCGCCGAAATCGCCCAAGCAGTAGAGCGCTTCGGCCTCTTCCCGCCTGGCCTCTTCCAGCAGGGCGTTCAAGGCGAGGTGGTTGTTGTAGACACCGCCGAACGCCAGCACCTTGGAGTAGGGTCCCTCGACCGGCGTTTGGTCCTTCTCGGAGCGCAGATACTCGTCACTCGCCACCGCGCGATCGGCGGCGGACAGAGACTGACCCGCGCCATCCGCGGCGTGCCGAAATGCGTCTAGGGGGACCAGATGCTCACCCCACGTGGCGACATTGCGGTGGGCGATCAGTCGGGCGCGATACGCGCCCCGCCGTTCGAGTTCGTCGTCTGTCATCTCTTTCTTCATTCCGCTCTCAAGCCTCAAGCCTCAAGCCCCAAGCCCCAAGCCCCAATCACGTCTTACAACTCACGCCATACACATGGCAGGTCCAACAGGCCGAATGCCGCAGAGGGTAGTCACGCAAGGTGTCGGCCAGAGCCTCGCCCATCTTGGCCTCCGGATAGTTCACCAGGATCGGACAGACCCACACGCCTCGGTCGGTCACCATGCGAGACGAGCTGCACTGCAAGTGACCCCAACCCTTCTCGGGGGTCTCACTCTCGGTGAGTCGCTGCCAGCGAGCATAGGCTTCTGTACGCTCTGTCTCGGCACCGAGTTTGAAGATCGGCAGGACCTTCAGGCGCGGCTTGTCGATACCGAGCTCGCGTAGGAGCCGGAGGAAGCGCTGCTTGCCCCGCACGGTCCCGTTCGCGGCGTGGACCTCGGTCACGGTCAGGACCGGATTCAGGCCGGCACGAAAGAGATTCGACGCCCCCTCCAGAATCCGAACGAACGTGCCCCGGCCACGGATGGGGTCGTTCGTCGCCGCGTCGTAACCATCCAGTGAGACCCGAAAGTCGAGCGAGTACTCGGAAGCGTCGGTGAGACGCTTCAGTCTGCGGCAGCGAGGCGGCGTCAGGATGACGCCGTTGGTCAGCACCGTTGCCGGTCCGTACTGCAGCGTCACCTCGAGGATGTCCTCGATCTCCGGGTTCACGAATGGCTCTCCGCCGGTGAAGTAGTACTACTTGACGCCGAGCGCGGCGCCCTCCTCGAGATACGGGCGGATCTCGGCGAGAGTCATCAGCTCGTGCGTGTGATTGGTCGGCGAGCAGGAGACGAAGCAGTGGGTGCAGGCCAGATTGCAGAGCGTGCCGCCGACCTGAAACCAGAGGGTGTCGAGACTGTCGAGCCGGACTCTGGGAACCGCCTGTGGCGACCCGTCGGCTGTGACGACGGTGTGTTCGAGTTGCTGACCCATGAACCGCATGGCCCCCCGGCGTGACTGACCGAACATGATGGCCACGCCCACTGAGAACCTACGAGGGCCCGGGCTACGTGGATGGACGCGGACCGGCGGGAAGGAGCGATCCCTGCGCTATGATCGTGCGGCCTTGACCCGCTTTCTCATTCTAGTCATTCCTCTGCTGCTCGTCCTGTTTGCAGTTCATGCCTTCGTAATGGTGGGCATGGGCTGGGCCCCGGATACCGGCGGTCTTGCGCGCTATGGCCTGTCGCCCGATCCGAACCCGCCGATCGCGCTGCTGCTCGGCGGTTGGCTGTTGGAGAGCCTGGGACTGACGGCCCTGTTCCTTCTCATCCAGGGCCGTAGCGGCAGCGCCCTCCTCGACGGACTCGCGACCGGGTGGATCGCCTGGATCTTCCGCGGTCCGGTCCTCGTGCTCACCATCGAACGCTGGAGTCGTCTTCCGCGCGACCCCTGGTGGCCGCTGGCCGAGCGGTGGCTGATCGTCTACACGCTGTCTGGACTGATCCTCGCATTCGTCGCGCGCCGGGCCAACTTGCGACGCACCTCGAACTGATGCGAATCGCGGCCGTGGGGCGCGCCTTCCCGCCCCACTACTACCGGCAGGAAGAGTTGCTCGCGGCGGCCCGCCGCCACTGGGGGGCCGAGCTGCACAATCCGAAGCGGCTCGAACAGTTCTTCCAGAACGTCCTCGTCGGCGGGCGCCACCTGGCGCTTCCGCTGGAGCGCTATCCGGCGCTCGAGACTTGGGGAGCAGCCAACAACGCCTGGATCGAGGTGGCGGAGGCGACCGGAGCCGAAGCGATTCGACAAGCGATGGAACGCGCCGGCCTGGCGTTGTCCGAGCTCAACGCGCTCTATTTCGTTTCGGTGACTGGAATCGCCACGCCATCGATCGACGCGCGGCTGATGAACCGCCTGGACCTGCCGAGCGATGTAAAACGAGTTCCCATCTTCGGCCTGGGATGCGTCGCCGGCGCGGCGGGGGTCGCGCGCGTGGCGGACTATCTGCGTGCCTATCCGCACGACGTTGCGGTCCTGCTGTCGGTCGAACTGTGCTCGCTGACCCTGCAGAGACAGGACCTGTCGATCCCGAACCTGATCTCATCCGGGTTGTTCGGGGACGGAGCCGCCGCCGTGGTGATGGTCGGTGCCGAACGGCAGGTGGACAGAGGGCCGCGGGTCCTGTCGACGCGATCGGTCTTCTATCCGGATTCGGAGCGAGTCATGGGGTGGGACATCTCCGAGCGTGGCTTTCAGATCGTCCTGTCGGCGGAGGTTCCGGAAGTCGTTCGGCGCTACCTGCGCGACGACGTCGACCGCTTCCTGGCGGACAATGAGCTGACTCGTTCAGACATCGCTTCATGGGTGGCGCATCCCGGGGGTCCTAAGGTCCTGGAGGCGATGCAGGAGGCGTTGGAGCTGCCGGACGGCGCCCTGGATCGCACCTGGACGAGCCTGCGCGAGGTCGGAAATCTGTCGTCCGCCTCGGTACTCATGGTGCTGGGGGACACGCTCGAGAACGGCCGCCCTGATCCGGGCTCGTTTGGACTGATGTTGGCCATGGGTCCCGGCTTCTGCTCCGAGCTCGTGCTCTTGGAATGGTGAGACGGCGGCAGTGGGCTGTCGGTCACCAGTCACCAGTCACCGGTCACCAGTCACCGGTCACCAGTCTTCAGTTACCGGTCACCAGTCGCCAGGCGCCAGGTGGCGGGAGGCCACCGGCAGCCGGTCTCAGCCGCCAGCTACCAGCCTCCAGCCGCCAGTTCCCCCGCCCGCCCGATACGGACGAAGCGAGAGGCAAGATCTGGTGCGGCTCGTAGAGTCTTGTTTGCTTCGCGTATTTTCTCTGGTAGCGGGTAGCGGGTAGCGGGTAGCGGGCAGCGGGCAGCGGGCGGTGGATCCCTACCGTGCGCCATAATGCGCCCACATGCCGATGATCGCTGATGCTCCCGTGACCCGGTGGTATCTCGAGTTGCTGCTGCTGGTGGCCCTGCAGCGGCTCGTGGAGCTGCGGGTCGCTGATCGACACCGACGTCGGCTGCTCGCCCGCGGCGGCATCGAGGTGGGCGCCGCCCACTATCCGTGGATGGTTGCCCTGCACGTCTCGTTCTTGCTCGCCTGCGGCGTCGAAGTGGCACTGTTCAATAGGCCGTTCCTACCGTGGCTCGGTGTGCCGATGCTGGGGCTGGTGGTACTCGCCGCGGCGCTTCGCTTCTGGGCAATCCGCAGCCTTGGCGAGCGCTGGACGACACGGGTAATCGTGCTGCCCGGAGAGCAGAGAATCCAACGTGGCCCATATCGCTTCATGAGGCACCCCAACTACGTCGCCGTGGTGATCGAGATGGCCGCGCTGCCTCTCGTTCATGCGGCCTGGCTGACCGCCGTCTTATGGAGTGTGCTGAATGGACTGTTGCTGCGTCACCGCGTTCGAGTCGAGACCACGGCGTTGCGCGCCGCGAGCACCTTCTCGCCCGAGCCGGCGCCGTCACGCACACGGGCATGAGGACAATGAGCGAGAGCGAAATATTGGAGCAGATCGGCACACTCGCCCAGCGTGAACTGCGCTGGGAGGGATCGTTGCGTCCGGAGCATCGCCTGGTGGAGGACCTGGGCCTCGATTCGCTGCGGCTGATGACTCTCGCCGTCGCGGTGGAGAACCATTTCGAAGTCTGCCTCGACCCACAGGACGAGGCGGAGCTGGTCACGGTCGGCGACTTGGTGCGGATCGTGCGGCGAAAAGGGGCCGACGCTTGATATTCAGCAGACTTCCCACCGGCGGTGGATTCATCACTGCCGCAGAGTCGGGCTGCTCGTGTCTCGCGGCGCTCATCCGAACTGATGCGATTGCATGACGAACTCTGTGGTGACATCTCCCGACGCGCTGGCGCTCGCATCAGGTCGTGCCGACCGTGGCCTCCGCTTCATCGATCGACGTGAGCGAGCCCGCTGGATTCCCTGGCCGGACGTCGTCGCACGCGCCGAGGCGGTGGCTGGAGGGTTGCAGTCACTCGGCGTCGGTCGTGGGCAGCGCGTTGCTCTGGTCTACCCGACCACTCCGGAGTTCGTCGATGCGCTGTTCGGAGCACAACTCGCCGGCGTCGTGCCGGTCCCGTTGTATCCGCCGGGTCGACTGGGCGGGCTCGAGGAGTACCGCCGGCGCACGGCGCGCATGATCGCGGCCGCGGGAGTGAGGCTGGTGCTGGCGGATGAGCACATGCGGCACGGGCTCGAAGAAATGATCGCCGGGGCGGAAGTGCCGTTCGGCTGTCTGAGCATCGACGAGTTGCCCGGAGGTCGATTCGAGTCGGTGCCGGTCGCTGCCGAGGATCTGGCGCTCGTGCAGTTCTCATCCGGCACCACTCTGGCGCCGAAACCGGTGGCGCTCTCGCACCGGGCGGTGATGGGTCAGGCACGGCTACTCAACTCACATTGGCCGGACGGCGACGAGCATTTTCAGAGCGGCGTGAGCTGGCTGCCGCTCTACCACGACATGGGACTGATCGGTTGTTTGTTCAGCGCCCTGGAGCGGCCCGGCGACCTGACCCTGTTACCGCCGGAGGCCTTCGTGGCGCGTCCGGCGATCTGGCTGCGAACGATTTCGCGCTACCGGGCAACCATCTCGGCGGCGCCAAACTTCGCCTATGCGCTGGCCACGGAGCGAGTGCGCGATGACGAAATGGAGGGAGTGGATCTCTCATGCTGGCGGGTCGCGTTGAACGGCGCCGAGACGGTCGTACCGGATGTGGCTCGGCGATTCGTGCGGCGCTTCGCCCCCTATGGCTTCCGCGCCGCCGCGATGACGCCGGTCTACGGCCTGTCCGAGGCGGCGCTGGCGGTGACCTTCTCGAGCTGCGCGGCGCCTCTCGAGAGTGCCCGATTCGATCGGGAGGTCCTGGCGGCCGGTGAGGCATCGCGCTCCGCGGACGGCCTCGAGATCACATCCGTGGGCCGTCCGTTGCCCGGAGTCGAACTGCAGATCCGGGATGATGCCGGCGACGTGCTCGAAGAGGCCCGTGTAGGTCGCATATGGGTGCGCAGTGAGACGCTGATGGAGGGCTACCTGGGGCGCGCACATGACACCCGGCGCGTGCTCGTCGACGGCTGGCTCGATACCGGTGACCTCGGCGTGCTGCTCGAGGGTCGCCTGTATCTGACCGGGCGAGCAGGGGACATGTTGCTGTTGCGCGGGCGCAACTACTCTCCGGACGAACTCGAACAGGCGATGAGCGGCGTTGCGGGAATCCGCTCGGGCGGTGTCGCCGCCGTGAGCTATCGGCGCGAAACAGACCCCGGCGAACGGCTTTTGCTGCTGGCGGAGCACGAGCGCCGGCTGTCGGGTGAGCGCCGCGCGATGTTGTCGCGGAATTGCCGAGAGGCGGTTCTCACGACCACGGGTCTGCTGGCGGACGAAATCGAGATCCTGCCTCCGGGCGTATTGCCACGCACGTCGTCGGGAAAGATCCGCCGTCAAGAGGCTTTGCGGCGCTGGCTCGAAGCGCGACCCGAGTCGGCCGAAACGGCGCCTCCGGAGGTCGAGGGTGTCCCTTGGCGATCGCGCCAAGGGGTGCCAAGGGCTACGGCGGCCCCTGGAGACCGCGATGCCGACTGAGTTCGACCTGGCAATCGTCGGAGGCGGGCCAGCCGGGCTCGGGACGGCGATCCACGCCGCCCGTGCGGGTTTGCGGGTCATCCTGTTCGACTCGCGTCGACCGCCGATCGACAAGGCATGCGGCGAGGGCATTCTGGCGCCGGGGGTCGGAGCCCTGAAACGGCTCGCTATTCCGCTGGCAGAGCTCCGTGGCTGGCCACTCCGCGGCGTCCGTTATCGCTGCGCGGCGGCCGGAGTCGACGTCGGGGCGTCGTTTCCCAGCGGCTTCACTGGCCTCGGCGTGCGCCGGCTCGCGCTCCAGGATGCGTTGGCGCGGGCCGCCGAAAAGGCAGGCGCAAAGCTGCGCTGGCAGACCAGGGCGAATGAGATCTCGGCCGAAGGGGTTCGGATCGGCGGCGAACTCGTGCGGGCCCGCTGGGTCGTGGGGGCGGACGGACTGCACTCTCGAGTCAGACGGCAGGCCGGTATCCGCGTGGCGAAGTCGAATCACCACCGTTTCGGGATCCGCCGTCACTATCGCGTCGCGCCCTGGAGCAACCAGGTCGAGGTCTGGTGGGGCGATCGCTGTGAAGCCTACGTCACGCCCGTGGCCCACGACGAGGTCGGCGTGGCGCTGCTCTGGAGAGGATCTGGAAGTGGCGAGCGGCTTGATGTCGACCGAGTGCTGGAACGCTTTCCCGAATTGCGGCTGCGCTTCCAGGGAGTCGGGAAGAGCAGTGAGGACCGGGGTGCCGGGCCCCTCGAGCAGCGGGTCGAGGCGGTCGTGCGGGGAAACGTAGCCCTGGTCGGTGATGCCGGCGGCTACGTGGACGCAATCACCGGCGAGGGCCTCGGCATCGCCCTGCAGGAGGGTGAGGCGCTGGCAAAGGCGTTGGTGGAGGGCGATCTCACCTCTTATGCAGCCGCCAGCGCCGCGATTCGCCGCCGGCCCGAGCGCCTGACGCGCCTCTTGCTCTACGCCGAACGGCGACCGGCGGTGCGGGATCGCTTCCTACGAGCGTTGCAGCAGCAGCCGGCCGTCTTCGAGCGCCTGATGGCGGTGCATTGCGGGGCTCGGCCGCTCAGCAGCATAGGAGCCGGCGGTCTGCTTCGCCTGGCGGCGATCCCCCTGCAGTCGCTCGGTCAATCGTCGGCGTGAGAGACGCCGGTCGGCCATGAACGATTTCGATCTCTATCCGACCAGGTAGGCCCAGACGCTGACCTTGCGCGGCCTGTCGGCACGGTTGTAGACGAAGACTTGCAGGTACGGTCCCATGACCGGGAAGCGTGCGAGGTAGCTGCTGATTCCCCATTGGCTACCGTGCCATGCGCCGCTTCCGGATACCGAGATGAAGTTCGTCGTCTGGGGTCCCGCGAGGTTCTCCTCGAGGTTGACGTAGCGCCGCGCACCCATCTCACCATCGCCATCGAACGCGAATATGACGCCGAGATCCACCGGCTCTTCGTCGAACTCCTTTTGATCGAAGCGCACGTAGATGTTCACGTGGCGATAGCCGTCGACCTCGGTGTAGGGCGGCATGCTGATTCCCACGTTGGCGGGTATTTCCTTGTCCGTGAGAAGTTTGACCACCGTGGTGCATGGAAAGCCGCATGGGCCTTTTCGTTCCTGTCTGTCCATTGTCATCTCCTCTCTGTTACGCGCCCGAAGCGATTTCTATTCGCCTTGTGTTAATCGGCGCATGCGCATATTGGAAACTACCATATTAGGCTCGGGGCATGACCAAAACATCCAGTAAGATGCGATCCAGTGTCCGAGACAACCTGTTCGGTTCATCCGGCTGCGCCGGCGGCCTACCGCTGTGACGGCTGTGGCCGACTGCTGTGCGAGGAGTGCGTCGAAGTCGGGCACCGGCTGCTGTTCTGCCGCCATTGCGGCGAACGCGCCCTGCCGCTCGAGTCGTCGGGCCCGGCGACCTCGGCCGACCTGCGCCGGCAGCGGGTCCACGAGAGCGCCTACACGCTGACCGATGCCCCGGCCTACCCTTTTCGCGGGCTCGGCCTGCACATGCTGTTGGGCTATCTGGTGATTCGAGGCGCGCCGCCGCTGGTCACGCTGTTTGGATTTCGGGGGATGGGTTGCATCGGGATCTTCGCGGGTATCGTGGCGGTCATCGCGCGCATCCTCTTCGGCGTCTCCGTCTTCTTGCTGCTCCCCGGCCTGTTGTTCGAGATCATCCGCACGACCGCGCAGGGTGAAAACGAGCTCCCGGACTGGCCGGACCTGTCCGATGCGTGGGCACGGGTTGGAGAAGTGCTCGGCATGTTCGCAATTGGCATCGCGTGCACGATTCCAATTCTCATGTTCATGTGGGCCTTTGGTTGCACGATCTACGATTTGCTGGGAATTGGTGGCGGTCGCGGCGGTCTTTGCGTAATGGCGTTTGTGCTCGGGACCCCCCTGGCGATCGCCTTGTGGGTACCGATCGTCGGCGCCGTGGGCACGTTCCAGTCCTGGTGGCTGGCACCGCGTCTAGATCTGCACTTGCGAGCCTTGCGCATGCTTGGCGTCGAAGCGGCGAAGACGATCGGTTTGGTGGCGGGCGTACTGATTCTGGGCAAGGTCGTGGAGATGTTCGCGGCGACGACGGAGCCCCTGATCGGGGCGGCGATCGGCGACACTATGAGCCTCTATGCGCTCTTCGTCGGCGCGCACCTGGTCGGTGTCCTCTTTCGCCGACACGCCCGCGAGCTCGAGGCCCTCTATATTGGCGTGGTCGGCGATCAGAGTGCGTCCGGTGGAGTCAGGCTGTAGGCAGGGGCGAGGGGCGAGGGGCGAGGGGCTAGGAGCGAGGAGCGAGGGGCGAGGAGCAGGGCGCGGAGACCGACCGTTTGTATCCTTCCCTCGGGCAGCGGGTAGCTGGCAGCGGGCAGCGAAGAGCCGCTCGCTACCTTCGTCTCAACGTGAAGCCGTAACGGTCCGGGCCCGGCCGCGGTCGGTAGCGCTTGCGGCTTACGAAGACCTTCACCAGCAGCAGCCCGGCGGCGAAGCCGCCGACGTGCGCCCACCAGGCGACGGGCTCACCCGGCGCGCCGGCCAGGTGGCTCCAGGAGCCGGAGAGGAACTGCAACAGAAACCACCAACCGAGATAGAAGATGGCCGGAATCTCGATGAACAACGGATAGAAGAAGATCGGGATCAGGGTCAGCACGCGCGCCGCCGGATAGAGCAGGAAATAGGCGCCCATCACCCCGGCGATGGCGCCGGAGGCGCCGATCGTCGGCACTTCGGAATGGCTGTTGAATATGAAGTGCATGCCGGCGGCGGCCAGCCCACAAGTCATGTAGAAGACGAAGAAGCGGAACGGCCCCATCCGATCCTCGACGTTGTCGCCGAAGATCCACAGCACCCACATGTTGCCGGCGATATGCAGAAACCCGCCGTGCAGGAACATGCTGGTGATCCATCCCGCCCAGCCGCCGGGTGGAAGACCTACCGTCGCCGCCCAGTCGGGGCGGGTCAGCCGCGCCGGCACCAAACCGAAGAGATAGATTGCCGCCTGCAAGGACCGCGGAGGCAGCGACAGCTCCCAGAAAAAGACGAGCCCGTTGATCAGGATGATCGCCAGCACCATCACCGGCTTGTGTCGGTGCGGCACCGAGTCGCGAAGCGGAATCACGGGGGGATTTTAGTAGCGAGTGGCGAGTAGCGAGTGGCGAGTGGCGAGTGGCGAGGAGCTGAGGGCGAGGAACGGCCCTCGGCTACAATGATCCGCTTGCATGAGGACGCGACGTGTTACTCCGCCCCACTCGTGGGAACGTTTCCGGCGTGATGAGCGGCCGGTTGGCAGATTCTCGCCGCACGGGCGGTTCACGCTGGCGCTGGCCTACGCGAACAGCTACCACGTCGGCATGTCGAGCCTGGCGCTGCAGCGGGTCTATGAGCTGATCCAGGCAACTCCCGACTGGGCCTGCGAGCGTTTCTTCGCGGACGGTGAGGGGATGCCGCTCTCGGTGGAGACGGACGCGCCGCTCAACGCCTTCGGCGCCGCCGCCTTTTCGATTTCCTTCGAAGAAGACTACGTCCACTTCCTGCAGATGCTGGATCGTGCCGGCATCCCGCTACGGCGCGAGGAGCGGGGCCCCGACGCGCCGTTGATCCTGGTCGGCGGCTCCTGCGCGATGATCAACCCGCTGCCGCTTGCCGAGTTCGTCGACGTCTTCCCGCTGGGTGCGGCCGAGAACCTCCTGCCTGACTTGTTGAGCGCTCTGGCCGAGGAGCCCTCGCGGGACGCGGTGATCGAGCGGCTGGCCGGCCGGCCCGGCTTCTACGTGCCGCGCTACCATCACCCCGAGGAAGACGACCTCTACGCCGGGCTCGGCAAGCTGCACAAGCTCGAGCTGTCGGAAGAGCAGATGCGCCTCCCCGGGCATTTGCCGACGACCGCCATCGTGACGCCGCGCACCGAGTTCTCGGAGAAGTTCCTGATCGAGATGTCGCGTGGCTGCCCGGAGAAGTGTCGCTACTGCTGGGCGACCTTCGGCATGGGCCGCTTCCGCTGGCATCCGACCGAGTTCATCCTGGAGGCGATCGAGCGTGCCCGACCGGTGACCGACCAGCTCGGTTTCGTGGCCACGGCGGTGGGCGACCACCCGGAGATCGAACGCATCCTCCTGCATGCCAACCAGCTCGGCTTTCGCACCGCGGTCTCGTCCATCCGCATCCCGGCGGTCACCGAGGGGGTGCTGACGGCGCTCTACGCCTCCGGGGACCGCTCCATCACGCTGGCGCCGGAGACCGGCAGCGACGCGTTGCGCGTCAAGCTCAACAAGCCGATCCCGAACGAGCTTCTGCTCGAAAAGGTGCGGCTGATCTTCCGGCAAGGCCTGACGCAGCTGAAGCTCTACTTCATCATCGGCTTGCCCGGCGAGACGATGGAGGACGTGCAGGCGATCGTCGAGCTGGCGGCCGAATGCCGCCGGATCATGCTCGAGGAGCTGGCGCCGAGTGGCGTGATCGGGCAGATCCAGATCGGCGCCAACATCCTCATCCCCAAGCCCTACACGGGCTGGCAGCGCGAGGCGATGGAGGACGAGCGCAGTCTGAAGGAGAAGATCAGGCTCCTGAAGCGCGGGGTGGCGGAACTGCCCAATGTCTCGATCGGCACGATGTCGATCCGCCAGGCGGTGTGGCAGACGTACATCAGCAAGGCGGGTTCGGACGCGGCCGAGGCCTTGATGGCGGCCGCCCGCGGCGCCTCGCTGAGCGAGCTGCTACGCGACTTCGCCGAACCGATTCGCCGCGAGGTCTACGTGCCGGCGGACGGGCACCTGCGCTGGCAGTTCATGCGGACGGCGTGAGGGGGCCCCACCCACCCGCCCGGCTCCCAGCTACCAGCTGCCGGCTGCCGGTTTCCCCCGCCCGCCCACGAGACCAGAGACGGGCTCTTGCTCCTCAGTTCCGGGTCCCTCGAGCGGATAGCTGGTAGCTCGTCCCCCGCTCCTCTATCATCAACTTCATGCCGGATCTCGCCCCACCCCGCATCCCGACCCTGGACGAGATTCGGATCGCGGCCGAACGCATCGCCGGCACGGCGGTGCGCACTCCGTTGATCCGCCTCGAAGGCACTTCGCATCCCGAGATCTGGTTGAAGCTCGAGAATCTGCAACCGATCAATGCCTTCAAGCTGCGCGGTGCCGCGAACGCGATCGCCTGTCTGCCCGAGGAGGAGCGAGCGCTGGGTGTCTGGACGATCAGCGCCGGCAATGCCGGGCAGGGTGTGGCCTACGCCGCGCGCCAGGCCGGGGTGCCTTCCACGGTCGTAGTGATTGAAACCGCGCCCGAGACCAAGCTGCAGCGCATGCGCGATCTGGGCGCGAAACTGGTCAAGGCGCCGTTCGACGTCTGCTGGGAGGCGATGGAGGCGCGCCGGTTTCCCGGCGTCGAAGGCGCCTTCATCCATCCCTTCGACAACGACGATTTCATCGCCGGCAACGCCACGATCGGCCTGGAGATCCTGGAAGATCTGCCGCAGGTGAAGACGATCTCCGGCGCCATCGGCGGCGGCGGCTTGACCAGCGGGATCGGCGCTGCGGTGCGAGGCTTGGACGCCGATGTCCGCGTGGTGGGAGCCGAACCGGAGAGCGCGGCGCCGGCGGCGCGATCATTCGCTCGTGACGAGGCCAGCGTCTTTCCCGATTGGCGAGCGACCTTCGTCGATGGCGCCGGCGGCAAGAGCGTCTTCCCGCGCATGTGGGCACGCTTGAGCCAGGTGGTCGACGAGTCCGTGGTGGTGACGCTCGATGAGGTGCGCGAGGCAATGCGAGTGTTGGCCGATCGCGCCCGAGTGATCGCGGAGGGTGCCGGAGCCCTGCCCGTGGCCGCGGCCCTGACCGGCAAACTCGGCACAGAAGGCCCGGTCGTCGCCGTCGTCTCCGGCGGCAACATCGACCTCGCCCGTTTCGCAGAGCTGATCGGAACCCACTCCAAGCCCTGAGGCGGCCGGACTCCGTGCCGGCCGGGCCCCAGGCGCCGAACTCATGCCCAAGCCCCAAGCACCAAGCCCAAATCCCACGCCCTTGACTAGACCGACCGGTTGGTCTAACCTGCGTCGATGGCGGGCGGTGACACACCAGAGAAAATCCTCACGGCGGCGAGCGAGCTGATGCTGGCACGCGGCTACTCTGCGACGTCGGTGGATGACATCTGTTCATCGGCCGGAGTCAGCAAAGGGAGCTTTTATCACTTCTTCAGCAGCAAAGAGGATCTCGGCCTGGCGGTTCTCAACCGCTTCTACCGGGAAGGCATGCAGACCGTCGGCAGCGGGCCATTTCTGCACGTCACCGATCCGCGCGAACGACTCGAGCGATTCTTCGATCATCTCGAGGCTGTGGCGCCGGAGTTCTGGCGTCGGGGCTGCCTCATGGGCAACTTTGCCACCGAGTTGGCCGAATCGAACCCGGTCATCCACGGGCGCGTCACGGAGTTGTTCAACGCCATGACAGTGCGCCTGGCACCGATCTTCGAAGCGCTACTCGGGGATGCCGCCGAGGCGCTCGGCTGGGCTGAGGAGATGCTCATGCTACTCGAGGGGTCGATTATCCTGGCGCGAGTCCACGGCGATCCGCAACGGATCGCCATCGGCTTGCGCCGATTTCGCAGCAGCGTCGAATCGCGACTCGGCGCACAAGGTGGAGCCGGAGCGGCATGAGCCCATCTTTTTCAGCCGCAGAGACAGACCGACCGGTCGGTATAGACAGGCCGTGTCATCGACCGAGTGAATTGAAGCAAGGAGGAGAAAAGAGATGAAACGCGCACTCTACTTGACCTACGCAGTCTTCTGTTACCTGATGTTCTTGGCTTCGTTTCTCTACGCGATCGGATTCGTCGGCGACTTCGCCGTGCCGCACACGCTCGACAGCGGGCCGAGCGCGCCGCTGGGCGTCGCCCTGCTGATCGACGCCGCGCTGCTCGGGGTCTTCGCGCTGCAGCACAGCGTGATGGCGCGCCGCGGCTTCAAGCGCTGGTGGACGAAGATCATCCCCAAGCCGATCGAACGAAGCACATACGTTCTGCTCGCCAGTCTGGCTCTGTTCCTGCTCTACTGGCAATGGCGTCCAATCGGCGGCACGGTCTGGCAGGTCGAGGCCGCTACGCCGCATGACGCGCTGATCGTGCTTTCCCTGCTTGGGTGGGGCCTCATCGTGGCGGCAACCTTCGTGATCAATCACTGGGACCTGTTCGGGCTACGCCAGGTCTGGCTGTATGTAACCGGCCGGCGCTACGAGCCGCTGCAGTTCACCGAACGCAGTTTCTACAAGTATCTTCGCCATCCCCTGATGCTCGGCTTCTTCATCGCCTTCTGGGCGACGCCGAAGATGACGGTCGGGCATTTGATCTTCGCCCTCGCCACCACGGCCTACATCCTGGTGGCTCTCCAGTTCGAGGAGCGTGACCTGCTGCATTACCACGGCGATGCCTATCGCGCCTATCGCGAGCGGGTTCGGATGTTCTTGCCGTTTCGGAGGCGGCACGGAAACGTCGCGGCGCGCGAACCGTGATGAGCGTTTGATCGACTCTCTGAAGCAAGGAGGCCCCAGATGTGAAGCGAATCGATGGACGAACGCGTGGATGTCTCAGGATCTGGACCGACTGGTCGGTCTATATGCAATCTCAAGTCGAGTGCTGGCTGGAAATTCTTTTGATCGCTTGAGGAATCCAGGAAGGATGGAAGACGATGACGCAGGCAAAAACGTGCGCAAAGCTGGTGGACAGCGAAGCGAAAGTGGTCGACATCAAGTCGCGACAGGATCCACTGCGCGAGCGGTACAAGGTCGCTCCGGAGGAAGCCCTGATCACGGATCGTGGTCGGACCCTGGAGGGTGAGTTGGATGACACGGCTCACATATGGGTTGCTCCGGGTAGCCAGGACTACGGCATCGAGTGGAAACTTGGGGTCCATCGTGCGGTGGGTGGACTTCACGACCTCCCCAACCCGGGCGATATCCTATGCACGGCGCTGGCGGTCTGCATGGACTCGGTCATTCGGATGGTCGCCAACCGGCACGGCGTGGTGCTCGAGGATCTCGAGGTGGACGTAACGGGAGATGTCGACGTTCGCGGAACGCTCGTGGTGTCTCGAGACGTACGAGTCGGCTTTCAGCGGATGCGTTGCGACATTCGTGTCAAACCGAAAACGGGCACGGAATCGGCTTTCGTGGAACGGCTGTTGAAAGTGGCGGAGCATAGCTGCGTGAATCTGGATACTCTGCGAAAGGGGGTGGAAGTCGAAGTCACCCACCACATCGAATGAGGCACGCCGCACAGCGGGAGCCACCCTCGGCGATAGCGCGCGGAATCAGGCAGGTTCCTCAAAGGCCAGCGTGTACCAGTTCAGCCGCCGCGTCAGCCACATGAACGCGGCCAGCAACGCAAACAATCCGAGCGCCCCGGCCAAGAGAGCGTAATCCTCCAGGCGCAGGATGAAGTAGAGGTAGCCGTAGAGCGCCGACAGCCACCCGAACAGTGCGAAGGCCAGACGACGGCTGGCGAGCACGGCGCGAGCGTAGCCGGCAATCAGCGTGATCGTGGCGATGGCAGCGGCCCAATACGACAGGTCGAATCCCAGGTGTTCGGTCAGCGAGAGCAGGAGGAGGTAGTACACGCATAGCGCGGCGCCGATGAGCAGGTACTGCACCGGATGCAGCCGGCTCCCGGTGACCAGCTCGCAAAGCAGAAAAGTCCCGAAGGTGAGGGCGATGAACAGGATGGCGTACTTGGCCGCACGCTCGGTCTGCTGATAGGCGTCCGCCGGGATCGTCAGCGACACGCCGACGGCCGAATCGACCAGGACACGGGAGAGATCTTTCGCTTCGACGCGATCCACACGCCACTGACCCGGGTAAGAGCGCGACACCTGATTGACCCGCCAAGCCGCCGTGAACCCGTCTTCGCTCTCGCGATGGTCTACCGGCAGATAGCCTCCGATGAATCCCGGCGAGGCCCAGGAAGCGCTCAGGTCGACCCGAGAATCCGCGCCGATCGGTACGACCCGCAGCGCGTCACTGCCGCGAAGCTGCACGTCGAGGCTGAACGGGACATCACCGTCCCCCGGAAGGAGCCGCAAGGGAGCCGAGAGCGTATGGCCGGGCAGCGTGGGTTCCTGTTCGGCGATCTCCAGGCTGTAGTCCGCCGCACCGACGCGCGTCCGGATCGCGTTGGTCAGCGCGTGCGGATCGCTGACGGACAACAGGACACGAGCCCTGTCCCAACGCAAGTCCCGGGCCGGGATCTCCAGCCGTTGTAGATCCGGACGAGAGAAGGTGCCCGCGAGGTGCACACGGCCGGAGTAGACGGCCGTCTCGAAGATGCCGCGCCGTCGGAGCTCCGGCAGGAGCCGTCCCTCCACCTGTAGCGTTCGCGGCGAGATCAGGATGCGGGAACTGACCGATGTTCGGCCCTCTCCCGTGCGGAACGGGACCGAGATGATCGGTCCGGTGAGGATCTGCGCTGCTCCCCAGGTCGAAGCGATGGACGCCTTGACCTCTTGCAGTCTCGACTCCCGCTCTCTGACCAGAGCGAGAACGAATCCCACCGGAATGAGCAACATCCCCGCCAGGAACCCGAGCACGCAGAGCTTCACCAGCGCGTTGTCGGTCCAGGCGCGGCGTACCGGGGAGTTCGAAGCTTCGGGGTTCTTCATCAGATCCTTTCGCCGGGGTGCTGGCGTGAACCGTCAACTGGTTCGCGCCGCGCGTCGAAACAGGAAAGCCGAGCCGATCCACAGCGCGACGAAGAAGCCGTCGAGTAACGAGGTGGAACTCCATCCGGCGAATCGTGCAATTGCGGCGACCGACAACTGAGCAAGCGCGGTCGCGAACAAGGCGCGTGCCATCCCTGCTGATCGCAAGCGCGCGACGACGCCACCGATGATCAGGACGGCGAGCACCCCGGCGTACATCAAATTGGCGGAGTCGTTCTCGCCGCCGATGATGCCGACGGCGAGGTTTACCCAGACCAGGAGGAGCACCGTCGCCACCGCGACGCCGATCGCGGCCCGGTACGCCGCGGTGGGCGCCTTCTTCGAGAGGAGCTGATACGTGAGGCCGGCGCCGAACAGCAGGATGCCGGCGACGACGAAATCGCCCGGGCCCCAGGCCACATCCTTGGTGAAGTGCATCGCCACCAGCGGCAACAGCAGCAGGAACGCCGTCGCCAGGGCGAGGCGCAAGATCGCTCTGCTCAGCGTACCGTCGGTGGTACTCAGCATCTATCGCTTCCCTCGCGCCGCCGCAAGCACGGCGTCCATGTGGTCCAGATACTTCTCGAGCGCTTTCCGTCCCTTGGCCGTGAGCCGATACTCGGTCAACGGCTTGCGCGCCTTGAAGGTCTTGCGGCAGTTGACGTAACCGGCCTCTTCCAGCTTGCGCGCGTGCACGGAGAGATTGCCGTCGGTGACCTCCAGTGCGGCCTTCAAGTCGTTGAACGAGAGCCTGTCGACGGCGGCCAGCGCGCTGACGATGCCGAGACGAACCTGTTCGTGGATCAGCCGATCCAGCTCGGGCGCATGGGCGGCGGCGCGGAGAGCGGATTTCGACGTCGCCCGTTGCCTGCCGGCACGAGCGGATTGCTTCTTGGGACGAGCATCAGCCGCCATAACGCCTCCAGATCCAGGCGCCAAACAGCAGGTGCAGACCGCCGAAACCCAACGCCATGAACAGATCGCCCCAGGCCGGAGCCAGCAGCAAGGCGATGGCGCCGAGGAGCATGAAGGAACAGCCCATCAGGGGCACCGCTTCGACGGAGAAAGCGCCACCGCCGACCACTCCCGCACCGAACAACAGCAGCCATAACGCCGGCAGGTGCCCGGTCAGTCCGTGGCTGTAGAGCAGCGGCGTGATGGCGGCGGCCACCAGCATCGGCGGCGCCAGTCCGAAGACGAAGCGGCGGGCCGGTCGTGAGAACAGCGACTTGCCGGTGCGATGTGCCTTCCACAGCATCGCGCCGACGCCGCAGGCGAAGGACAACGCCGCCGCGACCAGCCAGACGCGCAGCCAGGCGTGTCGATCGAGGGCGTGTGAGGCGAACCAGGCCGAGATCAGGGCCACGAAGCCGATGGCCATCTCGCCCCAACCCGAGACCCCCGTGAAACGGCTCGATCCGTCCATCGCGGCACGAATGCTGCGCAGATCGCGCACTGCCTTGTCGTGCAAACTATGCAGCATCTGCGCGCGATGGGATTCGCCGAGCTCTTCACCGCCGGGGATCACGGCGCCAATCTAGACCAGGTTTCCAAGAGTGTCAAGTACTTTGTAATACAGAGTACATGCACCGACTGCAGGATCCGTTCAACCCAAACGCTTGCGCAGCGCCTCGAAGCGCGGGTCGTCTCGCAAACTGTCCAGGTCCGGGTCTTTGTCGATCCAATCCGGATTGCCGAATCCGGTGCCGACGATGTGCTCGAGCAGGCCCAGCGCGCGATCGCGCTCACCGGCGAGAGAGTAGAAACAGGCCAGGTTGTATTGCGTGCCCGGGTCGTTCGGGGAGAGCTTCTCCGCCAGCTTGGCGTGCTCGAGAGCCCGCTCCGGCTCGTCCATCCGATGCAGCATGAACGCCGTCATGTAGTGAGCGCGGGCATCGTCGGGGTGCTGTAGGAGATGGCGGCGCGCCCGTTCGATGCCACGCCGCGCCGTCTCCTGCATCAACGCGTCCTCCCCCAGCTTGACCTCGATCAGCGTCGCGAGGGCGAGTGATTGGTAGTCCTCGGGGTCGACCTCTCCGGCGCGATGAAAGTAATCGAGCGCCTCCTTGAATCGCCCCTGGGCGAAACAGAGCCGTGCAGAGAGGTAGAGGGCGTCCCACGAAGAAGGATTGAGCTCGAGGGCGCGCTGTAGCGCCACCTCGGCCTCCTTGTAGTGTTCCCCATGGGTGTTCGCCCAACCGAAGGCGGCGTGGGCTTCGGGCAGATCCGGCGCCAGCTTCTGGGCGCGCCGCGCCGCGTCGAGTGCCGGTTCGAGCAGGTCCTGGCGGCGGAACCACTGGAAGCTCCAGCTACAGGCGATCGAATATCCGGCCCAGGCGAGCGCGAACTCGGGATCGCGCTGCGTCGCCAGGCTGAACATCTCGCGTGCCGACTCGAAATCCGTCTGCACGATGCGGTTGAGCAGGTAACGACCTTGCAGATAAGCCTCGTGGGCCTCCGGGTCGGTGGTCATGCCGACGCGCAGCGCCTGGCGCTCGTCCTCGGTCAGCAGGCCACGCAGCTTCTCCACCGTGCGCTCGGCGATCTCGTCCTGGACCGCGAAGATGTCCTCCATCGTGCGGTCGAAACGCTCCGACCAGAGGTGGTAGCCGTTCAGCACGTCGATCAGCTGGACGGCGATGCGCAGGCGGTCTCCGGCCTTGCGGACGCTGCCCTCGAGCACCGTGTCGACGCCGAGCTGGCGGCCGATGTCGCGGATGTCCAGGTCGGAGTCACGAAACCGGAAGGCGGAAGTCCGTGAAGCCACCTGGAGACCCTCGATCCGTGTCAGGGCGGTGATCAGCTCTTCAGCCAGCCCGTCACAGAGATAGGCCTGATCGCCCCCCGAACTCATGTCGACGAAGGGGAGCACGGCCAGCGAGCGCTCCTCCGGGCCACTGTGCTCGGCGCGCAACTGGCGCTGAATGTCCTCGAGCTCGTTGCGCACGTCGAGCGCGGTCTGGATGCGGCGGTCCTTGGCCTTGGCGAGGCAGCGCAGGATCAGGCGATCGAGCTCCTGGGGCAGGTCGAGGCGCAGACGGATGGGGGGCACGGGTTCGTCGCGTAGCACCGCCGCCGATGTCTCGGAGCTCGAACGCCCGGCAAACGGCACCTGGCCCGTCGCGGCGTAATAGAGGATGACGCCGAGGGCGAAGATGTCGCCGCGCTCGTCCACCTCCTCGCCCAGAACTTGCTCCGGCGCCATGTAGCCGGCGGTGCCGACTACGGTGCCGATGCGAGTCGTGTACTGGTCGGCGGACAGGGTGACACCCTCGGCCACCTCGGCTTCACGCAGCCGAGAGAGCCCGAAGTCGAGCACCTTCAGTCGGCCGTCCCAGGTGATCATCACGTTGTGCGGCTTGAGATCCCGGTGGATGATTCCCTTGGCGTGCGCCGCCCGCACCGCATCGGCCAGTGCCACGCCGACGCGCAGCAACTCATCCAAAGGCAGGCCGCCGAGAGGCACCTTCTCTTTGAGGGTCTCGCCCTCGACCAGCTCCATGGCGTAGTAGGGCTGGCCGTCCTCCTCGCCGACCGAATAGACGGTGACGATGTTGGGGTGGTTCAGCGCCGCGGCGGCGCGCACTTCGCGTTGGAAGCGCGCCAGTCGCTCCTCGTCCGAAGTGACCCCGGTCGGCAACAGCTTCAAGGCCACTTCGCGATTCAGCTCGGCGTCCTGCGCGAGATAGACCTCGCCCATGCCTCCCTCACCGAGAGGCTTGAGGATGTGGAACTGACCGATCTGTTGCCCGACGAGATTGCTCACAGTTTCCCCGTGCGATTCTACTTGCAGGCACGATATCGCGGCCGAGAGACGAGGGGCGAGGGGCGAGGGGCGAGAAGCGAGAAGCGAGAGGCGAGAAGCGAGAGGCGAGAAGCGAGAAGCGAGAGGTGGAGCTTGCTTCCTCTTTCCGGTATTTCTCCCTCTGGTAGCTGGTAGCTGGTAGCTGGTAGCTGGTAGCTGGTAGCTGGTAGCTGGTAGCTGGTAGCTG
>Ga0307436_1000087_pt1 | contig 37033 bp, 31 predicted proteins | sample SalMarWE160440MG_FD_202513 | JGI IMG/M metagenome (GOLD analysis project Ga0307436, IMG submission 202513) | Salt marsh sediment microbial communities from the Plum Island Ecosystem LTER, Massachusetts, United States - WE1604-40 | ecosystem: Environmental > Aquatic > Marine > Intertidal zone >...
GGAGGTGGAGGTCATGCTCGAAGGGTACCTGCACGCGCCTGATGCGAAGCAGTACCTGCGTGAACGCCATATCACGGTCAAGGATGACCGGTACGTCATTCCGGTCAAACAGGGCTTTAAAAGCAGGTTGCCCGGTGTGGTGCATGCCTTTTCGGGGAGCGAAAAAACCGTTTTCATAGAACCATTCCCTGCAGTGGAAAAAAACAACAGTATACGGCTGCTCCAGCGGGAGCATGAGCAGGAGATTCGAAAAATACTCATTGCATTGACGACAGCGGTGCGCAAAAAAAGCGGGGATTTGCACAATATCCAGGAGTTTCTTGCCGATTTTGATATCCTTTCGGCAAAGGCTTCATTCGGACAGGAGTTTAACTGTACGCTCCCCGAGTTCAGCGACACGCGTGAGCTGTTTATCGAGAATGGGAGACACCCCCTGCTTAAGGAATCTGTTGTTCCAGTGAGTTTCAGCTGTATCTGCGACATAAAAGCAACCGTCATTACCGGCCCCAATACGGGCGGGAAAACCGTCACCCTGAAGATGATCGGCCTCTTCGTTCTTCTTGCACAGTCGGGGATGCCGATTCCCGCCAAAGAGATGCGAACGGGTATTTTTACATCCGTTTTCTCCGATATCGGGGATGAAGGGTCGATCGAGCAGTCACTTTCGACCTTTTCAGGGCATATAAAGAATATCAAAAAGATCATCGCCGGTGCCGATGAAAAAAGCCTTGTCCTCGTCGATGAGCTCGGCGCGGGAACCGACCCGGTCGAAGGCGGAGCTCTGGGCGCGGCAGTGCTCGATTACCTGGTCTCGCATAACATCCTCACCGTTGTTACCACACATTTCAGCTTTATCAAGATGTACGCCATAGAAAACAGCGCCGTGCAGGTCGCGTCCGTGGAGTTTGATCCAAAATCCTGCAGGCCGACCTACCGGCTCATCATGGGGATACCGGGAAGAAGCAATGCCCTCGAGATTGCGCGGCATCTCGGTCTGGAACGGGAAATACTGAGCAAAACAGCCGGTTACCTCAGCGAAGAGGACAGGTCGGCCGATACCGTTTTGAGAAGGCTCTCTTTTCTGGAAGGGGAGCTGAAAAAGCGGGAGGAAACATTAACGCAGGAGGAGTCGGCGCTCAGGGAGCTGATTAGAATGAACAGGGAGCTCGGTGAGAAGCTGACCGAGAAAGAACGGTTCGTTTCAGAAGAGTATGAAAACACACTTGCCGGCATGCTTTCAGAATACAGAAAGAGGCTTGAAGCGGCTGTCAAAGAGGTGCGTGAAAAGGCCGCAGAACGGCAGGCAATCAAAAAGGCAAAAGAAGAGCTCCAGGCGGTTGAGAGGGAATTTTCGGAGCAGGTCCAAAGTAAATCCCACTCCGAAGAGGAGCGTGTGGAAGAAGTTATGCCCGACTACAGGGTCGGTGATTACATTCGTTTTCACAGCGACAGCGGCGGGGATATCGAAGGGAAAGTGCTCGATCTTGACGGGGACAGGGCCACGGTGCAGGCAGGCAGTTTTCGAATGAGTGTCGAACGGCAAAACATATACGGATCGATAAAGCGGGCAGGGGCAAGTAATGGGGGGTCATGGGATGTTTCGGTATCTGACAGGCCCGGCCGGTACGAGTGCGACCTGCGGGGAATGCGGTACGATGCGGCAATGAACGAGCTTGTCAGGTTTCTTGACAGCGCGGTCTTGAATAATCTCGATACTGTGTATATAATACACGGACTTGGCACCGGTGCGCTCCGGCAGGGTGTTCAGGACATGTTGAAGAATTTCAGATTTGCCCGGGAGGTCGAGTACGCGCGGCCTGAACAGGGCGGGTTCGGGTGCACGATAGTCAAATTCAAACCATGAGCGTTTTGCAGCCGATAGGTTCTGCGCATAGTGCCGGAGATTTGTAAGCGGTATTATATCAGTTCCGCTGGATTTATTATACACGGTGTGCGGCAAATAGGCTTTCACCGGCTGCAGAGTATACGAATACTTAATAGTATGAAAGGGATGCTATGAATGAGTACTGGGACAGGGAGCTTGAAACAATCACGCCCGGGGGTCTCGAGAGGCTTCAGCTCGAACGCTTCAATGAAACCATTCAGAGGGCGCGGCGTTCGAAATTTTATAAGAAGAGACTGCCGGACAGGCTCAAGAGCCTGGAGCACGTGAAAGATATTCCGCTCACCACAAAACAGGACCTTCGCACAGGCTTTCCGGACGGATTTCTCACCGTGGGGCTGGAGGATGTGATCCGCCTTCATTCCTCATCGGGAACGACCGGCCGGGCAACGGTTATCTACCATACCCGTCGTGATATCGACAACTGGACTGAGCTCGTCGCCCGAAGCATGTACATGACGGGTGTGCGCAGGGGTGATGTCTTTCAGAATATGATGGGATACGGACTGTTCACCGGCGGCCTCGGACTGCACTACGGTTCAGAACGGCTCGGTGCGCTTACCATCCCCGCATCTTCCGGCAATTCGAAGAGGCAGATCAGGCTCATGAGGGATTTCGGCACAACGGTCATTCATATAACACCGAGCTACGCGCTTCATCTCTATTCGATATTCGAGGAGGAGGGTTTGAATCCGCGTCAGGACCTGAATCTGAGAATCGCATTTCTCGGCGCAGAGCCGTATTCGAACGAGATTCGGAAGAAGATAGAGGAGCTGTACGGGCTCGATGCGTTTAACTCCTACGGGCTGTCGGAAATGAACGGCCCCGGAGTGGCATTCGAGTGCACCGAAAAGGACGGTATGCATCTGTGGGAGGACAGCTATTTTCTTGAGGTGATCGACCCGGAGACCGGCGAATGCCTGGAAGACGGCCACGAGGGGGAAATGGTTTTGACCACCCTCATGCGTGAGGGTATGCCCATCATCCGGTACAGAACCGGGGATATTGCATCGGTGTATACCGAAACCTGCGCGTGCGGGAGGACTCACCGGAGAATATCCCGCATCAAGGGCCGAAGCGACGATATGCTCATCATCAAAGGCGTGAATATTTACCCGATGCAGATCGAAAAAGTGCTGATGGATATGCCGGAGGTGGGACATAACTACCTGATCGAGCTCGAGCGCGTCGACTATCTCGATACCATAAAGGTGAAGGTCGAGGTGCGGCAGGAGATATTTCACGGCAAAGCAACTGAGCTTGAAGGCCTCAAGAGAGAGGTCGCCGAAAATCTGAAGAACGAGATTCTCATTACACCGCGTGTTGTTCTGGTGGAGCCCAATTCACTGCCGAAAAGCGAGGGCAAGGCGATACGGGTTGTGGACAAGCGAACTACGGGGGCGGATTAATCTCATCTACAGCGGGGCGGAATAAAGGCTTTTTATACGAAAAAACGGAGGGGAGAACATGGCATCACAGGTTACGGTATTTGTTGAAAACAGACCGGGGAGAATATCGAAAATCGCCCGTATACTGGGTGACAACGGTCTCAATATCCGGGCTATTACCATATCGGACCGGGGAGAGTACGGCCTCGTCAATATAATCACGAACGATCCCGACAGAGCGTATAAAGTGCTTTCAAAAGAGGGGTTGAGCGTGTCGCGGCAGAATGTCATTGCAATTATTATTGAGGACCATCCCGGCGCGCTCTCGGATGTTACCGAGTATCTGAACCGAAGCAGTATCAATGTTGCAAATGCGTACGGGTTTATTCTGCAGAGCCGGGAAAAGGCGGTTTTGATCCTGGAGGTCGATGATTTCGAAAAGGCGCAGCAGGTTATCAGGGGCGGGGGCTACCATACGCTGACAAAGAGGGAGCTTCATAACCTGTAAAACAGTGCAGATGCCTGTAAGGGCCGGTATTCAGGCGAAAGTCCTGTAAAGGACAGCCCTGTGAAGCTGACTGTATGTTCAACCGCCATGTCTGTTCTGTTACGTGCACTGTGCGACTGCAGCCATGTTGAACCAGCCCGGTTCTTACTCTGAAAGAGGAGGCGGCATGAAAAAAAGGCTTTCTCCCGAAATATTCGAAATACCTGTTAAACAAATCAGGAGCGGTTTTTTTACCGATGCCTATTTCAACCGGACCAGGGATATCCTCGTCAGGGACAATAACCGGACCCGGGTCGTGATGCAGGTGTTCGTCAGGGACAGCGGTATTTTGTGCGGGATCGATGAGGCCATAGCCGTGCTGAAGCTCTGCGCAGGCGGTCCTCTCCGGGTCAGTGCCCTTCATGACGGGGATACAGTGGCAAAGGACGACACGGTTCTGCTTATCGAAGGTGAGTACGCCGATTTTGCGCATCTTGAAACTGTTTATCTGGGCGTTCTTTCGCGGGGGACCTCCGTTGCAACCGCCGTTCGCGAAACGGTCGATGCGGCTGAGGGAAAGACGGTGCTGTTTTTCGCATCGAGGTTTGACCACTATTCAGTACAGGCGGCGGACGGGTACGCATCGCTTATCGGCGGCGCGGACGGTGTATCAACCGATGCAAATGGACTGTACCTTGCGGCACAGGGTATCGGGACGATTCCACACGGCCTGATCGCCGCGTACAACGGCAATACTCTTAAAGCGTGTAAAGCATTTAAACGGCATATGCCGGACGATGTGGACCTCATTGCGCTTGTCGATTTTGACAACGACTGTATAGGAACGAGCCTCGCGGCTGCACGGCATTTCGGGAAGGAGCTATGGGGTGTGCGGCTTGATACAGCGGGTGATATGCGTGATATTTCGGTAACGAAGGCCGATTCGTTCGGTGTGTGCCCGGAGCTTGTTACACTGCTCAGAGAGGCCCTCGATGCCGAGGGCTTCGGAAGGGTGAAGATCATCGTAAGCGGCGGATTCAATCCTGAAAAGATCGGCAGATTCGTACGCCTGGATGTGCCGTTTGACGGCGTGGGTGTCGGTTCCGCTTTTTTCAGAAAGAGGATCGACTTTACCGCAGATGTGGTGCTCGTGGACGGGAAGCCGTGCGCCAAGGCGGGGAGGGAGTACAGGTCGAATCCAGGGCTCGAAGAGGTGTGATCCCGGGGTGATTTTACCGGAATTTTTTTCTGAAAAAGAGCTTATGTAATTGACAAAAGAATCATTATGGATTATATAGCTTATGTGATGTTTGATCGGAGAATGGAACTATACAAATAATGAGCAGGAGGAATAAAAATGGCTGAAGCCAAGATGCCCCATGCAGGTCATGAGGAGCACCTCTGCTACCTGCAGAATGTAGGTTTTTTAATGAACAGTTTCGACGATTATAAGGAGCTTGTGAAAAACGGCAAGTACATCTGCAAGGCATGCGGCAGGGTTGCGGCGGATGGAAAGAATCTCTGCGCGCCGGAGAAGCTGTAGGACACGGTGAGCACTTCCTATTGATGAAATAGCAGCAAACACGATGCCGTGGTGAGCATAAATACAGCAAAGAGTAAGGGGAGTTTTGATGGCAGATCTTACAACAACCTATATGGGGCTCAATCTGAAGAACCCGTTGGTGGTCGCAAGCAGCAGCCTGACCAGGGATGTAAACGGTATTCGCCGTGTCGCCGATAACGGAGCCGGCGCCGTTGTTGTGAAATCGCTCTTCGAAGAGCAGGTAAAATTGGACATTGCGGACGATCTCGAGCAGCATATCGGGTCGTCCTGGCACTCGGAGGCGTACGACTACGTGCACAACATGGGCATGGAGTTCGGTCCATCAGAGAATCTGAAAGTTATCGAGGAAGCCAGGAAGGCGGTTTCGGTCCCCGTGATTGCGTCGCTGAACTGTGTTTCTGCAAACTGGTGGAAGGATTACGCAAAACAGATCGAATCGGCCGGCGCAGACGGCATAGAGCTCAATATCGCATACCTGGCAGCGGATGTTAAAAAAGACGGCAAAGATGTGGAGCAGCTCTACTACAAAATTCTCGACAAGGTTAAAGGCTCGGTGAAACTGCCGGTGGCCGTGAAACTCGGCCCCTATTTCACCTCCTTTTCAAATTTCGCTTATGAGCTGTGCAGAAGAGGGGCGGATGCGCTCGTGCTCTTCAACCGGTTCTACCAGTTTGACATCGATATTGAAAAAAGGAAGATCGTCGGCGGCAATCCAATGAGCAGCGAGCCGGAAATGAGCCTGCCACTCAAATGGATAGCGCTTCTCTCTCACCGGGTCAACTGTGACCTTGCCGCAACCACCGGGGTTCATACCGGAGTGCAGGTTATCAAGCAGGTGCTCGCAGGCGCCCGGGCGGTGCAGGTCTGTTCTGTTTTGTATAAAAACGGCGCTGAATATATAGAAACGCTTCTCAAGGAAGTAACCGACTGGATGGACGCACACAAAGTACAGTCTCTTGATGAGATACACGGAAGCCTGAGTCAGGAGGAGAGCGACAAACCGGAGCTCTATGAGCGGCTCCAGTACATTAAGGCCCTCGTCGGCATGGAATAATCTGAATCCTTGCCTGCCTTGCGTCTTTTACCGAGAGCCGGGAGGCCCTTGACAAAAGAATACCGCAGTTTATCAGCTGACAGTATTTTGCCGGTCGCATGCAGATTGCACGCATCGCTTCACACCTTCCCGGCTGCGCCTGTTTTTTTGAGCCATTTTCGAAGCACCTTCTTCATGGCGTCCATAGCCGGATCATAGGCTAATGAAATCCACTGGTTCTGGCCTTCATTCCACTGTGCCGTAAGTGATTCCCGTACCGCCTTCACAAGCTCGCTTGCAACGTTTATCTTTCTGATTCCCAGTGCAATAGCCTTTTCCAGGTCTTCCTGCGGAGTGCCCGACCCGCCGTGCAGCACGAGGGGGATGCGCGTCTTTTCATGTATCTGTTCTAAACGCTCAAAATCGAGTTTCGGCAGGCTTGTGTACATTCCGTGCGCATTGCCGATTGAAACGGCAAGCAGATCAATGCCTGATGTGCGGATAAAAACTTCTGCGTCATCGGGATCGGTAAAGTCGGTTCTGTCGGTTCCTTCGGAGGTTGTACCGTCCACACGGCCGACTGCACCGAGCTCGCCTTCGACGGTAACGCCGATCGGATGGGAGAGTGCTACGACATACTTCATTGCATTGACATTTTCGTCAAAGGATTTTTCTGAAAAATCGAGCATTACCGAAGTGTACCCTGCGCTGAGACACTCCTTCACTTCATCTATCGATTGGCCGTGATCGAGGTGCAGGCTCACGGGCACTGTGTAATGCTTTATTAGCGTATGGCAGGCTGCGCTGAAAACCTCCGGGCGTATGATCGGAAACTCTGCCCATCCGTTCATCAGTATAACGGGTGCGCCCATCTCCTGTGCGGTATCGAGTATTGTTTTCATTGATTCGATGTCCCAGGCGCAGAATGAGCACACTGCATACCCCCTCTGTTGGGCATCCTGTATGAGCTCGATCATCGGCAGTAATTTCATTTCAGCTCCAAAACTCTTATGGTTTTATTCCGGGACCCGACTTCAGTCGATTGTTTCCTGCGCCATTAAGATACTGCCGGGATCCACCAATACACAGAAAATATGGTTTTATCCATTAAAATCTGGTGTTCTGTGCCGGAATTTATAAAAGGGAATGGTATTTTATTTTTACATTACCTTTAAGCATTGGGAAATTATGGTAAAACCCATTAGGCAAGTGATATAATAGATTTATCACCATTGACAAGTTTACTTACCTATTTTTGGCGTACCGTTATAATCATTTTGACACGACCGGTTCGATCATTTATAATAATGCTTTGCCTGATGCAATTATACCCGGGATGTCGGCATTTGTATAAGAAGCTTTCGAATACTACATAAAGACAGCCATCTTCGTATACCGTCAGGGAGGGGATATGACCAAAAACGAGTGCCTGGGGTTACTGCTGACGGAAGGCCCCGGCCGGGATGTGCTCTTCTATCCCATACTGATGCACTTTGCCGCACGATTTCACGGCAAGACGTATTCTGAATTCGCGACCGATTACCACGTGCTCGTCGAATCGAATATGCACTGCCTCGAATATTTCGATCATGACGCGGCGAGTGTTATTTCAGACCCCTATCGTGAAACAGCGGCATTCGGCGCAAAGATTGAATTTCCCCGCGATGCAGTTCCTCTCTGCAAGGACAGAATACTTAAAACAATCGATGACGTAAAATCCCTGAAAAATCCAGATGTATATGCATCGGAGCGGACGCGCGACAGAATCCGTGGCGTTGCGTACTACAAAAAACTGCTCGGTGAATCGGTCCCGATCATCGGATGGATAGAGGGCCCTATGGCTGAGGCCTGCGACCTGACGGGCGACAGTGAAATTCTGATGCGGGTGATCACTGAACCGGATTTTGTTTCTCTGCTGCTTGAAAAATGCCTGAAAACGGCAAAGGATTTCGCCCGCGCCCAGATCGAGGCCGGAGCAACGGTGATGGGGGTGGGAGATGCTCTCTGTTCTCAGATATCTCCTTCACATTATGAAAAACTCGTTCTTCCGCTTCACCGTGAGCTTTTCGACTTCATTCACTCATCAGGCGTACCGGTTAAACTTCATATATGCGGCAATATTACACATCTTTTGTCGAATCTCGGGGAAACGGGTGCGGATATCATCGATATCGACTGGATGGTTGATTTTAACGAAGCGCATGAGAAGCTCGGAGATGGTGTTGCGGTGTGCGGCAATCTCGACCCGGTCTCGGTTATTCAGATGTTGCGGGCGGAGGAGCTTTATACTGTTTCACGAAGACTTATTGAATCGGAAACCGGAAAACGGTTTATTTTTTCCGGCGGTTGCGAGATTACTGTCGACACGCCGGTTGAAAATCTCAAGATTATGAGGGATGCATCTTCGGCATTATCCGGATGAAAAGTGTCCGGCTAATGTCTTATAGAACGAGCAGGACCGAAGGTGGGAAATGAAAGGTAAGATTTTTAAGGATCTGGTGAATGCTCTCGATGACCTTGTTTTTGTAAAGGACAGTCAGCACCGCTGGGTATTCCTCAACGATGCATGCTGTCAATTCTGGGGCTTTTCACGGGAAGAACTGATCGGCAAGTCCGATTTCGACATATTTCCGAAAGAACAGGCTGAGGTATACTGGGCAAAGGACCAGGAAGTGTTTCAGACAAAAAAAACTATACTCAATATCGAGGAGCAGACTATTGAAGGCAGGCTTTATATCATCTCGACTAAGAAATCAATATACAGAGACGAAGAATCGGGAGAAGAGTACATTGTCGGAACCATCAGGGATATAACGGATGAGCAGCGTGCACGCGACGCAGTAAAGGAGTCTGAAGAACAGTTCAGGCATCTTGCGGATTACTCGCCGAACATGATATTCATAAACCAGAAGGGGCGTATCGTATATGTGAATAATAAGTGCACGGAGGTAATGGGCTACTCGCTTGAAGAGTTTCTCTCACCGGAATTCGATTTCATGTCCATAATTGCCCCGGAGTACCGGAAAACGGTGAAATCCGCCTTCCAGAAGCATATACGAGGTGAGGAAACGCCCGGGTATGATTACGTACTGATTACAAAAAACGGAAAAAGGATCGACTCAATCATTACAACGAAGCTGATAAATTATCACGGGGATACGGCCATTTTAGGTATTATCACCGATATCAGCACACATAAGAGAATAGAGGAGGAGCTGAGAAGATCAGAAGAACGCTACAGAGCGCTTTTCAACAACTCTGTCAATGCGATCTATATTCTCGACAAAGCGGGTAGAATACTCGAGGTAAACCAGGTGGCAGGTGAACTGCTCGGGTACAGCAGGGGAGAGCTGCTCGAGATGAAACTGAATGATCTTGCCGGCTCTGCATATCCTAACAGGAAAAAGAAATCGAAAGGTGAGGCGGAATCCGATCGCGTATATGAGACGGTTCACGTGAGCAGTGACGGCCGTGGGATTCCCGTTGAAATAAACACACGGCCGATTGTGTTTGAAGGGAAGCCGGCAGTGCTCGCCGTTTCGCGGGACATAACAGAGCGAAGAAACGCTCAGAAAGAATTGAAGGAAAAGGAAGCGCAGCTTTTACATTCCCAGAAGATGGAGGCAATCGGCAGGCTTGCGGGCGGCATAGCGCATGATTTCAATAACCTGCTTACCGCAGTCCTGGGGTATGCCGAGCTTCTTGTCATGGACCACGAAAGCGGGGATAAGCAGCGGGAATATGCAAAAGAAATAAAAAGCGCCGCAGAGCGGGGAGCCCTGCTGACCCGGCAGCTTCTTGCATTCAGCAAGCGGCAGGTCCTTCTGCCGCGAAAGCTCGATATCGATGTATTGATCAAGAACCTTGAAAATATGATGAGAAGGGTCATCGGGGAAAATATTGCAGTGTCTGTCCTGAATGGTTCAGGCGGGAAGTGTATCAAGGCTGATCCGGGCCAGATTGAGCAGATTCTTGTCAACCTGCTCGTTAACTCGAAAGACGCGATGCCAAAAGGAGGCTCAATCGACATCGAAACCGGTGTGGAGTATTTGGAAAATCGAAGATGTCATTTCGGACAGGAAGTTGTACCCGGTGAGTATGTCTATCTGGAGGTGCGTGACACAGGCGTGGGAATCCCCGGGGAGCTTTCGACACTGGTATTCGAGCCCTTTTTTACAACAAAAGAATTGGGCAAGGGAACCGGGCTTGGGCTTTCCACTGTGTATGGAATAGTGAATCAGAACAGAGGCTGCCTGTTCATGGACAGCACACCCGGTGCCGGTACGAAGATCAGGGTCGTTTTTCCCGTGTATGCAGAGTAATGCCGTTGGAAATTGTGAGATTTATATGAGAACGGGCCACCCGGGTTTTTGCGACCTGGCATCGGCGCTTCATACTGCCGCGTTCAACCGGAGAATGAGAAATTACCGGTCAGATGGCCTGATAAGGGAGGAGCCGACGCCGCCGATAAAGGCGAATGCCGCAGCCAGAAGAAAGGCGGAGGTGAAGGAACCGGTTTTGTCCGCAATGATCCCGGCAATACTCGGACCCGTGGCCTGGCCGATTCCCAGGAAAAGCGTTATAAAACCCAGTGCAGCCGGTGCAAGACGGTGCCCGACAACATCGCCGCAGGCAGCCGCCATGATCGCCGGTATACTCCAGGCGGTCAACCCGAACAGAACTGCTGAAATGAAAAGGCCTGCAGGCTTCTGCCCCAGGGCAAAAAGCACGAAAGATGCCGCCTGAATCTCAAATACGAGCACGAGCGTTGTTCTCCTGCCGATGTGGTCTGAGAGCGTTCCCCATATGAGGCCGCACACCATGCTGAACCATCCCATTACCATGTACAGGTTTCCGGCGGCAATCGACGAATAGCCGACTTCGCCCACCAGGTATCTGAAAAAAAAGGTTGCATAAATTATATAGGAGAAGCCAAAAGCGGCATACAGCGCTCCCAGATGCCACACCCTCGGGCTCAGGTATACGAGGCGCCACTGAAGCTTTTCACGGGTTGATGTTCCTTCGGTACTGGTATTTTCACGTTCTCCCAGGCGGCCGAGACGAAGCTCCTGGGGCCTGTTTCGAAGAAAAACCGCACCGAGTACGGCTAAAAATAATGAAAATCCCCCAAAAAGATACCAGGTTATTCGCCATCCGTTCTCCGGAAAGGCCATTAGTATGCGGGGAACGACCGGACCTGTCACGACGAGTGCAATGCTCGTACCCGAGACTGCAATACCGGTGGCAAGTCCGCGAAACTGCGGGCCGAACCATGATGAAAGAAGCCCCATAGCGGGCACGTTGCTCGCCCCGCTCCCGATGCCTGTGATGAACCGCCATATCAAAACCTGCCAGTACGAGCCGGAGAACCCGGTAAAAACCATTGCGCTGCCCACGCACAGCATCCCGATAGAGATGACCACGCGTGCCCCGAATTGTGACGAGAGTGCACCTCCGACAAGGGCAAGCAGCAGATACCCGATGAGATTTGCTGTTGCAAGGCTCCCTGCCCCGGTATTGTCCAGGCCCAATGATGCCTGCATATCGGGGAGGAGGAGGGTGTAACCGAAACGCGCCAGCCCAAGAGACCCGACTATCATAAACGTGCCCACAGCCAGAATAATCCACGCGTAGTGGATACGATGAGATTGACTGCCATCTGGTTGCTTTATGAAGGATTCTTTTTCCATTTGAGATTACACTATACTACAACAGGGTATAGAGCCGCAACTGAATATTCCGGAATACTAGAGTGATATCTTTCGCAGGCCTGCCGGGATACCGAAGTCGCTAATGTCGCAATCGATTATTCCACCTTACGCGCTCTATATCTTATTAGAGATTTTTCTATAGAAGGATTTTATGGATATCGATACTGCAGATTTTAAAGAAGTGAGAAATCTTGAAGTTACAAGCCGTCCTGCACATTTTATTAATGTAAATTCTCTTCCGTGTACAGCGATAGTTCGATCATTCTTTCGAGGAGCTCTTCACGGGTAAAACCGGGAAAGTTTTGCAGAACAAGTTCCTTCGCGAACAGGCGGCAGATATACTTGAGCTTCCTCGCCTTCTTTTTTGCTGCGAAGAGGTAGTCGCTGTGGCTGTTGTTAATGATGATGAGGTTGTTCTTTTCATCATATTTCGAACGCCATAACTCTCCCGGCGCTCTGAGAAACGTGTACCCTGGAAGCCCCTTCTTGATTCCATCCTCTGAGCCTTCTTTTTCCATGAGAGTCTCGGTAACGGTTATAACGCTTTCGGCCCTGCATACGGTATCATCCTGGATGACTGTTACCTGCAGGATGCTCAGCCCCGGTTCTGCAGGTGCTGTAAATGTCGTCACCTCATTTGTCGCGTTCGAGAGAAGTCCCTCTCCCTCTTTCAGCTCCCAGTGTATGCTGATGTTATGTTCTACCATTCTCCTGCTCCTGTCGCGAGGTATGCAACGGAAATTCTTTGCGGTGTTGACCTTCATGATGCTCGAAGCCGGAGAGATAATTACACTGTACAGAGGGCCTGCATGCTCAAAAAAGTTCTTTTCCTGTGCTGCAAGCCCTTCTTCTTTTCCTCCTTCAGATGGAGCCGCCATGGGCAGGTCTGCTTCCTTTTCCCGTATTAGCAAACGCCCCGTATCCCCGCCGCCGCGCTTTTTCATCAATTTGTATATTTCAAACCAGTCGTACTCCTCTTGCGGAAGCAGCAGAAATGCCTCCCTGAACGCCCTCTGCACCGACTTGAGTATATTCCTGCTCGCTTCTTCCTCCTCAGCTTTTTTCTCTTCTTCTATGAATTTATGAAGATCATCCAGAATCGTTTCAACTGAACGGCATAAAACGAAGAAGTGTTCATCAAGTATGATACCGTCACGCGTTCCCGGTGTAAGCTGAAGAAACGGCACATCGATCATCCCCTGCAGATACCCTGATGTCCACGGCTCTCTGTTGAAGAAGTCCAGGGTTACAATCGAGGGCATAACACGGGTCCCTGAACGGGAGAGACTGACCGTATTTTCGGGAGAATAGCTGTTGAGGTACAGCTCGAGGTAGATCTCGCCTTCTTCGGTTTGAAGAACTTCCAGGTCACGAAGCAGCCTCCCGTTGAATTGACGCGGTTTTACCTCAAACTCCTTTCTTGACTGGCGGTCTTTAATCTTTATTTGAACACCGGATTTTCTGATTCTGTCGCGAAGCTCTGAGGCCAGATAGTTTTGAATCCTCTCGCCGTTCAGCTGCCTGATGCCGGATAAGAGGGGGTGTACGATGAGCTCGGTACCGGGATGTGAAAAGAGCTGGCGTCTTGGTGTGATGACATAACCCGGCTCATTCTTCTTCATTTCCATTTGATAGGCTCTCCCGTCGGAACCGGCGGAGGAAAGTATGAGCTGCTCGCCAACCGTCCAGAAACTCAAAAGGCCGATTCCGAACTCGCCCTGTATTCCCTCAACCCCTTCTTTTCTCAACCGTTTCTTCACGGAATCGCATATATGGGTGGCAACATACTTGAAATCCGGTATGCCCTCCCCGTTGAGAGGGATGCCTTCTCCGTCATCGATGACCTTCAGATAGGGCTTGCCCCGCTCCCTGCCGCGTATGATGGTTATGTTTTTGGCATGTGCATCGATACTGTTTTCAACAAACTCTGCAATTGCTTTAAGAGGATTGTTCTGGGAAAATGCGATTATAGTAATGGCATTCCAGTTATCGCCGATTCGAAGCTTTCCCGCTCTGTTTTTTGTTTGTGCCGGTGATTTTTTTATTTTTGTACTCATCGTTCTTTCGCGTAAACTCCATGGTAATGCTGGCAAAACAAAGAAGATTATACTCTAATAATAAAAGAGATGTTTCAATAAAGCAATAGTAGCGTTTTTTACAGTATTGAGATTATTATGTGCCGCAGCACTCTTACTCAATCCCTATGTACGGTTCAGTGTTATTGGCTCTTGCTTTAATAAGCCTTTTTATGCGGTGGGTGAAAATAGAGGGCAGATATGGGGCTCCAATTATATCTACCGGAACATAGCAGTCAAGCGTGTGAGCCCGGCATCGATTTTTTCGGTGTCGATGGGGTAGGTTCCGTACTCCCTCGCGGTATCGAACAGGGCCAGTATATTTTCCGGAGGCATGTTGGCCTGGATGTTGTGGCCGGACGAGAATATGTATCCGCCTCCCGGAGCGAGGTGCCGTATCCTGTACAGGGCGTCTGCTATCACCTCGTTTTTGCTCTTATGGAAAACCCCCTGATTGTTCGTGTTGCCGTGAAAGACCATGCGGTCGCCGAACATACTCTTCAGGCGGGCTGCATCCTCGTTTCCCGCTGCATTGGCCTGCAGGGGCTGAACGATGTCAACGCCGATCTCTATCAGGTCTTCCATGACCCAGTCTGTTGAACCGCAGGTGTGGTAGATGACCTTCGCATCTGTTCTGCTCTTGACGAAATCGATCAATTTTTTGAAACGGGGAGCGACGAGCTCTTTGAACATTTTAGGGGAGACGAGCGGCCCGTTCTGCACCCCCCAGTCATCGCCGATCCAGTGATACTCGATAAAATCACCGATCGCGGAGAGGTACTCGTCCACGAAAGCCATGTTCCAATCAAGAACTCTGTCAAGCAGGTACTCGGCGCATTCCCTGTTGCTGACAGTATCCACCATGAACTGTTCCATTCCCCTGAGCACCCAGCAGATGTAGTATACTGCCTGCAGGTTCCCGCTTATAAGGGCATAGTCGGTTTTTTCGTAGAGGTTCCGGGCCTGCTCTCGAAGGCCTTCGAAGCGAGCAGAATCACGCGGGTCCGGAAATGTATAACGCTTTATATCTTCAAACGTTGCATCGGCAAGAACCGGGTGCTGGTAATCGCAATAAAACTCGCTTCTTTCATACCCGGTTCCGAATTCGTCGACCCATGATCCGTCAGGCTTCTCCTCGAACTTCCAGAAGGAGGGAGGGTTTGCATACAGGTAGCGGGTGTCCACCCCGAGCAGGTCTAATACCTCGTCCTTGACCCGGGCGAGTCTCTGCACCGCATCGTAAATGACGATTTCATCCGTCATTCCGAGATAAGCGAGAAGATTTCTGTAGGCCACTTCGTGCATACCTGAAACAACACCCCCGTTGTCGATAGGGACCCGGTCCGGTTCCCGGTGATTTATGGCTGTTTTTATTCTTTCCCTGGACGTCATAGTAATAATCTCCTGTATCAGAAAACGATGAAATTGTTTTAAATCCGTTATACTATACTACAGGCCGGCTGACTTTTCAACAAGGATAGGATGCAGTTCGCCTGTGTTTACGTATTAAAACACGATGTATTTAAACAGGATGACCTTTTCGAAACAACAAAAAAAACCGGAGGAATATCGATGGATGCGATACTTGGTATCGATTTCGGAACTTCCAAAATAGCAGCGGTGCTCGTCGACCCTGCAGGCGGCAGGCTGGTCGGGGCGAGCTCACGACCCACTGAGGCGTATCTTCCGCTTGAAGGGTCGTATAAAAGGGAGCAGGACCTCCGAAAAATTGGCGAGGCCTTTTTCGCCTGCATGGATGAATTGTTTTCAGGCCGGGAGGTAAACGTGGTTTCTACAGGGCTCACCGGGCAGATGCACGGGATACTCGGCCTTGACGACAGCGGCAGACCGGTCACCAATTTTGTGACCTGGCAGGATGGGCGGGGTGAGCACAGGGGGAAGTCGGGCAGGACCCTGCTCGAAGAGATGGAGAAAATGGCGGGTGTACGGGCAATTGCAACCGGCTACGGGGTTGTAACCCTGTACGACTGGCTTATGCAGGGCGATGCGCGGGAGTTGAATCATGTGGCCACTCTTCCTGATTATTTCGGGATGGTCATTACCGGCGAAACTGCTCCAGTCATAGATTATACCTTCGCCGACAGCCTTGGCTGTTTCGATTCTGCATCGATGAAATGGGACAGCGCCTTTCTTGAAAACCTCGGTATCGACGTCCGCTACCTGCCACGGGTCATCCCTACCGGCACGGTTTACGGTAAAATCAGGGAATCACGTCTTTTAAAATTGATGAAGAATAATCATATTCCGGTTTGCGCGGCTCTCGGCGACAATCAGGCAAGCTTCATCGGGAGTGTTCGGGAGTTCTATACGACCCTCCTGGTCAATATCGGCACTGCATCGCAGATATCCTATGCGGTCAGGAGTTTTAATGAGGCGCTGGAAAGCAGCAGAATCGACGGGTATGATGTCGTGGTGCGGCCGTTCGTAGAAAACGGCAGTCTCGTTGCGGGGAATGCCCTTGCAGGGGGGGCGGCCTATACTGTTTTATATGAGTTTTTCAAAGAAACGGGCAAGGAGCTTTTTGATGTCGAAGATTTCGAGGGTCTCTGGGAGCGAATGGCGCATCTTGCGGAAAAAAACTCAGGCACCAGGGGCATGCATACCGGGGGTACAGGTACCGGAGGAATGAGAGTACACCCGGTCTTTGGCGGCATGCGAAGCGACCCGACGGCGCTGGGTACTATTGAAGGGCTGAACCTGACGAATTTTACACCCTCAAACCTCATACGTGCGACATTAGGGGGTATTATACGGGTGCTCTCTGATATGGTGGGCGAGGAGGTGTTATCGCGGATTGAACGTGTTGTCGGAAGCGGGAACGGGATGCGCAGAAACAAACAATTGAGAAAGACCGCATCCCGGATATTCAGCCACGAGGTTTCGATTCCGTTGAATGAGGAGGAGGCGGCAATCGGCGCTGCCATAACGGGGGCTGTTGCGGCTGGTGTTTTTAAAAATTTTGAAGAGGGGAAAAATGCCGTTACGTATTTCGAATAGCGAGAAGTAGTAATACGAAAACGGGTGCGTGCGCTGCCGATAGTATCCCGATGAAAAGCGTCCGGAAAATATGCCGATCAATGCCAGCAGTCACTTGAAAAAGATTGAATTTTGCTGTATCTTAAAGCTGAACATGCCGCTTTTTTGTCCGGGTGTTGCGCTGCAGTCTTGCAGAGGAGAGACAGGATGTCGGATGAAACGATTTATAAAAGAGATGAAAAGGGAAAAAAGGTCGCAAAGGCCCTGAAAACCGGGTACATGAAGCTCAAATTCAGGGACCGTTCTATAAATATTTCGAGAATGATTTCCATCGGAAGAGATGAAAACAGCAACATCGTCATCGGTGATGACCCCCTTGTTTCCCGCAGGCATGCACTCATCGAGAAGGAAGGCGACTCCTACTACCTCATGGACAAGGGTAGCACCAACGGCACTTATCTCAACAACAACCCCATTCCCAAGTGTGAGCGTGTGAAAATTAAAAGCGGAGATGTCATCACGGTAGGGAAAACAAAGCTCGAAATACTATAGCGCGTGCTCAAATTGTCGATATCCGGACGCTGTGCGTCAGGATGTTTACCGGCGGCATACCCGCACATTCCTGCCTGTTTAACCGTGAATCAGGGGTCCTGCTGTGTTATACTTACATGGAGAATGCGCCTGCTTGCGCACAATTCAATATTGAAATGGAGAGAGCGTATGGGAAAATACATGGAAGAATTACCCGGGTATATACGGGAACATATTTCAGCGGTCATTGAATCATCGGGTCTGCCGGATGATGAGACAACGAGGGAGTTGCTCGCAAAAAGCTGGATTGACAAGGAGAAAATTTTCAAAGAGAATGTTAAAAAATTCGGCTTGGAGGAAATCGAAACCTTCGCTCATGATGATACGAGGGGGGCGCTTGCGATGACCTATTCCGGGTCGCTCGTCAGAATCGGCCCGGTCGTGAAGGACGTTAGAATGGCGCAGTATGTGAGCATCGGGCTCAGAACAGATGTACCCGATATTGCCGGAAAGGAAGAATCAAAACTTTCGGAAGATATGGAGATCGGCGGGACTATTCAATTCGACCCGGGGCCGGTGAAAAAAACCTCGCCGGTTTACAAAATTGCGGTACTTGCCGGGAACCCCTCGATCGAGGAGCAGGAGGAAAAAATCAACGAGGTCACACTGCTTCTTCAGGAGGAGTTTACAAGGGTCAACAAGACAATTGTGTCAGACCGCTGAGCATTCAAGGTTTTTATGCCGATTGGGAAAGATGTTTTCGGATAACAGGCATTGTGTTTTGAAATCCACAGCACGCAGCGCAGGCTGCACGCCTGAAAGCGGGGGAGGATGAGTCATAAAGAGGACCTGAAAGAAACGCTCGTTCGGATTTTTAAAAGAGAGACGGTTCCCGACCGTGAAAGATACCTCGAGCTTTTTGACCGGGTACAGTACGCGCTGGTCAATGAGGAAGAAACCATACGGCCCCGGGACGAGGAGGGGCTGCCGGGTGGGATCGTCTTTTTACGACAGGATGTGCCGACCATTGTTGTGCCCGACCTGCATGCGAGAAAGGACTTTTTTTTCAGCCTGATGCTGTGGAAACCTCGTAACGATGTAAACGTCATGCAGATGCTGGCCCAAAACAGGCTGCAGGTGGTGTGTGTGGGAGACGGATTTCACGCCGAGGGCAGAGCGGCCGAGCGATGGCAGTGCGCCTATAGGGAGTTTTCAGGCAGGTACAGAAAACACCGCTGCATGGACGAAGAGATGGCGGAAAGCCTCGGGGTCATGGAAATGGTCATGGAGGCAAAGTCCGTCTTTGGGGGGCTTTTTCATTTTTTGAAGGGCAACCATGAGAACATCTCGAATGAAGAGGGAGGAGGAAACCACCCGTTCAGGAAATATGCACACGAGGGCGCAATGGTGCGCGACTACGTTCTGAAGTTCTACGGAGGTGATTTTCTGGACTCGTTCTACCATTTTGAAAAGGAATTGCCGCTTCTTGCCGTCGGACGAAAATTCCTCGTCAGCCATGCGGAGCCGGCCCGATTTTTCAGCAGGTCGGATATTATCGGGTACCGTAATAGACCGGAGGTGGTGGAAGGTCTTACCTGGACGGCAAACGATACAGCAGAAGGGGGAAGCGTTCAGGATATGCTTGCATATTTTCTGCGGGAGAATACGGACGGCGCATACTACTTCGGCGGCCACAGGCCGGTGCAGGGACTGTACAGCCTCCGTGCCGGGGGAAAATACGTGCAGATACATAATCCCGGCAATTTCACTGTCGCGCTGATAGACGGGGATATTAATATCCTTGATATAAATCTCGAGCGGGATGTGGTTACGATACCCGACCTGACAGGTCCCGACAGGATGAATCCCGAAAGGATGAATCCCGATAGGATGGATGCGCGTACGGGGGGGGAATGATATGCCCAGGCAGTTGACGAAAGTCGGCAAGTACGTCATCGTTGAAAAGATCGCCCAGGGGGGAATGGGTGCCGTATACAAGGCCAAACACCCGACGCTCAAGCGGTTTGTTATTTTGAAACAACTTACCCTCAGGCGCGGGAGCGGACTTGTCGAACGGTTCAAGCGTGAGGCCTCTTTAATGATCGACTTCAGGGATGAGCGTATTGTTCCCGTGTACGATCATTTCAAAGCGGGATCTTCCTACTACATCGTCATGGAATGGATCGACGGTATAGGTCTCGACCAACTCATCGAGCAGAAGGGGCGAATTTCGAATGCAGCGGCCGTTCTTATACTTTGGGAGATCTGCAGGGGCCTCAAGTACGCGCATGACAAAGGAGTCATACACAGGGATATCAAGCCTGCAAACATCCTCATTTCAAATGAGGGTGAGGTGAAGCTGGTCGATTTCGGGATTGCGCGCACAAAGGAAGCCGAAGAAGACGGGCTGACGAAGATGGGGATGACTCTCGGCACCCCGGCGTATATGTCGCCAGAGCAGATTTCTGATGTCCGAAATGTAGACAAACGTTCCGACATCTATTCACTCGGCGTGATGTTTTATGAAATGATAACCGGGAATAAGCCCTTCCCCCCGGATTTCTCTGCAGCAGCAATTGAAAAAATAAAAAAGGGAGACTTTAAAAATCCACGAAAGTACAATCCGTCGATCCCCGGTTTTTTTATCCATATTCTCAGAAAGTCCATGAATCACAGGAAAAAGCGACGCTTCAGGGATATACAGTCCGTCCTTGATATTCTCGCAAGGCACACGAAGCGATACCGAAGGCGGTCCGATGTCAACAGGGCGATTAAAAGATATATCTCAGGAGGAAGCATCAGCCTGACAGGGAAAAAACCCGGCAAAGAAGAAGCTGTGGATCGGGGCCGGCGCCTTTTGAAACCTGCTTTTGTGTTGATCTATGCGCTTTTAATATGCGCAGGGGGTCTTTATTTCTACTACGGTGGATACTATTACGAGTTATTGCAGGCAAAGCAGTACGGCAGGCTCGAAATCAGGGTACCGGTGCCGGAAAAATACTACAAAAAGAGCGATGTGTACGCACTTGCACGCATTAAAAAGAGAGGCCAGGTCGATTCAGCAGACGAGATGGAGTACCGGCTAAATCCGTACGGGAGCGGCCCTGTTTCGATGATTCGCCGTATAGCCCGGAAGAGGGTATCGAAGGGGTATGTCACCACCGGCATGATCTACATCCCTGCGGGAAATTACACACTGGAGATGGTGGTTGAAAACCAGAAAACCGCCCGTGTTTTCACCCTCAATCCCCGTGTCATTCAGCGGCGGGAAATGAGCACCTATGAGGGAAGACGTGTTCTGGTCCCGCTTCCCAAAGCTGAATCCAGGCCGATCACCATCGATCACCGGATACGGGATAGCGAAACCGGCAGGTCCCTGTACCGGGATGCTTCGATATTGATGTATGCAGGGAAACGGTGGATAGACTGGAAGAAGTATCGCGCCGACAGGAAGCTCCGGAAATACCTTGATGGCCTGCTTCAATCGGGAAAAAGCTACGCTTTCAAATACCAGGTACCCCGTTATTTTCCGGAAATGGTAGAACTCTATGTCGAGCCGAACCTCGATTCTGTACAGGTCGAGGTCGACCTGATTAAAAAACCGGGAGTACTTGTAATCGAGAGCGACACTGAAGGCCTGCAGATCCTCATTGACAACAGGAAAGAGAATTATATCGGAGACAGACAGAAGAAGTTTGAAGAGTACGGCAAAACGGCCCTCGGCACACGGGAATTTCATCTTCCGGAGGGGCGATACATGCTGAGCCTGAAAAAAGATATGAAGCATGCTGAAAGCTTTCAGTTCAGTGTACACGCCGAAAAAAAAACCAGGCTTACGGTTTCATTTAGAAGCGACACAAACCGGATACAGATTTCACGCTAATGAGGGGAGGGGCTATGTCTCTTGCTATGAGAATATTTTTTTTCGGGCTGACCGGTCTTGCTGCGGGAGCGGCAGCCTGGCCGTTTTCAGAGATTGTTCTTTTTTTTCAGGCGAAGTTTGCATCGCTTCTTGCGTTCAACAGTGTGCTCGGGGTAAGTATCGGGTTCGTGATGGGCGGCGTATTCGGCATGAGTGAGGGCGTGCTGACTTCTTCCGGAAAAAAGACCGTAAACGGAGGATTGGCGGGTTTGATGGTCGGCATTGCAGGCGGAATTGCAGGTTTTTTTATAGGCCAGGCTGCGCTTCTGTACATCGGCACCAGGCTGTTCAGCTCCGCGAGCGCTTTTCAAGCATACGGTTTTCCCCTCTCGCGGGCACTCGGATGGGCGTTGTTCGGTATGTGCATAGGCGCTGCTGAGGGGGTCCGAAGCCGCTCTTCTGCGAAGCTGAGAAACGGCCTGGTCGGCGGATTTCTCGGCGGGCTGCTCGGCGGGCTTCTGGTAGAGTTTATACGAATACTATCTCCGGCGAGTATGTATGCGCGGCTTGGCGGGTTTGCACTGCTTGGCATCGGTATAGGAATTTTTTACGGCCTTGTGGAGAACAGACTGGCAGGAGCTCTGCTTCGAATCCTGAACGGCAGACAGAGGGGAAGCGAGATACCCCTTACACAGAAGCACACCACTATTGGAAGTTCCACGACGGCGGATGTTACACTGCACGGGTACGGGAGTATTACCGGGGCGCAGACCGGTATTACGAAGCAGAAGGGAACCTATACGGTTACCGGGGCCTGGGTAAACGATGAAAAGGTCGGAAAAAAAGCGCTTCGTGACGGTGATATTATTCGTACAGGGGATGCGCAGTTTCAGTTCATCCAAAAGAAGGAGAAACGATGATGAAAAAGAGACTGTTTATATTTTTTTCTGCAATGCTCATTGTATTCGCCGGTATGTCTGTTTCAGCGGAGGATTCGATTCGCATCTCTCAGGTCGACAGCAGGACGCTGCTCATAAACCAGCAGGTAAAGGCGTATATCAGCGTGACCGACAGGGATGGACGGCCTGTCCCGGGGTTGAGCAGGAACCCCTTCAGTATATCGGAATCCTCTGACAGCGGTATGAAGGGTTGTGAGATTCTCTCCTTTCAGGAAAGTGTGAACATCAGCGGGGGAATCAACATTCTGTTTGTCATCGACAATTCGGGGAGTATGTACTGGGACAGCTCCGGCAGGGTTAAGAACTCCACTGATGAAAAAATGTGGCGGATTACCTTCGCAAAGGATGCTGTGCTGTCATTGCTGAAGGATATGAAGAATCCAAAAGACAGGGCCGGTCTGCTCTCTTTCAATGTCAAAACGCAGACAACGGTCAGACCGACGAAGAACAGGGTCGAGGTGGAGCGCGCCCTTGCGCAGATTAAAAAACCGTCAGAAGAAGAGGCGTACACCGAGCTCTATGAAGCCCTCTACACGGCCGTGGATCTGCTGAAGACCGTGCGGGGCAGAAAGGTCATTATTCTGCTCTCGGACGGCCAGAACTTTCCTCTTGAGAAAAACCCCTTCTTTCCTGAGCGCCACAGCATGGACCAGGCGATCGATTTTGCGCTTCGCGAGGGCATTTCGGTCTACACGCTCGGGCTGTCCGGCAGAGCGGACAGAAAAAACCTCGGCTCCATTGCCCGGGACACGGGAGGCGCCAATTTTTCGGTGTATGATCCGAAGCGGCTCTCGTCCCTCTACTTTCTCATTCACGAACAGGTCATGGGTGAGTATCTCATAACCTACCGTGCGACGATGGGAACCGGGCCGAAGCGGCTCGTTCACGTGGAGTATACATCGCCGGGAGGGGTTTTGTCTACCGAGCGGTATTACTATTCGGGGACCCTTCTGGGTATGCCTCAGGAGCGTTTCGATCTTATGATTCTGTTAGCGATTCCTCTGGCTGCCGCTGTTATGATTGTGCTCGGCAGCCTGAAGTTCGAGAAGAAAAAAGGCGTGCCGAGCCTTACCGTATACAGGGGAACGGGGAAAAGACGGCGGGTGCAGTCGCTCACCATTGTCGATAGAAACAGCGTGACCATCAGCGCACACGGGGATGCGGATCTGACGCTTACCGGAGATTCCGGCATCGGCAGCAATGAAGTGAAAATCGAGAAAAAAGAGGACGGATTCCGGGTGTCCGGCTCGAATCTCACGGTGAACAACAGGCAGGCTCGCTCACGGGTGCTCAAGTCGGGTGACTGCATTACGCTCGGCAGCACGAGTATTGTTTTCGACGAAGGGAGCGGAAAGAGTCCCGGGAAAAGAGCAGGAAAGAAGTAGAGGCTTCATATGCACTGCCCACATGATGTCACCGTTATTCGGCCGGTGTATGATACATCAGCGTTGGACCTGATGGATTGAATGCATGTACAGTCTGCAGGATATTGTAAGCGGTCATGTGACCTGTCGTACGATTTGTCCAATCTACTACTTTTTTCCACGAACGAGTTTTATTCCCGTGCCGAGCATGCGGTTTTCCATGAAGCCGAAGTCGCCCTTCTTATGCAGCGGCCTGAAATCAGTGATGATCTTCACCCCGTCAAAACCCGCTTCCCGGATGAGCGCTGCAAGCGCATCCGGCCGGTAAAATCGTATAGAGTAGGTTTTGTCGCGTATCAGGCCGTTCTTTCTGCTTATCACGAGCTCCCGTGCATGCACGCAGCTTTCGTGAAGTTCCCGTTCCCGGCACACGACAACGTCATCACCGATCTCATGCCAGGCGTTGGGGTTGAAACTCCGGACAACCGCATCACCGTTCACCACATCAACCAGCAGGTCCCCTCCTGCATTGAGCAGTCGGTACGCTTCCGCAAGTATCTGCCTGTCTCCATCGTCAGTACTGCAGTAGCCGAGTGAATTACCCATGATGAGCACATGTTCGAATGTTTCAGGTGAAAGCCCGGTATCCCGTGCATCCGCTCGAAACACCTGTATCGGCCTGTTCAACTGTTGTGCCTGACGCCGTGCATGCCCGGTGAGATACTCCGAGTAATCTACAAGTGTGCAGTGCTCATACCCCCTGGTGTACAGCTCGAGGCTGTGTCGTCCGTGTCCCCCGCACAGGTCGAGTATCCGATCCTCCCTGTGAGGCGTGAGGATTTTACAGATGATGTCCACCTCCCGTTCGGTTATCGCCTCGTTGCATACGGAACGCGCATCGGTGAGAAGGTACACGTCATCGAAGAGGTCTTTCCACCAGTCGGGATCAACGGAAATGGTCATCTGTTTTTCCTTCAGCTTACTCGTGCGGCTCCGAAATTAAAGAGGCCGTCGGAGGCGATGATGGCCGGACCGCCGTTCCACGGCTGGGCGCGGGCAATCTCGAGCTCCTCTTCTTCTATTTTGACCATGCTGTCGAGCTCTCCTGCGCGCCACATCTTCTCGAGAGTAAGACAGTCGAGCCAGAGCTCCCTGCAGTACTTTTCCAGAGAGACGAGCTGTCCGCGGCTGACGAGCCTGGGCCTGAGTGCCATCCGTATCGGGCCGTGCAGGTACGTAAACTCGTGGTCGACGGCCATTTTTTTCTGGGCCGATACTGCTTTATATACTGTCCGGTAATCAAGCGTTAATATCGTCTCGTTCATTTTCTGCACGGTTTCCCGCATATCGAGCTCATCGGGTATAACGGCAAGCGATTGCACGCCGCCGCCGCTTCCGACGTTTGTCGGCACGCCGCCGTATCTTCCCAGAAAGCCGAACAGCCCCTCCGGTCCGAAAAGGCTTCTGAAGTCGGTCTGACGAAGGTTCAGGGCAACCGTTTCGGATTTTTCGTCAATCTCAGGCATGTCTTCAGACCACTGTTCGACCGGTATCTTCTCCTGTACGATGTATCCGCCTTCTCTGAGCGCCTCCTTTATTGCCTCGTCTGCGCCGCTGTTTATGCCGCCGACCTTCACTCCTTTTCCGGAGTACCCGCGTTCCGGTTTGAGAACGAGATCGTTCCAGTGGGTCCGCGTCCATTCGATAATGTCTTTAATATGTTCACCCTTCGGCCCGGTGGCGCTTCGATCGAAGAACTGTCTTGTCCAGGGTGTGCGCCGGACGATTTCACGGTGAAAGTGCGTATGAAGAGGACCGGTGATGACTTCGAACATACTCTTGATGTTGATGGGCTCTGTTCCCCGGGGGTTTATCACCCGGTTTTCCCGAACTGCCTGAATGAGGGGATCAAGGCCGTGCTTCCGGTGCAGAGAAAGAAGAACGTCGGTGTTGAAATCCATGAATATCACAGAAACAGGCCTGCCCTCAAGGCACACTGCTCCGTTTTTCAACTCGAGTTCCTGAGGGGCGGCAAGCCGGCCTGTGATGCCCTCGATACTGTTGAGCCTCTGTGCCAGGTTTTTGTTTTCAGTCACCGTGTCGAGGGTTTCCTCTTCCGCGATAATGGCAATGAACCCGGCATTCCTCCCGGCGCGGCACCTGTGGGCTTCGACGAGCATACGCGTGAACCCCTCAACCGGGAAGAGCAGGGGATGGTCGAAGTCGAGATCGAGATTACAGGGCATATGCTTCTCGAGCAGATGCCACACCGCCTTGCCGATGATCTGTGTGAGGCGCTGGTAATCCCAGCCGCCAGGGCTTCCGAGGTTCCATTCAGAGTGGTATCCTGAAAATTCTTTCATAATGCACCTCTTGTACGTTGGTGTCATGCCAATCGAAGCCCTGCTTCGATTCTTATCAGCACTTCCGGCCATTCGGGTGCTTTTATTTAATATTCCGACCTTCGAGGTGTTCGGCAAGGAGCTTTTCAAGCAGAGTGAACGGCAGCTCTCCGGAACCGAGCAATTCGCGGTGGAAATTCGACAGGCCCAGTGCTGGGATATACTGCTGACCCAACTGCAGTATTTCGTATCGACCGAGTGTGTAGCACAGCTGGTACCCGGGGTTCAGCAGGAACCTGCCGACCTGCATGCGTGCCTCATCCTCTTCGAAGCCCGCCTCTTTTAAAAGATCGACGCACCCGTTCATGTCGAGCAGGCCTGCAGCGAGCCCGGCATCGATCTGACACCGGGCGGCCCGCCACAGCCCTCTCTTCTTGTTCACGAGGAGCTCTATTGGGGAGTCGATATACCCGTACTCGATGAGAAGGGACTCGGCATAGCACGCCCATCCCTCGTAGAACAGGGGCGATTCGATTTGCCGCCTGATTGGATTTTGCAATCTCCTGCGGCAGGAATCGAGGAGGTGATGGCCGGGTATTGTCTCATGTGCGGTAAGAAATTTGAATTCCCGGTGAAGGCGCCGGTTGACGCGCTGCTGCATATCCTCCTGCGAGGATGTCTCACGATGCGGACGCTCTTTATATGATGTCCCCCTGTTTTTCAAATCCCCGCTCGTTATATAGAAGTAATCGCTTCCTGGGCCGTCTGTGGGAAGTGAAGCGCTGAATGATGCAGAGCCGCGTACTGAACGAAGGTACAGCGGGGTCGGCACAATTAACGGTTCTGCCGGGACGTCAAATCCCTGGCTGCTGAAAAATTCGCCCAACCGACTGCACTCCGACCGGTAGAGGGAGAGGATGTCCTCGTTTTTGACCGGGGTATAGGTATTGTACAGCTCATTCCAGGTTTTATCCGGGTCGATTGCCGCCCTGAGGCTATTCAGTTCTGCAAGGCAGCGCTCGCGTTCCTCCATGCCGATACGGTATACCTCTTCGAGGCTTCTTGTGCTGAGAAAATGTTTTTTCAGGGTCGCTTCGATCGTGTCTGCGGCCCGCTTCGTATCAGAGGCCTGTCTCGTATCAGAGACCTGTCTCGTATCGCCGGCCTGCCTCGTATCAGAGACCTGCCGGTCGGATGCTCCGGCTCCTTCACCTGATGAGATTTCGAGAAAATGCCTAAAACGTGAAAGCGAAGAGCGTACCTTTACACACAGTATGCCGAGTGTTTTACTGTACGCTGCGCCTGCATTGCAGGAAAGCTGCCGTTCGATTTCATCAAGATACAAAATACAATCTTCTATCATGTTTTCAGCAGGCCCGCGCAGGGATACAGACACGCCTTCAAGGTTTTTTGCCGCCTGTTCAAAAAGGTCCGGTATACGGCGCAGGCGCTCCAATGTGCGGTCACGCATGGTTGTAGCGTTTTCTGCGGGTCGTGAAACTGCGTGGTCGAGTCCGATGAACGCGACCTTCAGGTAGATGAGGGGGTTGTGATTTAAAATCGCCTTGTCTTCGAGCTTGATGAGAATACCGTCGATATTCGAGAGCAGGAGGCTTTTATCGATGAACGCTTCCAGATTATTTTCAGGGACGGGAGTATTTTCGAATTCGTCCTTGAAGCGGTGAATTTCCTGCAGGTTTTTCCGGACGGCATCACGATCGAGGTTTTCCAGACCATCGTAGTATTCCGCCGCAGCTTCGGCGCGGGGCATGAAATGAAACTCATCGCTCGCGCACATGACGGGAAAATGTTCGGCGAGAAATGCGAAGTACCTGCCGGCTTTCTGGATGAACGGCATTTTTCTGCTCCGAAAGGTTGATTCTACCAGTTTTTTTAACATCGATCAATCGCTTTTGCCCTTCACGTGAACCGATGTGCCATGATTGCGTTCATATTTTGTTTTGTTATTCCCGTATACCTGTTGAATATTGCATCGTGTCGGGGTATTATGGTGTTTGATATATTGGTTTTTATATAATGAGGGGAGTTTTGCAATGGATGAGAAGAAGTACAGAGTAGAAAAGGATTCGATGGGAGAGATGCGGGTGCCCGTTGATTCGTACTGGGGTGCGCAGACACAGCGGGCAGTCGAAAACTTTCCGGTAAGCGGCATACGTTTTCCCGCCGGATTCATCAGAGTTCTCGGCATGGTAAAACAGGCTGCCGCGCAGGCGAATATGGAGCTCGGTCTTCTTGAAAAAAAGCCTGGAGATGCAATCGTGCTCGCCTCTGAGGAGGTCATTGAAGGAAAGATGAACGGCCACTTCGTCGTCGATATCTTCCAGACCGGATCGGGCACATCCACCAACATGAATGCCAATGAGGTTATTGCGAACAGGGCGAACGAGCTTCTGGGATCGAAAATCGGAAGCAATGCGCCGGTGCACCCGAACGATCATGTCAATATGGGACAATCGAGCAACGATATCATCCCCACATGCATTCATATCAGTGCAGCAGAGGGAATACACAATTCTCTTCTCCCGGCACTAGAAACACTTGAAAAGAACCTGCATGCAAAGGCCGAGGAGTTTTCGGATATCGTGAAAATAGGGAGGACCCACTTTCAGGATGCCACGCCCATTCGTCTCGGCCAGGAATTCAGCGGGTATGAGAGTATGGTGCACAACGCAAAAACGCGGCTAAAGGCGGCTCTGTCCGGGTTGTACGAGCTTGCCGTCGGCGGCACTGCGGTCGGCACGGGGATAAACACGCACAGGAACTTTGCCGGCCTTGTTATAAAGGAAATCAGCCGGATGACCGGTCTGCCGTTTACCGAGGCCGAAAACCACTTCGAGGCTCAGGGTTCGAAGGATGCGCTCGTGTTTGCCTCATCGGCATTAAAAACAGCCGCTGTCGGTCTCATGAAGATTGCCAATGACATCCGCTTTTTGAGCTCAGGCCCCAGGTGCGGTATCGGCGAGCTCGTTCTGCCTGAGGTTCAGCCGGGTTCCTCGATCATGCCGGGAAAGGTAAACCCGGTTATCGCGGAATCGCTCTGCCAGGTCGCGGCGCAGGTGATAGGTAACGACGAAGCGGTTACGCTTGGCGGGCTTCTGGGGCATCTGGAGCTCAATGTGATGATGCCGGTCATCGCGCACAATATCCTGCAGTCGATCGAAATACTTTCAAACGGGGTTAAAAACTTTGCGGAGAAATGCGTAGCGGGGATAGAGGCTGATAAAAAAAGGATTGAAGGAATGATAGAGCAGAGCCTCGCGCAAGCCACTGCGCTCAGCCCGCGTATCGGCTACGATGAAGCGGGGAGGATCGCCAAGGAGGCGTACAAAACCGGCAAAACCGTGCGTGAGGTGGCCCTGAAAAACGGGGTGCTCCCTCCGGATGAGCTCAATGAGATACTCGATCCGCGGCGTATGACAGAGAGTTTATAAACCACTCGGAACGGGGGCCGATTGTTTCCCATTCCATGCATTGTTCAAAATGACTGCTGCCGGGTTTACATGCATTTTCTCTGCTGAAGTTTTTCTTTAATTTATAGTAAGGTAAAATTGAAAAAACCCGATATTCTTACTGGATATATTATGGTTAACGACCATACAACCGGAAAATAGAGGCAGCCATTAACGCTGCCTCTTTTTCTATTAGTGCACATCCAGCGGAAAGCTTAGTGGAGGAAGGGGTCGGACATGAAAAAAACGATTCGCGCTGCATCCGTTCAGTTCGAGCATACTCCGGGGGATAAACGCGCGAACATAAACAAAATGGACGCCTTTCTCAATACGGCTGCGGAGAGCGGCGTGGAAATCATCGTTTTTCCGGAATGCTGTATCACCGGCTACTGGTTTCTCAGAAAGCTCTCGAGGGAAGAGCTGCTCGCGCTTGCCGAACCGGTATTCGGGGGTGAATCATCTAAGGCGCTTGTCGAACGTGCAAAGCGATACAACATGACGATCGGCGCCGGATTTATCGAGAAGACCGATTCCGGGACTTTGTACAATAGTTATATTGTTGCCCTTCCTGACGGAAGGACATACAGGCACCGAAAGGTCCACTGCTTTATCAGCGAGCACATGGATTCAGGGTCTGAGTTTACGGTATTTGATTCGCCGCACGGAGTGAAGCTCGGGGTTCTTACCTGTTACGACAACAACATAGGGGAAAACGTACGAATTACGGCATTGAAGGGAGCACAGATACTTCTCGCACCCCATCAGACCGGCGGATGCACCTCAACGAATCCTCATACCATGGGGCTCGTACATCGTTCCCTGTGGGACAACAGGCGCCGAAACAGGAAGGCGATCGAGGATGAATTTTGCGGCCCTAAAGGAAGGGGCTGGATTCTTCGATGGCTGCCTGCCCGCGCGCATGACAACGGTATATTTCTCATTTTCAGCAACGGTGTCGGTGTGGATGATGATGAAATCAGAACCGGCAACGCAATGATTATCGATCCCTATGGAAGAATCATAAAAGAGACCTGGAAAGCGGATGACGATATGGTGATCGCCGACCTTGACATGTCTCTGCTTGTTGAAAATACCGGGCAGAGATGGATCAAGACGAGACGCCCGGAGCTGTATGCACTTCTTTCAAAGTCGACCGGTATGGAGGAAGACACCCGGTCGGTCAGGTTCGATCGCAAAGGAGTGTAGGGATATATTTCATTTCATCCTCCACTGTATATCCCAAATTCGCCCTCATGCCGTTTATTAACAGACCGATTCGATTTGAATTGCCGCTTGCAATAAACACCCCATTCTGGTATAATATTCTTTAGTCTAACCTGCCATGTTTGGCCGCTTTTCATTGAGGGACAATCTAGTTTCAGGGGCACATATATGCACCTCTACCTCGTTCAGCATGGTGAAGCACAGCCAAAAGAAGTCGATCCGGACCGCTTTCTTACCCAGAGAGGTTCCCGGGCAGTTGAAAAAGTGGCCCTGTTTCTCGCTCAAAAGTCCGATATCTTTCTCGATGTAATTTATCACAGTGGTAAAACGAGGGCGCAGCAGACTGCGGAGATACTGGCCAAAAGGCTGAGACCAGTCAAAGGTGTGCGTGAAGGCAAGGAACTGAACCCTATGTCCCTGCCCTGGGGATGGGTGGAAAGGTTGAAGGAGATGGAGGAAAACATAATGATTGTGGGCCATCTTCCCCACTTGAACAGGCTCACGGCGCTTCTCATCTGCCAGGATGAAAGCAAGCAGTGTGTGCAGTTCTATAACGGCGGAGTCATACACCTGGAGCGGGACGAATCCGGTATCTGGACTATCAAATGGCTTGTCGTACCCGATCTTCTGCCCTGATGCGCATAGCCGTCCTGGTTTTTCCAGTCACTCAGGGTAAACAATTTCTTCCATTTATCATTCTTAAACACTATTGTATACTGTTTTCAGAGTATTTTGCCGCTACCTGAATGGAGGAAACAAGCATTGCCGGGTCCAGTGAAAAAATTGCTTGTTAGAGTTGCGATCGAAAAAGCCATTTCCTTTGAGGAGCGGGCGTATCGGTTTTATGAATCTGCTCTTAAGAGGTCGACGATGCGCACATCTTTTGACCTTTTGAAACAGCTTCTGTCCGAAGAACTGAAGCACAGAATGAGGCTTGAAGAAATACAGAAAAGCGGAGGCTTCGATACACCGAATGATGAAGCAACAGAAAAAAGGAAGCCCACAGGTAGTGTGTCAAACAGCGGAGAATCGAACAGGTCTCAGATTCATGAATCAAGCGGCAGATTACCGGAACAGCGGCCCAACGGCGCTGGGTCGACGGGGATTGAAGCAGAGAAGGAGGTTTTTGATCCGGACATGCAGGAGGAGACGGATGATTTCTGTGCGAAATGGCCCGCAATACCTCCTGAAGCAACGGCGAAAGAGATGCTTCTCATTGCACTCAGGAAGGAGCGGTGCGGATACCTGATGTACAGCAGGCTGAAAGACCGCTTTATCATGAAAAGCCTCCGGGATGTGTATGCAGGGCTTGCAAAGGAAGAGTCCGGACATATCCGGTGGATAGAAGGGGAGCTCAAAAAATACCGTGATGAAAGTAACGAGAACGATCATCAAATGTTTCGGTGACCTGTTTGACGGAAAGCGTGCCTATATGGTGATGGATGCAGGCCTGCGGGTTATTGAAATACGAAGAATCACCGGCACGGTTGACAAGTGCGGCGAGCTCGATACAGGTTTTCGCTATATTCGCCGCAGGGACCGTCAGGAGAGAAACCGACGCTTTCGCATGGCTGAGGCAATGGAAAGATTCGAATTCATGCCTCCGATTGATGTATATCTGTTTCAGGGCGAGTACTATGTTATGGACGGCCACAGGCGTGTTTCCACGTCGATCGCGATGGGAGTGGAGTATATCGATGCCGTTGTAAAGGAGTACGTATACAGGGATGATGCAATCGGGATGAGTGGTGCCCTGTCCAGAAGGAGGTTCGAAAGCCAGACAGGCCTCAGAAATATCAATCTCACCTATGAAATCGGGTACCGAACGCTACTGAGAGAGATCGAGGAACATCCCGGCTCCACGGATTTTGGTATGCGCGCAAAAGAATGGTATAATCAAAGATACCTTCCTGCATGCAGGGTGATCAGGGCATCTGTTCTGCCATCGAGGTACAGGGAGCTTCGTACAGGGGATATCTATGCTCTTGTTGTTGATTATTTTTCACACTACATGGGGGGAATGCCGGAAGGGATGAGTTTCGCGACGTGTATCTCCGGGTTTCTCTTTGCGCACGGTATTACGCAAAGGCGATTTTTTCGGGCAATCCCTTTTAAGCTGATGAGCCGGCTGCTCTACGCGGTACGTGTTAAAAAACCCTGATGCTGTAATCATTTTGATGAGTTTGCAAAAAGCGGCGCAAGCCGCTTTGCGGCCGAGTATCAAAGAGTAACTTAAACCAAGTTATTAAAAAGCTGTTTTCCCGGCATGAAATTGATGTTATAGTATCAAAACTGATACTATAACATCAGGATAGTATTGCCAAACTTGCTTTTTTTAAAAAGAGCTTTTTCCGGAGTTGATCACGCATCCGGATAAATGATCGTTAGAAAATCCATATCAAAAAATTACAGAGGGGGGAGACCATGAGAAAGTACCGTATTCCGATTGCCGCAGCCGTGCTGGTATCCATCGTTGTTTTTCTGTTTGCTGGATGTGACACAACCAAACAAGGGGCGCCAAGCAGTCCGCCGACCGTTGAACAGACCTATCAGCTTTTACAGACGACAAATGTCGGATATCCACCGGAAAGTGATCCAAGCTATGGAGAATTCTCCAATTATTTCGGTATATTTATCATCGACTTGTTTATAATGGTTGCAAACATGTACCTTGATCCTGATGCGTTCCCCTGGCAGGGGAGTGACGGCAGCTATTCGTTCAGCTACTCGTATGGTGATACGAGTTTTACAGTCACACTAACCGTTGTATGGGACAGCGGCAGGGGCATGTGGCACTACACACTCGTGTATGACGGCACCTACGATACCGGTTCCGGCATAGAGGCTTTTAACAACTACACACTATTCGACCTGTACGCTAAGCCCGACGGCTCTGAAGGAGAGGTTACTTTCTATACATTCGATTCGACAAGCGATTACCTCAGCGTATCGTGGATCAAGGACAGCACCTATATCACTTTCACCATGACAATGGTATCCGGGACAGACACCTACAACATCACGCTGAAAGAAACGATACCTGTTTACAATGAAACGCAGGGAGAGTATGTAAGTGAAAGCGGTATCATTAAAATAGAGGAATCTGGAGTGGCGGAGCCCACCATTATATCATGGGGCTCGAATCCTCCCTCGCTTTCATAGGCATCTTTGATGAGGCATCTTTGATGAGGCATTTTCGAGGTTGTACAGGCACTGGTGTTTCGATGATACAGTATCAACGTATATTCAGCCGGCCGGTTGAAAGTATCCAGCCGGTAAACGTTTGTAATCAAGGAGACAATTCAACAGTATATTTACTGTAGTGGCTTATGAGTCCCAAATGATTCTTGAAGTTTGGTCTTTAACAGGGTGCCCGCATGAAAATCCTTGCAGTTGCCGATAAAAGGCATCGTGCCTTGTACGATTATTTCGACCCGGAGCGCTGGCGGGACATCGACCTGGTTCTGTCGTGCGGCGACCTCGATGCCGGCTATTTGTCGTTTCTCGTGACGGTTATCCCGGTACCGCTTCTCTTCGTGCCGGGCAACCATGACCTGACCTATGAAAAAAAGCCCCCGGAGGGCTGCGACTCTGTCGACGATACGGTGCTTTCGGTTAAAGGCGCAATTGTCGGTGGGCTCGGGGGAAGTTACTGGTACAACGGAAAAGACTTGCAGTACACCGAGGCCCGGATGGAAAAAAGGGCGCGGCGGCTTGTGCGCAAGGCGAAAAAATTTGGCAGGCTCGATATACTCGTCACCCATGCGCCGCCGAGGGGGATTCACGACCAGGATGATGTGTGCCACACCGGTTTTAAAGCGTTTTTAGACCTGATCGAAACCCTTCACCCGAAGATGCTCGTGCACGGGCACAATCACGAGGTGTATAGCAAGAAAGACCGGGATATTGTTGTGGATGGAACGCGGGTAATTAACGCCTTTGAATATTACCGCTTTGAGACAGATATTCCGTAAGTGCCCTGATAATGATCTACAGATGGATGTCTGCTTCTTTCAGTGGATGATACTCTCCATGCACTCCGCGCGCTCTCGATAATCCTCTGTAGTCAGATGACTGCCTGTTTGGCATCACTGTGCGATACTCATTGCAGGATAAAAAACCGCACATGAAATGAACCAGGCCTCAGTCCTCGACTCTCTTTTTCGTGTATTCTAGCACTGCATCATCAAGGAGCGCAATAAAGGCCTTCTCATCCGTCATGACGCTAAACTTCCCCTCGTCGATTTTTTCCCTCAATCCGGCAAAAAAATCTCTGTGCGGAGAGGCTTCCTGCTCGAGCAAAGTACAGAGCCTGGATACGCCGTCAACCAGCCTGAACGGGCCGTACAGCCGCGGCTCGTCGACGAGGCCCCGCGCGGATGTGAGCATGTAGCCGATAAGGTCGAAAAGGCCTGCCTGCAGTGTGTGTTCGCTCATTTCCCTTCTCCTTCCTCAGTGTACTCTTCCCAGAACAGGACGTCCTCGTTTCTTTTAGGCGGATTAGGCACCCGCGCCGGGCGTCCGAGCATAATTATAAGCTCCGGCTGCACATGAGAGGGCGCCTTCAGTATCGTCCGCACCGCAGCCTGGTTGAACGACCGGACAACGCAGCTGCCGATGCCCAGGTCGTGCGCCCGAAGCATAATGTTCTGCGAAGCCATTGCACAGTCGAACAGTGCAAGGGTCTTACCTCCTTCACCGGCCTTTTCAAACGCCCGATTCAAATCGGAACAGACGCACACCAGGGCTGTCGGATTGCCGAGCATGCCGGGGGATAAAACCTGAATATTGTGAATCTGTTCCGGCCCCGTTACACAGAAAAATAGCCAGGGTTGAATGTTCCCTGCTGTCGGAGCCCAGATACCGGCATGTACGAGCATTTCGAGCTCTTCTGGTGTGATATCAGCATCTGTGAACTGCCGTATGCTCCGCCGTTCGAAAATCGCCTTTTTCAGTTCCATGTTGTTCTTTCTCCTCGCATGTTGATACGCAAGTATAATACGCCATTCGCAGAAACTGGGTAAAAAATTATTAAAAAAGTTAGATATTTCTTGTAAAAGGTAGATCATGTGCTATAAATTACATAACTTTTGCACTGGAGGCGTACTGGTGAGACATCTGACGGTCAAAGATATTGATTTTCTTGCGGTTGGCGCCGCTGTGTTAGGATCTGGCGGAGGAGGCGACCCCTACCTGGGAAAGCTGATGGCAAAAGCGGCGATCATGGAAAAGGGGGAGGTTCAGCTTATAGATGTGGACGAGGTTCCTGATGACAAACTCGTCATTCCATCGGCAATGATGGGCGCCCCGGCCGTTATGCTGGAGAAACTGCCGAACGGCAGTGAACCTGAAATTTCATTCAGGGCGGCGGCCTCCTTTTTCGGTACAGAGGTGTGCGCCACCATGTCGATCGAGGCAGGCGGCATCAACTCCTGCATACCTGTATACACCGCTGCGCGGCTCAAGCTCCCCCTTGTGGACTGCGACGGTATGGGAAGGGCATTTCCGGAGATACCGATGGTCACGTTCAGCCTGGGAGGGGTGGAAGCATCACCAATGGTATGCTGCGACGAAAAGGGCAACAAGGTGGTCATCGAATCCATCAACAATGCATGGGTAGAAACCCTCTCCAGGGCGGTTACCGTTGCCATGGGGTTGAGCTCCATGATAGGACTGTACGCAATGGACGGGAAGACCCTGAAGAAGTGGGCCGTTCGGGGTACAATATCACTGGCAATCGAAATCGGTAAAAGAATCGTTCAATCAAACCAGAAGAAGATGAGCCCTGTCGATTCTATCCTCGAGGTTACCAATGGCTACAGGCTCTTCGAGGGAAAGGTCACCGATGTGCAGCGGGACCTCACCACCGGATTTGTGCGTGGCAAGGCACTGTTCGAGGGTATAGAATCCTACAGGGGCTCTGTGATGAGGCTGGAGTTTCAGAATGAAAACCTCGTCGCTTTTCTCGATGAAAAGCCGTGCGCCATGGTGCCGGATCTCATTACGATTCTCGACAGAGAAACGGGAAACCCGATTACGACGGAGCACCTGAAGTACGGACAGCGAGCAGTGATTATCGGTATGCCGTGCGTCGATATATGGAGGAGCGAAAAGGGTCTCGCG
>Ga0307436_1000088_pt1 | contig 37020 bp, 28 predicted proteins | sample SalMarWE160440MG_FD_202513 | JGI IMG/M metagenome (GOLD analysis project Ga0307436, IMG submission 202513) | Salt marsh sediment microbial communities from the Plum Island Ecosystem LTER, Massachusetts, United States - WE1604-40 | ecosystem: Environmental > Aquatic > Marine > Intertidal zone >...
ATGTTCTCCTCAACGAAATAGCATGGGCAGGCACCCTCACGAGCTCATACGACGAGTACATCGAAATCATAAACCGGACCATCCGCCCCTTCTACCTCGGAGGCTGGTACATCGAAAACGGGGCGGGACAGGGCACTCCACTCGCTTTTTCAGGCAGAATAGAGGCGGATTCCGTATTTCTTATTGCAAATTACAGCGGTGAAAGTGAAAAAACAGCAATTACCTGCCCGGTACACTGTACAGCGGCGTCTCTTTCACTGTCCAATTCCTCTTTTGGACCGTTCATCCTCACGAATGCCGAAGGCATGGTTTTTGATACCGCCGGCGACAGCGGGAAACCGACAATCGGTATGAACACATCAGAAACGCGGGCATCCATGTCACGGTACATCGATTCTGACAGTATCAGCTGGGACGAATCGTCATGGTATACATCCGGTGAATCGGTCAACCTCAGTGATGGCAGCTTCGGCTCCCCCGGTGCGCCAAACAGCGATATACCATTTTCACCCGGCCTCCTCGACGAGGATGCACTCGGTATAATAACGGAGTTTTCTATCGATGCCGATGATGATCTGGGTGAAGACTGGGTGGAGCTTTTTATTACAAAAAGCGGTTCGGTAAAAAACTTTGTGGTAACCGACCTGGACGGTGACGATACCTCAATTACGAACGGAGTGGATGTTCAGGTTCTTGAGGGTGACTATTTTCTGGTGGTTTGGAATCATGTATATACCACACATTTCCAACAGGACAACCGGTTCTACACACCCGATTCAAACCCGACAGGCACGAAGGACCAGATTGTGCTCATGGTAAACGGTCTGTTTATAGACGGGGTATGCTACTTCTCGGATGGTTCAGAGGGAGATGCACGCTTCGGAGGTGACAGGGAAATAATGACAGCTGCAGGCTGGATCGGCGACCCGATATTCGGAAAGCACGCTTCGCGAATAAAAGATGTCGGGGGTTACTATGTTACTGACCTGAACGCAGATGCCTGGGACACAGAAAACGCACCATCACCCGGATCATAATTACAGGCAACCAGGCCTGTATAATACTATATCTAAGCAAACAGCAAAAAATGGGGATGAGATGCTTTACTGCAGGTTCAGCAGATTGGAATCTATCCTGCAGATGTCTTATAATTAAACCAAGTTTACGCAGGAACTCTCTTTCTTTCAATACTTATTCAGGTGCCTTGCGTCCACGCAAAGACGCCGATTCGCGTACAGTAGTTTATAGTAAAATAAAGAAGACGGCAGGATCCGTTTGATGGGTAACGAGAACAAACACGGGCATGGGATGTCTACAAGGGAAATAGAAAAGAAAAAAGAAAATCCATATAGTCCTGAAACAGCCCCCGAACAACCGGAGAAAATTGAAGACAGATACAGGAATTTGGTCGAGCACTCCCTGCAGGGAATAATCGTCATGCGGGATCTTCATATCTTATACGCCAACGCAGCCTTTGAAAAGATGTCGGGATATGCAATCGGGGAATTGCTGAGTCTGCAACCAGAAAAAGTACAGGCCCTCGTTCATCCCGATGATCAGAAATTGCTCTGGGAGCGCTTTCGTGACCGTTTGAGTGGTAAACAGGTGCCGCCGCACTACGAGTTTCGGGGAATTTTAAAAGACAGCACTATACGCTGGTTTGATTTATACGCAGACCTTATTGAATACCGCGGAAGGCCGGCTATTCAGGCTGCAATGATAGACATCACAGAAAGAAAAGAGGCGGAAAAAACGTTTCTCTTTGAAAAGGCGTACCTGGAGGAGCTTTTCGAGAACGCGCCGGAAGCGATTGTTCTGGTCGATAACGATAGCTCTGTAATCCGGGCAAATCGAGAGTTCACGAGAACATTCGGGTATACGAAGGAAGAAGTTACCGGGAAATGCATCGACGTTCTCATTGCACCGGAAGAACTTCATGAAGAAGCGGTTTCCATTACGAAGAGAATCAAAAAGGGTGAACGCATCACTGTTGAAACCGTACGCAGACGAAAAGACGGGACATGGGTCGATGTTTCAATATCCGGGCTTCCTATAAGGGTCATGGGTAAACAGGTTGCTGTATACGGAATATATCGTGATATCTCGGAGAGTAAGCACGCTGAAAAAGAGATAAAAAAATCGGAGGAAAAATACCGTGTGCTCGTTGAAAATGCCACGGATGTTATCGTCATCGTACAGGACAATCTCATTAAGTTTCATAACCAAAAAACCGCAGTGTTAACCGGCTATACAAAAGAGGAGCTGGAAACCGCCCACTTTTCTGATTTTATACATCCCGAAGACAGAGAAATCATGATCCAGAAATACAGGAAGACCATTGCTGGAGAAACCGTCCCCCCACCGTTTCCCTTCAGGGTACTGCATAAAAGCGGTGCTATTCTGTGGGGAGAGATAAACTCCGTTCAGATACTGTGGGAAGATCGCCCTGCAGTGCTCTGTTTTATCAGGGATATCACCGGAGAAAAAAAACTCAGGGACCAGCTCCAGCATGCACAGAAGATGGAGGCGATCGGGACCCTTGCAGGCGGTATTGCCCATGACTTCAACAATCTCCTTCAGGGAATTCTCGGCTACTCAGACCTTCTTATGCTGAATAAAGAGAATAAGGGGCCTGAGTACAGGGAGCTCGAACAGATACGAAGCGCCGCCCTGAGAGCGGCCGAGCTTACACAGCAGCTTCTCACCTTCAGCCGCAAGGTCGAGAGTAAAATGAGACCGGTTAATCTCAACAACAGCGTCAACCGCATTCACGCTCTCGTCAAGAGAACCATTCCAAAAATGATCGAAATCAAGCTCAACACGGCAAACCGGCTCCGCACGGTCAACGCAGACCCGGTGCAGGTGGAGCAGGTTCTAATGAATTTAATCGTCAATTCAAAGGATGCCATGCCGGAAGGAGGCATCCTGATGATCACAACAAAAAATAAAACACTCGATGAAAAATTCTGCCGTTTGCACCTGGGCGCAATTCCCGGAGAGTATGTACTTGTCAGCATCTCCGATACCGGCCACGGAATGAACAAAGAAACCCTCGAACACATATTCGAGCCTTTCTACACAACCAAGGACAAGGGCAGGGGAACCGGCCTCGGACTTGCCATGGTGTACGGCATCGTTAAAAGCCACAACGGCTACATTGAATGTAAAAGCAAACCGGGCAGAGGAACAAGTTTCTGGATTTATTTTCCGGTGATTAATAACATCGACGAGTTTAAAGACGAACCCAACTCAGATATATCGCAGGGTGGTAATGAAACTATACTGCTCGTTGATGACGAAGAGTTTATCAGAAACCTCGGCGAACAGATGCTGGGAGGCTTCGGGTACAGTGTGCTCACCGCATCAGACGGAAAGTGTGCGCTGGAGATTTTTAATCAAAGGTCCCGCGATATAGACCTCATTATTCTCGATTTGATCATGCCCGGGATGAGCGGGAGCCGGTGTCTGGAAGAGCTCTTAAAAATAAACCCTGAGGCAAAGGTTATTATTGCGAGCGGCTACGCTGAAGACGGGCCAGAAATGGATGCCGTAACAGCCAAGGCCAGGGGAATCATCGGCAAACCGTTCAAGATGAACCGGATGCTCGGAATGATTCGAAATGTTCTGGACGAGGAGGCATCATAGAGCACAATAATGGTGGATGGAGCTTATGACTTACTTATTGAAAGGAATTTGATAAGTACTTAACAAATTGTAATACTGATCAACTGCATACACGGTGAGGGTGTGTATCCCAGTCACAAGAGATGTCACACTTACAAAGTAATCCCAATACCCGGAGCTGAAATCAATAGTACCGGCGTCCTGTAGCGGACCTGTGTCGATCTGTATCTGAATATGCTTCACCGCGTCTGCGTCGAAACCTCCCCATACGGTAAAATCAACAGATTGCGATGAATTGTAAAATGTAGAATCGGTGTACACATACGCGCCGTCTGCTTCCCTGAAACTGACGCCGTAGGACTGGAATACACTAAAAAATTCATCCAAAGCACCAACAGAAATAAAATGAAACCCGTCTTGTGAAAGACTCGCTGTATCGATACTGAAATCCCAGGTGCTATCGTTCGAGTCAAGATTGGCATAGCCGTAAGATATTCCATCGATCCAAACTTCAACATAGGACACCGTGCCGGGATTGTACTTTCCCGTAAGATTCAATCGGTCCAGAAGATACTGATTCTCATAGGGTGATGTAATATACACATCAGGTTCGCTCTGACCATTCCTCTCCACAAACCCGATGGTATAGCTGTCAAATACCTCGCCGGACCGACCGAGCGCTTTTACCCTGAGACTATGGGTTTGATCCGGAAAGTAAAAGGTATTTATCTGGGCATACCACGTTTCGCCCGTGTCGTTGATGGTTACAGAACCTGCAATGGGAGTTCCGTCAACCTCAACCTGGAGAGTCGTATCCTGGCCGCCGAACAAGCCGCCGGCAACGGTAAAGAACTGTGTATTAATATAATCACCGTCATCAGGCTTCGCTATGTACACTGTATGCCATTCGTACTTCTGCCCCTCGTTGCCGAACCCGATGTATATATTCTCATCGTGATCGCTTAATGTAATTGTATCCCAATGGGGATTGATAAAGTACTGAGTCGCGCCGCTCGTATCAGTATAAGGCGTTACGGTTGAATCCGCAAAATACCGGTCGTTGTACAGAACGTACGGCTCCCTGAGATCCGGCATACTGTTTTTATTTACCGAATCATGAAAGGCAAGTACGGCATAGGTCCCGGTTGCAAGCGTAACTGATAGAGAACTTTTCGGAATATAGGCCTCCTCGACCTCCCGCGCAGGACCGCCGTCAGGGTTGCTCGTGTCTTCGATAATGTTTCCGTTTTCATCCAGTGGCATGATCCAGAACACAATCGGGCTGTCCGACGAAACCGCCTCAGTGGTCCCCCAGTAGTTGTAGTTGATCGTCAATGTATAGTAATCGCTCGCCCCCGAACCATCATCCCCACCACTGCCGAAGAGGGCGCCGACGAAGCCGCATGAAGAGATGCCGAACAGTATAATGCCGGCAGCGAGCAGTAAAACAAAAAGTCTCAACAGCCCTCTTTTCATTATCGCACCCTGTGTTCTAACCCGAAAAGTCTGAATACCATTCCCAATCAAGATTCAAGACATGGTTTCACTGCAGTCTTATATGTACAATATAGTGCAAATCCCTCACTTTTCAATGCGCTGTTGATATTTAACTATTTTGAGATTATCGGGATCGCATCTCTTTCTCAAGGGCGCCCTCTATACGTTTGATCTCGCCGGCCACCCTCTTCAATGCTGTTCCGCCAGGCACATCGTGACGGTTAACCGAACGGATGTAGTCGAACAGCTCGTACACGTCCTTTTCAAAAACACGATCAAAGCTTCTGTACTGATCAAGCGAAAGGTCTTTCAGGTCGACTCCTCTCTCATGGGCAAATCCGACGATCTCGCCGACCGCGCGGTGGGCTTCCCTGAACGGAATCCCCTTATCGACGAGATAGTCTGCAATATCCGTTGCAAACAGGGTTCCCCCGGACCTTCGAAGCGCTTCTTCAACCCGATCAACATTCACCTCCAGTCTATTGATCACCTCTGTCATCACCGCACTGCATTGAATGGCAGTATCTATAGTATCGAAAAGGCCCTCCTTATCCTCCTGAAAGTCCCTGTTGTATGTGTAGGGTGTCCCCTTCATGAGGGTGATCATCCACACCAGGCTCCCGATCACGCGTGCGGATTTACCGCGTATAAGCTCAAGAGAATCTGGGTTTTTCTTCTGGGGCAGAAGAGATGAGGTAGTGGTAAGATCGTCCGGCAGATCGAGGAATCCAAACTCCTCCGATGAGTATATGATGATATCCTCCGCCATACGGGAGAGCGTGATACCGCTCAGCACACAGATAAACTCAAACTCCATGATGAAATCTCGTGTCGATACCGCATCAATCGAGTTTCGAGACAGGGTCTCAAAGGGAAGCTCCTTGAGTAGCTGATTCCGGTCAATGCCGATCGACGACCCGGCCGCAGCCCCCGATCCAAGCGGAAGCACCCTGAGCCTCTTCTGGAAATCCTTCATTCTCTCCCGGTCTCGCTCCAGGGCATGGCAGTATGCAAGGAAGAGATGTGCGAGGCTCACAGGCTGGGCTTTCCTGAGATGGGTATATATGGGAATTATCGTTGAGAGGTGTTCCTTCGCCCTTTCAACGAGGGCCTTTGAAAGAAAGAGCATTTTTTCATCGATTGATTCGCACGCCTTGATGAGGTGCATGCGCTCGTCGAGCACAACCTGTTCGTTCCTGCTCCTTCCCGTGTGCAGCTTATGGGCGGCCTTTCCGATTTTTTCGAAAAGCCGCCGCTCTATGCTCATGTGAATGTCTTCGTCCTCGATTCTGAAATCAAAGGCACCGATCGTTATTTCCCTCTCGATGGCAAGAAGACCGTCGACAACCGCCCTGCATTCGTCCCGATCAAGAATGCCGCGTTTTTCGAGCGCCTTCGCATAGGCGACAGAACCCCTGATATCCTCCCGGTACAGCCTCCTGTCGAAATCGATAGATGCATTCATACCGGAAAAAACAGCATTGAGCGGTTTTTTAAGCCTTCCGTCCCGTATAGCCACGGTTTCCTCCCTGATGATACGGATATCAGAAATACCGCCCGGTGATGTTCCAGAGGATGCATTGTTGGTCACCTCGTATCCAAAGGGTGACGCCAGTGTAAACCCCGGTGCAAAAATTATATACGAGATGTATCAAAACCCCGTTTTTTCGTACTCCTCGACATCCGTTTCCGATAAAATCATGGTGCCGTTTCCCGAGCTTGTGAAGACCTCGATGAGGAGAGAGTTTTTTATTGTCCCGTCGAGTATATGCACCCTCTTCACCCCATTTTCAACCGCATGGATGCATTCCTTCACCTTCGGCACCATGCCCCCATGAATTATTCTCTTTTTGATCAGACGAAGTGCGTTCTTCTGTGATATATAGGATATCCTGCTTTCAGGATCTTTTATATCCGTGAGAATGCCTCCGATGTTGGTCATGGTAATATACTTGTACGCGCCGACCGCGACCGCAATACTCGATGCAACCGTATCTGCGTTGATGTTGAGTATATGGCCCATTCCATCGTCCGCAAGTGAGGAGATCACGGGTATATATCCCCTGTCTAAAAGCACGGTAATCAGCTCGGTATTTATGCTCACGATATCACCGACATGCCCGAAATCAACATTGTTGACTTCACCCGTCTTCTCATCGACATAGGAAACAGGTTCCCTCCGCTTCGCAATAATCACATCACCGTCTATTCCCGACAGACCCACCGACTTGGCGCCGTATTTTCTGAGTATAGTGAGCATCTCGTGATTGATCTTGCCGGCAAATACCATCTTCGTGACCTCGAGGGTTTCTTCATCGGTCACTCTCCTCCCCTCAACTATCCTGGGAGATATACCAAGCTTTTTCGAGAGCTCGGTCGCCTGCGGACCTCCCCCGTGAATCAGAATCACCCGTACGCCGATCTGGTACAGGAGGGAAACATCCTGTGCAATATCGTCGATAACCGCCTGGTCCTGAATCAGCTCGCCGCCCAGTTTGATGATGAATATCCGGTTTTTATACCGCCGTATATAGGGAAGCGCCTGCTTGAGAATACCGATATCCTGCATAATGCACCTCGTGATTCCTGCTTCGATGATGTGAATTATTCGGACGCGATACGTTCGGGTTCGGTGCAAACCCGGGAGATGTTGTACAAAGTTTTGCGACGCATACTGCCGGGCAGCAACGGATTCTCCGGGTGAAAATCGATACCGGGTTTACCGAACAAAACATTGTGCATGCCTATGCACGGCAATACCTAGCGTCCGAGGAGGGTATAGAGCACCGATTTCTGGGCATGCAGTCTGTTTTCCGCTTCATCGTACACAATCGATGCGGGGCTGTCTATCACTGAATCCGACACAACGACATTCCGCCGCACCGGAAGGCAGTGCATAAACGAGGCGTTGTCCGTCAGTGCCATCTTTTCATCATCAACGATCCAGTTCTTGAGTGTCTTCCTCTGCTCTTTTTCCTTTTCCTTCCCGTAAAACTGCAGGCTGCCCCAGCTCTTTGCATACACAACCTTAGAACCGCTATACCCCTCTTCAATAGTATCGGTTACTGTGAACCTGCCGCCCGCAATTTTGCACAATTTTTCCGCATTCTGCATTATTTCCGGATCCAGGTTATACCCTTCGGGCCGCACAAATCGTATATCCATTCCGAACAGGGCGCATCCCGTTAATATGGAATTGGGAACCGCCATCGGAAGCGGGTTCGGATGATACGCCCAGGTGATTGTCACAGGAAATCCCTCAAGGTCCCTGCCATGTCTCTCCATGATGGTCATGATATCCGCGAGTGCCTGGTTTGGATGGTAGAGGGAAGATTCCATGTTGACAATCGGCACGCCTGCATACTTTACGAAAGAACCTATTACGGGGTCTTTCCTGTCGGTCTCCCATGAATCTCCCTTCGGAAACGCGCGTATACCGATCGCGTCCCCATACCTGCCGAGAACCTTTGCCGCATCCTTTATGTGCTCGGCATTCCTCCCGTCCATGATAACTCCTTCTTCTGTTTCGAGCTTCCACGTATCTTCTCCCGCATTGAGGGTCACAACATTTCCACCAAGCTGTTTCATTGCAAGCTCGAATGAGGTTCTCGTTCGAAGTGACGGGTTGAAAAAGAGAAGGATGAGGTTTTTCCCGGGGAGTCCCGGCTGAAACTCTCCACGTTTCATCCTGATACCATCTTCTATCAGGTCTGCAATTTGTTTTGCCGAGTAATGAGAAAGCGAAATAAAATGTTTCATAGGATAGCAACTCCAGTTTCGTAATATAATTTAGGCCGCAACTCGAAAACAAATCAAATACTTTCCATTTGTAAATTATTTAGATGCGAAGCGCCCGGCCTACAGAGAACGAAGAACCTGTATAAATACATCAGCATTCTGCTTCCCGAGCACGAGCGGCGGAAGCAACCGTAATACATTTTTTTCTGCCGATGTGCCGGTTATAACGCCTTTTTCAAGAAGGAGATCGCACACCTCTTTCGCTTCCCGTTCGAGCTCTATCCCCAGGAGAAGCCCTCTTCCCTTCACCCTGCTGACACCGTGCAGTTTTTCTACCTCTTCTTGTATATACGCGCCGACGACGGCAGCGTTCTCCACGAGACCTTCCTTTCTGATAACGTCTATATTGGCTTTGAGCGCCGCGCATGCAACTGGGCAGCCCCCGAAGGTGGAGCCGTGCTCTCCGTGATGTATCGTTTTTGATATATGCTCCCTGATGAGAACCGCCCCCATGGGTATGCCGCCTGCAATTCCCTTTGCCATGGTAATTATATCCGGAACAATACCCCACGTATCGCCGAAAAACCAGCTTCCCGATCTTCCGAGCGCTGTCTGAACCTCATCGAAGATAAGAACGACTCCCCTGTCGCTGCAGATATCCCTGAGCCTTTTGTAGTACTCCTCATCCGCAATCGAGACTCCCGCCATCGACTGTATCGGCTCGAGAATAACCCCTGCAGTCCGATCAGTCAGAGCCTTCTCAACGGCCGGTATATCTCCAAACGGCACAAAGCGAAAACTCTCGATAAGAGGAGAAAACATCTCCCTGTAGTTACCCAGGGCCGTTGCGCTGAGTGCGCCGATCGTCCGACCGTGAAAACCACCCTGCATGGCAATGATCTCACTCTTTCCGGTAAACCTGCGCGCAACCTTGAGTGCAGTCTCGTTTGCCTCGGCACCCGAGTTGCAGAAAAACACCTTGTCCATCGGCTTCGGTGAAACATCCACAATCGCCTGTGACGCCCGCGCCCGCACCGGTAGGTACACAACATTCGAGTAGAAAAGAAGTTGTTCGGCCTGTGTTTTCACGGCGCTGACAACCTCAGGATGGCAGTGGCCTGTCAGAGCCACCGCATGCCCACCGTACAGGTCAAGGTATTTTTTCCCGTTTGTATCATACACGTATACACCCTCTCCGCGCTCGATGGCGATGGGGAGTTTCGCGTAGGTGTTGAGCTGGTAGGTGTCTTCCAATCTTTTTACTGCTTCGAAGTTTTCAGACATACTGTTTTATCCATTTAAATCCAGGAAATTTTCACAAGAATTTTATTATAAAGCCGGCCTGAAACCGTGATAAATGCATCTTTCATAAATCAATATCGAAAAAGGCATTCGTCAGGGACGCTGGCCCGGAAACTGCAGGCCCTCATCCTCATCGAATCCGAACATAATATTCATGTTCTGCACGGCCTGGCCGCTTGCGCCTCGAACAAGGTTATCGATAGCGCTCATGGTCACGATAAAATTACTCCTGCCGACGTATGAGATCTCTACATAGTTGGTTCCCGCTATAGGATTGATCTCAGGCGATCCTTCAACAATGCGTATGAATTTTTCATCCCCGTAACAGTCCATAAACGCATTACGCAGCCTGTCTGTCTGTATTTTTTCATTATATATCGTGGCAGTTGTAAAAATGCCCCTGACAAAAGGTCCGGACTGCGGCACCATCCCAATCTCATAATCCCAGCTTATGAATGTATCCTTAAAAAACTGCTCGATTTCAGGCATGTGCTGATGCTCGAGAATCTTATACGCCTTGAAATTAGACGTCCTGATCGGATGATGTGTCAACTCTTTCGGCAGTTCTCCGGAACCAGAAGAACCGGTAACGGCAACAACGCTGATGTCTCGTGCCACCGCGCTCACCGTAAAGAGGGGGTACAGCGCAAAGATAACACCGGTCGCAAAGCATCCGGGATTGGCAACATACCGCGCTTTGCGCACTGCATCCCTGTTGAGCTCGGGAAGCCCGTACACGAACTCACCGAGCAGATCCGTTGCAGTATGCTCCTTATTGTAGTACTGCTTGTATATATGGGGGTTTTTCAGCCTGAAATCCCCGCTCAAATCGATTATTCTCGCCTTCGGCATGTGTTTGATGATATCCGGCACGATATGCATCGATGCCCCGTGCGGCGTTGCAAGAAAAACGATATCCATATCGGGCGTCAGATTCTCGATGTCGGGTTCTATAAACTCCATATTCGTAACACCGGTAAGAAATCTGTTTACAGAGGATATCTTTTTCCCCGCGTGGCGCCTTGAGGTGACAAAAACGAGATTGATCCTGGGATGCAGGAGAAGGAGTTTTACCAGCTCCGCTCCTCCGTATCCGGCACCGCCAATAATACCGGCGTTGATCTTTCTCTTCGCCTTGAACAGCATGCTCCCTTTCCCCGGATTATTACAAATGGTTTTTAACACGGTCTCAGGACATTTTCATTACACTGAGTATATACTTACCGAGCTCATTTTTTTGGGACACCGCGTTTATCCCCTCTATCTCGAGGGATTCGTGTATGTAATCAACACCGACAATATTATCGGTCACCGGACCACTTATGAGATGGACCGGCATTGAGAGCTCCTTCATCAATTGAACAGCACCCCACGCACCCACCGGATCGAGGGCGCATACAACGCTGCACGCAATAGCGTCACGAAGCTCCTTATCTTTGAAGTAATTCAGCACGCCGTAATCACCGAGAATGCCGTCGCCGAGCTCGACGATGACAATATCCGGTTTGTATCCCGCAAGCTCGTTGAACGCTCCCTTTGCTATGAGCGGCACCGCTTCGGAGTTAACGGTTGAGGGGTACCCGAAATCGAGGAAGGAAAGCGCCTTGAGAGCACCGTGGTCCTCCATATTCAAAATATCCTTGAGTGCTGAGATACCTGACACTTTGACTGAGCAGACCCTGTACCCCTTCCAGGCAAGCTCCTGAGTAATGTTCGCTGCTGCAACCGTTTTCCCGCTGTTCATTGAGGTTCCGGAAACCGTGATCACCGGTATATGCGCATTCAGACTGGAGGATGTCTCCAGCGAAAAGTCCCTGATATTCAACAGCTCGTTTTGACCAAGAGCTGTTCCAAGCACCTCCACCTTCAACGGCTGACCGTACTCTCTGTTGTAAGAAACCGCCCTGCCGATGACCCCGCCCAGGTTCAGAATGTTGAGGACATCGCCCCGCTTTATGCGATCGGGCAACACTCCGGCAAAACCCTGCAGAGCGCGCCTTTCGCCGAGCACTCCGGCTATAACGTCACCGCGAGAAATCTTTGCCATTCTCCCGGTAACAAGCTCGATCATATCGTACACTCGTTTCTCTTCAAGGGCACGCACAACACACACGTTCCCTCTCTTCCCGTCACTCTCCGGACGAACGTCAACCTCCCGCTTGAGAGGCACATTTACCGTAACCGAAGCCCGTTTATCTATCGCTTCCTTCATGCGTTGAGCTGCTCCTCTATTCTATTCAACCGACCTGCGGCTGGCTGCGTGGGTACATCGGATGAGACATCCTTCAGGTTTTCTACCCATCCATATCCCTCAGGCAGAGTACTCTTCGGATACATCGCGACCGGGCACAGGCTCTTCAGATGCTGCCGTCCCTGTTTACGAGACTGTGGAGTTTTGAAGGTATACCGTAAATCCTGCTGAAGCCCTCGGCATCCCTGGAATCCCAGAGATTCTGCACTTCACCGTAGGTAGCCAGGTCTTCCCGCATGAGAGAATTCTCACTTTTTACACCGGTAACGAGAAAACTGCCCCGGTTCAGTCGCACCCGCGCAGAACCGGTCACCCTGTACTGTGACGAAACGATCATCGCCTCGAGGTCCCGCATAACCGGATCAAAGTAGAGGCCTTCGTGAAGCAGGTCACCGTACACCTGGCCTATGTGGTCCTTCCAGAACCTCTGCCGCGACGACAGTACGATTTTTTCGAGCTCACGGTGTGCTGCAATGAGCAGAATCGGTGCCGGCGCCTCGAACACAATTCTCCCCTTTATACCGAGAATGGTATCGCCGATATGCACTCCCCGTCCGATTCCGTAATCCCCGGCCCTTTCATTGAGGGCGGCAATACTGTCTATTCCCTCCATCTCTTTTCCGTCAATCGCGGTCGGAAGACCCTTTACAAAATCAATGACGATATCGGCCGGTTTATCCGGGGTTTTCTCCGGGTTTTTCGTTTTTTTGAATACAGAATCCGGCGGAAACTGCCATGAGTCGTGGGTTTCCCTGCCGCCTATCGTTGTACCCCATAGTCCTTCATTGATGGAGTAATCCTTGACTTCAACGTCAACATCGACACCCCGATCCTTCAGCCAGGAGGCCTCCTTTTCCCTGCTCCAGCCGAGGCTTCGTATCGGCGTGATGAGCTCTTTGTCAGGAGCAAGTACGGAAAGTGCAACATCGAACCGTATCTGATCGTTCCCGGCGCCGGTTGAACCGTGCGCCACTGCTGCCGCGTCTTCTTCCCGTGCAATCCTGGCGACTTCAACCGCCTGGGCAACCCGTTCAGCGCCGACTGAAAGGGGGTACACGTTGCCGCGCAGAGAATTGCCCCGTATTATATGGGAGACGAACTTATCATACACAAACTTTTTCCCGTCAATCGTATAGTGCTTCACCGCGCCAAGGCTCTTCGAGCGCCCCTCAATGTTCTTCAGCTCTGCATCACTGAATCCACCGGTGTCTACTGTAACGGACACCACATCGAATCCGAGCTCCTCTTTTAAATACACAGCGCAAAAGGTGGTATCGAGACCACCCGAAAATGCAAGAACAACCTTTTTCACCGCTTGCTCCTTGATCGAACCTTCAATAAATACGACAAAAGACCGATCGCGTCGGTCTCATAGATAAAAAACGATAAAAAAACAATGAACAATATTACTCAAACAGATAATTAAATGTCAAGCTTATCTTTCTGCCCGCTCACCATGATTGGTATCTTCGAATCAATAAGCCGTGCCAGGACCTCATCTTCAAGTACGGTATACCTCGTCTTGTTGTGGTGATAGATAACGTACCCGGGTTTTGTTCCCCTGGGTTTCTTCACGTATTTGCAGTGTGTATAGACCACATTCCCCGCCCCCTGGCCCCGAAGCTTGCTGAAATAAAGGGCAAGAGCCGCTGCATCTGCTATATCCGTCTCCTGAAACTCACCCTTTCTGTCATAACGCAAAACGACAGCACTTCCCGTGCCGTCTTCGATATGGAACCAGAGGTCGTTGCCCCTGGCCTTTCTGATCGCAAGCTCCTCGTTCTCACGGGCATTTTTTCCCACCAGTATAACCTTACCGGTGCCAGAGGTGAATCGAAGGAACTCCCCCTTTACCTCCACTTTTTTCAATGGTCGCCTGTCATGGCGCTGCATCAGTGCGTTTTCAACGCGTCTTCGAAAACTCTCTTTAAAATACTCCCCCTTCAACAAACCAATCACTTCAGCAGGAGGGGTATTCAGAGAGATCGTTTTTTTATCCGATACATGCCGTAAAAGACTTTTTAATGCGCTGAGCCTTTTTGCTTCATATTCAAATTTTTTTTCAAATATCTCCTTTTTTCTGCCGAGCTTCTTGTACCGTTCGAAATACCGGTGCATGTTCTCGACGGGACTGCGGGCCGGATCAAGCCTGATTTCAACATCGTTTCCTTTGAAATCCTTCAGTGAAACGGAAGAGATTCCCCTTTGCACCTTCGAAAGGTTATACTTTAAAAGTTCGCCGCAGACCCGTATCGATTCACTGTTTTCAAGTTCCTCCGCTTCAAGCTGCAGCTTCTCCAGAAGTCGAGCAGCTTTCTTCTGCTCGCTCTTTATGATCTTCAAGGCCCCTTGGACGAGCGCTTCCGAGCGTTTTTTGAAGAACTGTGATGAGAGCTCCCTGTTTAGTGAAAATTCACCTGACGATGCTGTATCTTTTCTTTTTTTGATACAGATGTCAGACTGTTTTCCCGAAACCATCTCACACCACCCGGTATCTTTTTCCCCGTTCGCAATCAAATGTTCTGCAATCAACCGAATATGCGAGAAATCGGCTTCCGGCTTATTTTTTATAAACCTGAAAACAATCTCACCCTTTTCATTGAGTACAAGCGCATTGTAAGCCTTGAAATCAAAAACCAGATAACGAACCGATGATGAATGTACCCTTATTGTAACACACTGTTCGATGTACTGCAGCCGCTCTATTCTGAACCCCCGCACGAGCGTGTAAAACTGCTGTGATGCAGGTGACCGGTAGAGGTACGCACTTTTTATTTTTTCAAAGAGCAGATGAAAACCACCGTCACCCCTTTTCAGAGAAACAGCCAGTAACAACAGGCCCTTTTGACCGTAAAGATCAAATATCGGTGTACAGAAATCAAGAAGCCGTATCTTCTGGATCGTGTTCCCTTCCACTCCATCTGTCATCTCCAGTACTGCCTGCTGTATGGTATTACTTTTCATCACAGGTCCCAATCCAGGTAAGTCGGTTCATAGATAAATCCAGTCTTCGGTAAACGCCATTCTCAGGATAAAATAAACTGTTGACGGAAAATATCATACATATAATAATAGACAAATATGACGGAGGTCGTCCATGTCTTCTACATTAAATGAAATGATAATGGAAAGCGCTGATACGTTTTCCGGACTCCCCGCCCTCAAGATACGGGAAGGGGAGATATTCAAACCCATTTCATACCGCGATCTCGGAGAAATCATACAAAAGCTTGGAACAGGGCTTATCGATCTCGGGGTAAAGAATGATGACCGTATCGGGCTCATCTCCGATAACCGGTTCGAGTGGATAATGTGCGACCTTGCCGTGCTCGGCACAGGAGCCTGCGATGTACCAAGGGGCAGCGACACCACACCGCAGGAGATCGAATATATACTCAAACACGCTGACATTGAAACTGCGTTTGTGGAGGATAAAAAGCAGCTCGAGAAAATCTACGCAATAGGAGAAAACCTTCCGACCCTCAAGAACCTCATCCTCATAAGCAGTCAAAAGAAGATCGACCCTCAAGACTACAGCCTGATGAACATATATACCATGGACGGGCTGATTAAAAGGGGGAAAGAGCTCCTCGCAGGCGGAGACCGGCGTTTTGTAAACGTATCAAAAGCCGTAAAACCTGATGATGTCGCAACGATCATATACACCTCCGGCACAACCGGCGAGCCCAAGGGCGTGATGCTCACACATGGAAATATCATGCACAATGTGCGAAACGGGCCCAAATCGGTGCCCATCACGAAGGGAGACAGGTTTCTTTCCATACTGCCGGCCTGGCACTCATTCGAACGGACCTGCGAGTATATACTGCTCTACGTGGGAGCCTCGAACGCATACAGCAAGCCGACCGCCCAGGTGCTGCTGATGGACTTCGAGACGGAAAAACCGAACTACATCGTGAGTGTGCCGCGGATCTGGGAGGCCCTGTACAACGCCATACACTACAAGATAAGCAAGGATAGCGCGATCAAGCGCGGGATCTTCCACTTTTTCGTCAAAATGGGGATTCGGTATCATAAAAGCAGAATGAGATTGAAGGGTCTCCTCCCCTACTACAGGCCGAAGAAAATGTTTGAACGGACTGGAGAGGTCCTGGTTTCCGCAATAAGAGCATTTCTCCTGAAACCCGTTATAGCGTTGGGGGACAGGCTCGTGTACAACAAGATACGGGAGAAAACGGGCGGCTGCCTTCTTGCCGGCATAAGCGGAGGCGGCGCCCTGCAGAGCCATGTGGACGACTTTTTCGCGGGCGTTCGTCTCAGGGTGCTCGAGGGGTACGGGCTTACCGAAACCTCACCGATTGTTGCGGTCAGAACGTTCGAGCGGCCGGTCCCGTACACAGTGGGACCTCTTCTTGAGGAAGTAGAGGTGAAGATAGTCGATGAGAACGGCAAACAGCTTCCGCCCGGACACAAGGGCATCATCATGGTCAAGGGTCCACTCGTTATGAAGGGGTATTACAAGAACCCGGAAGCAACCGAAAAGGTTATCACGCCCGACGGCTGGATGAATACGGGCGATCTCGGGTGCATGACATACGAAGGCGAGCTGCAAATAACGGGAAGAGCGAAAGACACCATCGTGCTCCTCGGAGGAGAAAATATCGAGCCTCTTCCGATCGAGCAGAAACTTAAAGAGAGCATATTCATCAATCAGGTGATGGTGGTCGGCCAGGACAAGAAGACGCTCGGCGCGCTCATCGTTCCCGATTTCGAGAAACTGGAGGACTATACCCGGGAAACGGGTATCGAGTATGCATCGAGGGATGGGCTTCTGGAACACCCGACTGTGAAAAATCTGTACAGAACTGAGCTAAAATCCCTCATATCGCCGAAAAACGGGTTCAGGACGGTGGAATACATCCCGACTTTCAGACTCCTCTCGAAGGAGTTCGAGATCGGCATGGAGCTTACACAGACCCTGAAGATACGAAGAAATGTCATCACCGAAGTCTACGGCGAACATATCGCCTCGATGTATCGGTAGCTATACCGATGAAGATCTTCAAAATCATTCCGTCATTACGCGAAAAAAAGAAGGGAACAACAGCTCTTACAGTTTTTGCGATCCCTCTCGAAATCGTAAACAGTCTCCATCCAAAAAAACATCCAGAATAATTGACCTTCACCCTGTAAATCGTTATTTTTTTTAACCATTAGTCGTCGATTTTTTAATGCCTCCGGCAGGCGGCATTATTCGCACTCTACGAGTCCGAATAACTTTTTTTTACAAACAGGGGGAATACCATGAAGAAGGTTGCAATCGGATGCGACCCGAATGCATCCGACTTGAAAGAGAGTATCAAGGAACATCTCACTGAGCTCGGCTACGAGTGGGAGGATTATGGAAGCGATGATCCGGTATATGCCAACGTGGCGATAAAGGTTGCAGAGGCGGTTGCCGCCGGAAAGCATGACCGTGGGATACTCATCTGCGGAACCGGTATCGGAATGAGTGTCACCGCAAACAAGGTCCCCGGTGCCTATGCCGCACTGTGCTCCGATGCATATTCAACCGAACGGTCAAGAAAAAGCAACAACGTAAATATTATGACACTTGGCTCACAGGTCACCGGTTATATGCTTGCGAAGACCCTCGTCACTGTGTGGATGAACTCAGAATATACACCGGGCGGACGGTCAGAACCGAAAATTCAGCGTATCTACGAGTATGCGAAAGAGCATTCACACTGAAAAAGATTGCAAAGTGTTCGGAATTTCACCGGTGTGCCGCACATTCCGCAGACCCGCAAACCCCTTTTATCCGAACCCGGTTGGGATGTACTGTCAAGCTCCGGACCCGGAGCGGCCGGATAATTTTCCAGTAAACTGCAGGAGAAAAGACAGATGTACACACTCAGTAAAACAGAGAAAGAATCACTCGAAAAACAGGCTCGAAACGTCCGGAAGAACGTTTTACGGATGATAAAAGCAGGCAGATCGGGCCATGTTGGGGGCGCACTTTCAACAGCCGATATCCTCACGGCGCTCTACTTCAATATTATGAGGGTTGACCCGAAGAATCCAAAGTTGCGAGAGAGGGACAGGTTCGTGCTCTCGGCCGGCCACAAGTGCCTCGCACTGTACGGCGTGCTCGCTGAAAAGGGTTTTTTTGAAAAGGAGATACTCGATACCTACGGGTCGCTGAAATCCAGGCTTCCGGGCCATCCCGATATGCACAAACTGCCGGGGGTGGAAACAAACACCGGAGCCCTCGGGCACGGGCTTTCGATTGCCGGCGGCATGGCCATGGGGCTTCGGATGGACGGGCTCGACTCGAAGGTATACGTTATCATGGGCGATGGAGAGCTTGCAGAGGGATCGAACTGGGAGGCAGCCGCAGCTGCAAGCCACCACCGGCTGGACAACCTGCTCGTTTTTGTCGACAGAAATACGCTCCAGATCAGCGGCCCGACCGTCCAGGTCATGAGCTATGAGCCGCTCGATAAACGCTGGGAGGCCTTTGGCTGGAGCGTAAAGGAGATAAACGGACACGATATGGCCCAAATCGTGGAAACAGTACGAAGCTTCCCCTTCGAAGAGGGAAAGCCCTCGGTTATCATCGCCAATACTATAAAGTCAAAGGGCATCTCATTTGCCGAGGGGAAGGTCAACTTCCACTACTGGCGGGCCACACCCGAGGAAATCGCGACTGCAGAAAAAGACCTGGAAAAGGTGGGGGAATGACGATGAAAAAAGGTGAACTTCTTGATCCCAGAAAGACATTCGGTGAAGCACTGCTCGAGGCAGGCAAGCGGCATGAAAATATAGTAGCAATATCAACAGACAGCTCCAAAGGCTCGGGGCTTACCCCTTTTCGTGAAAACTTTCCCGAGCGACATATCGAATTCGGCATCATGGAGCAGGGAGCGATCGGGTTTGCGTCGGGCCTTGCCACGACGGGAAAAATTCCCTTCATAGCAGCAATCGCGCCCTTCGTCACAGCGCGTCCCTTCGAGATGTTCAGAAACGATCTCGGCTACATGCGGCAGAACGTCAAGGTTGTGGGACGGTGCGCAGGGCTCACCTACTCCGACCTCGGCGCGACCCATCAATCACTGGACGATATCGCCATTATCAGAACAATACCCGGCGTGACGGTGGTGAGCCCGGGCGACCCGAAGGAGATCGTGGGCGCGACGCTCGCCATAGCCGAGTACGAAGGCCCTGTATACATGAAGATCGGGAGCCCTAAAATGCCCGTGCTTTTCGACGAGGACTACGAGTTCGAGCTTGATAGAGGCGTTTTGATGCGCGATGGAAGCGACGTGACTCTCATCGGTACGGGAACGGTTCTCTCCAAGGCAGCCGAAGCAGTAGACATACTGGAAAAGCAGGGTATACACGCAAGACTCATCAACATACATACCATAAAGCCGCTCGATAAAAAGATTATCGTCAGGGCAGCGAAAGAGACCGGAAGAATCGTAACCGTCGAAGAGCACTACCTGAAGGGCGGGCTCGGGGGTTCGGTTGCTGAGCTTCTTGCGCTCGAATACCCGGTACCGATGAAGATGATCGGAGTGGACGACCAATTCGCATCAAACGGCCCGTACGAAGAGCTTTTGGGCCTGTACGGACTGCAGTCTGACCAGATCGCCCGGACCGTCAGGGGTTTTATCGGCAGGTGAGGATGGCGGTGAGCGGTACTTTACAGCACTTTCAGTACTACAGGCACTAGTACCACTGGCATTAATACCACGGGCATTAATAGCATGTTTTCAGCGTCAAGCCAGAGCGAAACAAGGTATAAAAAATCCTGGTGCTTTCACCGGCGGTACTTTCAGTACTTTGCAGCACCTACGGCATCTTCGACATTATTCGAACGCAAAGTTTCCGAATAATAATAAGGGCGGGGGCTATTGACTGCTGCTTTCGCCTTTTTTCGCTCCTGCTGTATTTTTTTCCCCCGTGTCCGAAACTCAATACCCCATATACTCCGAATCCAGGTAAACAAATACAGCATAAATTTCTATTTTTTTTAAAAATTACAGTATTTGACTTGACAGATTTTACTGATAGTATACTATACATAACATAATAAAAAATATATAGAATGTCATATAAGTTAAAATATTAAACTAATATATCTTATATTTTAAGTACGAATAAAAAATAATAACAAACACCCACACGCAAGCTTTGCTTTTATTATGTTAAAAACCTATATAAAAATACGCCCTGATACCGACGAAAAGTAAGGAGAAAAAATTGAAGCGGAGCAACCGTATAAAAAGATTTTTTATAAACAGCTCGATGGGAGTTGCGTTCTTACTGTGCGTATTCATTTTTATACCAACTCTCGGAGCTGCGGTTGAGTATCAAGGAAGAATTGATACCCGTTATCAGCTACAGACAGGCGATAACGCAACTGATCAGGATATATATCAATACCACTATCTTGGCCTCTATTTCTCCGATAAATTAAGTTTCGAGTGGTATGGAGGCGCACGAAAAGATTTAAATGGTACGATAAATTCCGTTTCAGCGACGGGCGAGGAAAAAACAGACATAGCCTTTCGCGGTTTGCCCGATGCCGTGAACAAGGACCAGAGTCTTGAGTACAGAATCTACACGGCCTATCTGAAATACAATACCGACAAATACGGCGGCCTTATCGGGCGCTACAATCCGTATGAATATGATTTTTCTCAATTTGACGGGATAATGCTCTGGGGCAAACCATTTAACTGGTTGCGAGTTGAGACTTTTTCTGGAAAGCCGTGGCATTACAATTATATTGGGAATTTTAAAAACTACTGGGGCGAAGGCGAATATTTAATCGGGGCAGGAGCGGATTTTCTCCTTCCCGATCAGGGATTACGCTTTTTTCTGCGCTATCTGTTTCTCCGGGAGTTAACCCAGACCGATTCACTCATTGGTGAGACGCGGGATGATTTCCTATCGAGCGATCATGTTACAAAAGCGAAGGTTACTTATAATTACGCTCACTGGCTACGAACCGGCTTGACAACTTCTTTTCTTGATACTGACCCGAGATACGTTCGCGGATGGGCCAGCGGTGATATCGATAAATTATTACTCAATTACAACTTTGAGTATTATATGCAGTTGATGGACATCTCAGATTTGGGAGACAGACTGACCCAATTTTCATCAATACTGACGGCGAGTCATCCCTACCTGCGCACGGCGGTCGATCTTTCGAAAAGTTTTGCAGATGTCCTCAACTGGACCGGAACGGGAAATGACATATCTCTGGAGCTCAGATATGAGCACAGGCAGCCCACTGATAAAGACGATGAATCTCAGCTCAACCCACAGTACAATATGTTGAGCATCGGTTCAAATGTATCATTGAGTAATAGCTGGTTCCTACAGGTCTTTTATGAGTTTATCCTTACATCCGGCGTAAAAAATGATATTCACACAGTGGGAGGTGAAATTGCAAAGAAATGGGAAAAAATAAAGTTGCAGCTGGGTTCATCATACTATGTAAACAAGTTTGAAACGAACTATACCCAAACAGCCATTGAGGATGAATTCTTCGCCCAGGAATACTATCTGAAATGTAAATGGAGCCTTCTTAAATCAGTTGATATGTCCTTCAAAACATCCTACGAGGTTGCCGAGCTCGCCTCCCTGACGAGCACTGATAAGATAAACGACGTTACCGCTGTAGAGATGACCGAAATTATTGATAATCCAAGACCTTATTTCACATTTGATTTCAGGGTAGGATATAAATTTTAAGGTGGGTAAAATGAGAGCAAAAAAAGATGTGTTGCTGCGTAAACCTAAAAAAAAGGTACTCTTTATTTTTATTGGAATAGTAATTCTTGTGGTTTTCAGCAGTTCAGGTTTGATTTGGGCCTTTCGCGAAAGTCTCCCAAGCGGCATACTGATAAACCACAAGTTTAAAAGTGAAGTACTCGGTTTGGATTGCACCTTCTGCCATGAAATAAATAAGCAAAATACCCGGTTTATGACCTTTCCGGATCATGATAATTGCTCATCCTGTCACGGCGAGGCGGTGGATGAAACATCTGAAAAAAAGGACTGCACACTCTGTCACACCCTGCCGGGAAATGTAACTCATATACCAAAGAATACGGAACTTGCACCTCATGTAAGATTCGACCACAAGCGACATGAGGAAAAAGGAATCAGCTGTGAACAGTGCCACCCTATCCCGGATTCTTCAAAGGCCGATGCAAACGAAATGCTCCCGACTATGCAGACATGCACCACCTGCCATACAGAAAGGCGTGTCATGGATGTAACGGATTGTTCGGGGTGTCATATAAAAGGGTATGAAAAGATTGAGCCCATGAGCCATACGACGGAATGGAAGAGCAAGCACGGAAAAGGGTTGGCCCGTGAGGTAATAGATTCCGACTGCAGGATATGCCACACTCAGGAACTGAAAAATAGCTGTACGAGGTGCCATCATCAAAAACAGTTTGCTGTTGGAAAGAAAGATTACTGCGCAACCTGTCATGGAAAGGATTTTGAAAAGACCCGTCCGAAAGATCATACCACCTTCTGGAACAACAATCATGGAAAGGGACTTACCCGGACAAGAATAGATACTAACTGCACCCTGTGTCATACACCGCAGAACAACAATGATTGTCTTGACTGCCACAGAAAGGAAAAGCCAAAAAATCATACGATCGTGTGGAGAATTCACAGTCACGGCAGCAGGGCCGAGATCGACCGTGAGAGCTGCAGCGTTTGCCACGATCAGTCCGAGTGTATAAGCTGCCATACCACAAACGAACCGTTCTCCCACACCGCTCTGTGGGGTTCTCCCAGCAACAGACACTGTATAAACTGTCACATGGAGGGAAGTAACTTTGCAAGCGGGGAGGTCGGCAGCAACTGCACTTTCTGCCATCAAAGCTCTGAGGTGTGGGCGGAGCACACCAGCCTTCAAAAACCGGGCCACCATGTTACAACCGACTGCATGAACTGTCACGGTACAGCGATCTCAACCGGTCCGAGAATTCGCCACCCCTTTAATCCCAATACTGCAAGCTGCAAGAGCTGTCATCAGTAACCGTAAGGACGTGTGTAAAAAAAATCAGCTTCCGGCAGGCTGATTTTGTGAAGATACTCAGAAGTGACATACGTCCTTGACAGGATGTATCATTTCGTGATCGAGTATCTGTAAGTAACTTCACGAGAAATCACTCAGAAGATATAAAAATGCGGAGATAAAGTAACGGGAGGGGGTTTATCCTCCCGTATGCTTTCATTTGAAGCAATAGCAGAGCCAGCGGGTTGAAGGTTGATGCAACCTCCAATTTTTCGATTAATGCGGGCTTGTTCCGATGGTCAATCCTGCACCGGCATTATCGTTTAAATTCTTGATTGCATCCCAGAGTATCTGGGCGGCAAATTTCGGATTGTGTACACCGTGGCTCTTGTCCTCCATGAAATACTTAAAATTCCAGAGAGACTGTGCCTGGACCTTGGTCACATCCACAGAAGACGCAAAATCCCAATTCTTGTGCCATTCACCGGAAGTTGCATCTGCTGCTCCGGTAGCTGCGTCAACAATTGCGCCTGTTCCGTTTCCGGTAAAATTAGCAATACCGTTACCGAAATAGCCGATCAGGGTATCCCGGAGTCCCTTGATCTCGAGCAGCATATTCTCCGATACACTATCACCATCATAATCAAGGGCCGGTATACTGTTCGCCTCAAAATCATTGGCATGGCCTGAAAAATCGGTGGTAAATTCACCGGTATGGCACTGCAAGCACACATCTCCAAGGTCTTTTTCAGTACCGTGAACATCCGCGCTCATGTAGAAACCGTGTCCGCCCATTTCAAGGGAACCGGACTGCCTGCTGGTGGATAGATAGTGGTGACAGGTTACACAGCTGTCCTGCGGGCCGGTTGCGCTCTTTTTGGAATGAACGGAAACGCCCGCCATTGTCTGGCCACTGTCCCAGTAATTTACCCCCATAATGAAATCAGCCTGAGGTCCGTGATGCGGTCCTTCATAAGAAGCAATTGACTTTGGAAAAGTGCCGGTAACGAAATCATCGACCTTCCCTGTTGCCATATGGCATGTCGCGCACAGGTTGCCATCACCCTGATCGAAACTGGTGGTTCCGTTAACCAGCGTAACAGCAGCAGTGGTACTCAGCGTAAAATCATCATTCTCATGCGGTTGATGGCAGGTGAAGCAGCCGGGAGGGCTTGCGGATGGAACGACTGTGGATGCGTTCGTTCCGGTTGTTACATATTCCACAAATCCCTGGTGAGTGTGGCACTTCAGGCATGGACTACCGTTGCAATACATCGCGTCACTTCCGTGAAACATAAACGTTTCACCGGTATTCGTTGCAATGGTTGCTTCTGCATAGGTCCGTGGTCCTAACAGGTGTCCGGAGCTTTCATATCCAGCCTGTGCCCCGAGTATCTTGTTTCCAATATCAGATGTTGCGGAGTGACACTGTTGGCATGATTCGATGGCTGCTGTGTTCGATGAGATGTCATCCTGATTAGTCGAGATATCATCCTTGATACCTCCACATCCAGTGATGAATACGAACCCCGCAAGAACACAGACACTCAGGATACATAGAACAAATTTCATACGTCAACCTCCTTTCCTTAAAAAAAATATTAATTAAGCCGCTTTTAAACTAGTCTTTTAAAAACAAATAATTAACAATACAGTTTATTACCACTTTATAAATATATAACTTATAACAATACTATTAATATATATTATATAATATTATTAAAATAATTTCCTTATTTGCAATTCTATTCTAACAGTAAATATTTGTCAAGGAAAAACCTTCATAAATTCAAAGATTTAAAGATCTTATCAAAAATCAAATAAAAAACAATTCACCAGTAACTATTTATGTCAAAGGAATTAAAAATAACTAATTTAAAATCTTTTACAGGCTTTGAAAATTATATCTTTACATGCGAAAATAACCCTATAAGTTGGATTAAACATGGAACAGCAAAGATTTCAATAGCCGGGCTGGGAAAGCCCACTTTACCTGCTGTATTCGACACCGTATACTTTTTTTTTCCAAAAACGCAAGCACAATCTTTGCGCCTGGAAATTTTTGAATAAATATTTTTTCTGCATGGTATAATAGCATTCAATATACGTGCAGTCGTGGAGATAAAAGGTGGTTCACAGGTTCAGTCCGAAGCGGTTTTTCAATGTGCTTGGCGGACACGGGCCGGTTTTGCGCATTGCGCCGGGCGACACACTCATTACATCAACACTTGATGCGCACGGTATAGACCAAAACGACGAACAGAAGGCAACGAGCCCCAATCCGGTTGCCGGACCTTTTTACGTCGAGGGTGCAGAGCCGGGTGACACGCTAGTCGTCGAGATACTCCGTGTCACCCTCACCCGTGAAACCGGCTGGTCGTCGACGGTTCTTGCCGACAATTTGGTCGAGCCCTCGTATGTGCGCATTCTTCCCGAAAAAGAGTACGCGAAATGGCGGATCGATGCTCAAGCAGATACGGCAACGTTAATCGAACCCGCTACGTACCACGCGAAGATAACACTTCCCCTCTGCCCGCTTATCGGCTGCCTCGGGGTTGCACCCCCAGACGGCCAGGTTCTTTCAACCCGTACTTCTGCTGAGCATGGCGGAAACATGGATTACCGGGGAGCAGCTCAGGGAGCAACGCTCTATTTTCCCGTGTTCGAGAACGGCGCACTGTTCTACGTCGGAGACATTCATGCCGCCCAGGGCGATGCTGAAGCAGCCGGCACCGGCATCGAAACATCAGCCGAAGTCGAGCTTCGGTTTTCTGTAAGAAAAAAATACAGTATATGCTGGCCCAGAGGTGAGAAAGAAACGTACATCTTTACAATCGGAAATGCGCGGCCGCTCGAACAGGCTGTGCAGCATGCAACGACGGAAATGCACCGGTGGCTGTGCGACGAGTGCAATCATGATGCGGTGTCTGCAAGCATTCTGATGGGCCAGTGCGCTCAATATGTCATCGGAAACGCCTTCAACCCGGCGTTTACGGTTTCGTGCACGATCCTGAAAAAGCATCTTTCGTATTAAATGACCCGGCAGTTCTGCTGACTTCAAGTTATCTGATTAGAGCCTGTAATCTGGTGTATCATTTGGCATGCTGCCCAGCACTCGCCCGTAGCGGAGATCACCCCGACGTGCCGTCGAATACCTCGACGAGCCTTTTTTCAAACGGTGCTTCGGTAAAGTAGAGTGCGCCTCTGACCGGTTTGCCGGGATATACGTGCGAAAGCGCCTCACAGTAGGATACAACCTGCGTTCTGTAATACTCCACGAGCTCCTTCAGGTTGTTTTCACTCTCAATTGCATTTGTCTTGAAATCGATGATGCGAATCGTATCACCGATCACGATCCTGTCTATCCTCGCGAGAAGGTTCCGGTACGCACGGCTGAACACCGAGACCTCTGCATGCCCGTTTTCACCGAAATACTCTAAAAGGCGCCCGTCATCAAGCGCCTCCAGCACCCTTTCCTTGACCCCGGCAACAGCAGCATCCTTCTCTGCCGATGTTAAGTTTCGTCCTTCAAGGGACAGGGCCCTGTGAACAAACCTTTCAATCTCTTTTTCACCGACTGGAAGCCGCTCAATGCTTTCCATGATGTGGTGAAATATCAAACCCCGCAACCGCCCCACCCTTCCGGCGGTACTGCCGGGGCCCGAGTACTCCTCGGATGGAGCATACCCTTTCTGCGCATATATCGCATGTTCTTTAACCTGTGCCGCAACATCCGTACGCAGGGGTGCGCCGAGTGAATAAAACCGTTTTTCTCTTCCGGGCATAGTCCCGCTTGGCACCACCTCTCCAAGGAAAAAGGGAAACCGGTCAACCGAATATCCGTACGATACGGCTTCACCGAGAACATCACCGATACCTGTTCCCTTTTTCGAGGCAAGCGGGAGTATTACCAGGTTTTCTCGAGCTCGTGTCATGGCCACGTAAAGCGTATTGAGTTCATCGATTCGGTAGTTCAACTCGGCTTGGGTTTTTATACGATCCAGAGCATCACGATCGTCGAAATAATCCACGTATACCCTGTTCCCGAGCATGTACCGCTGCACATTCCCTGCCACATCCCGCATGCACATAAGCGACCCATCGAGACTCATACCGAACGACTTCGAAAGGAAGGGAAGAATCACCGTCTGGTACTCGAGCCCCTTCGAGGCGTGTATTGTCTGCACCGTCATACCGCGTGCCTCACCAACCCGCAGGGTCAGGCTCTCACTGTTCTTTTCAAGATAGGTAACAAAATCAGCTATGGTCACCCGTTCCGACGACTCTTCGAACCGGCAGGCGCACTCGTAAAAATCGTTGATCACGGCGGTTTTTTCAGGATAGACACGGTAGATGTTGCATATCTCATACAGCTTTAAAAGAAAACCGGAGGGCGTTGCATACCGGGAAGCTGAAAGAATCTCCATCAGCTGCTCATAGGTCCCGGAATCCTTCTGTCTCACCATCGCTGTTGTCAGACGGTCGTTTTCATCTTTGAAACCGGCAAGCTCGTCATAATCCTTTCTGAACAGGGGGGTTCTCAAAATACCGGCGAGGTGAAGCTCCTCGTCATTATTCACAACAAAACGAAGTATCGCCAGAAGATCCATACCACAGTAATCGTCCATGATGCGTGTTTTACCAACCGATGAAAAGGGTATGCCGTATCCCTTCAAAACCTTTTCAAGCTCCTCGATCTCTTTATTTGTTCTGCATAATACGGCAATATCATTGGGATTCACCCCATTTTTCTCGAGTCTGGATATGTGCTCGACAAGCGAGTACAGGAGCTCATCCCTGTCTTCATACCGCTCCATAAACACGAATCCCTGCCCGGTTTTCGGGCGCTCCGGCGGATAGAGCTGCACTTCGTACGCGTAGGAAGGAAAAATCCGATCGGTTATCGTGCCGAACACCCTGTTCACAAAATTGAGAAGCACCCTGTTTTGCCTGTACGTATAGGGGAGGTTCTCTCCAGGCAGTTCGAGCTCTCTCTGCACATTTCGAAAAAGCCCGGGCTCCCCCCCGCGCCAGCGGTATATCGATTGTTTGACATCCCCGACATAAAACAGGGTGCCGCCTCTTTTAAGAGCACCATCGACAATACGCCGGAGAACCTTCCACTGATACACCGACGTATCCTGAAACTCGTCGATAAGTATGTATCTCATTCCGGAATCGATCCGGTATGCCAGGCCTTCGATACTTTCAAGGCCGGCAAGAATCTCGCCCGCAATACGCTCTATATCGGCAAAATCGATGCACTGCATCGAACGCTTCAACTCCCTGTAGGATTCCTCTATCATTGTGTAAATATCGAAGCGTATATGGATGAAATAGTCCATCTCGAGTAACACGAACGACTGGAGGTCGCGCCACACCTCATGAAACAGTTCAATAAACCCATTTGCTTCAGATTCCGGGAGCGCACGTGTACCGTACTGTATGTACGTAACAAGCCCCTTTTGCGCATACTGAGAGAAAGGGGTAAGTACCAGCAGCCCGCGGATGTTTTTGAGACCAACGAAGGAATGGAGGCCGTGCAAGAATTTCGCCAAATATTTTCGATCTTGAAGGTCGAGCATATGCTGTATACGATTCATTACATCAAGTATCTTTCTTTCGAACATGGGAGAAAGAAGATACTGTTTCTTTTCAAAAAAACGTTTTTCTGCGCGGTCGGTCGTATCCCGTATTTCCTCCACCAGAAACCGTTCATTGCCGACATTATTGTATATTTCCCGAACCATCCCCGCCGTTACGATTTTCTGTCCCCGGTAACTCATAAAAAATCTATAGACCCGGTCGAGCAGCGATTTTTGTCCTTCGAGCATCCGGTAGAAATGTTCGATAGAATCGTCAATCAGTGCTGTTTTCTCCTCGTCCTCGATAACGGTAAAATCGACAAACCCGGTTTTTCCGGGAAAGCTCCTGATTACCCGGGTAAGGAACCTGTGAATCGTCGAAATTTGGAGCAGGGAGAATTGCCGCACGAGCTCTCTTTTCAGCCTCCCTGCCGCTTCGATGATTTCGCCGCTCTCCTTTTTCAACACCCTGGAATAGAGTTCCACCTCTAAGGGATTTCCCTCTTCGATCATGACCAGGCGCGTAAAAAGCTTCGCACGTATTTCATTCGCCGCCAGCCTGGTAAAGGTGATCGCAACAATCTCAGATGGAGACAGTCCGGCAAAAAGCATGGAGAGCATTCTTGTGGTGAGCGCGTACGTTTTACCGCTCCCGGCTGATGCGCTGAGCGCTATGGAATTACTATGGCTGTATAATCTTTGTTCGTTCATCGCTCATACACCCTGCATAGTACGTAGAAGGGGCAGTAGGTACAGTTATCGATATCCTCCGTAAGAGAAAGCTGCTCTCTGCTGTTGAACGTATCGAACAGGTCGATGAGGTGCCCCTCGAAGTCGGTGAGATATTCCTCGATTTCGTCTTCCCCTATAATCTCCATGTACCCGTTCGTGTCGTTGATATCAAAATACCCGAGCCCCTCCAGAGCAGCATCTGGATGTAGCTTTTTAAAGAGCAGGCCGTAGAACCCAAGTTGTATTTGACGGTAACCGCCGAGGTGATCTTTTTTTTTCGGCACACCGCCCGTTTTGTAATCCATTATAAGGTATTTCCTCGAGGGGGTTAGATCGACCCGGTCTATCCTCCCATTAATCGTGTATAGGCCGTCCCCAATTGTTGCCTGAAGCCTCTTTTCTGCGTACTCCGTCAAGACCCTGTATCCTTCGTTGAAACGCCGAATATCGTTTTCAACGGATCGCAGGAGGTTGTTCAGCAGAATTTTCTTCATGAGTGTCTCCTCCCCGGTAAAGAAGCACCCCTCTTCGAAGGCATCCTCAAAAAATTCAGTAAGACGCGTTTTCAAAGTCGCAAGCTGCGGCACGCCCGCGGAAAAATCGAAATCATCGTACAGGTCAAGAAACAGGGTATGCACTTTCCTTCCCACAAGGCTCAGATCGATCTCCTTCTGTAATGCCTCTTCCGAATCGATACCGAGCACACGTGCAATATAGTACTGTGTTTCACATTGTGTTATACGCTGTGCATCGAGACGTGAAAAATCCCGTACAGCGGTAGTCAGGCCCGGCGGCGTCTTTCCTTTTTTTTCTGCGGGTTCCTGCTGGCATACGGGCAACAGGTACTCCTCCATACCGGGTTCTATCATATTGCACGTGTCCCGTAAAAGTACGGCAAACCTGCTCTGAACACCATCCTCCCCGGCAGGGTCGTCAATCGAAAGAATAAACGCTCTCCGTGATGCCTCGACGACCCTTTTCAGATAGTAAAACTCGAGCTCCTCCCTGTCGAGGAATGTGGATAACCCGAGCTTCCTCCGAACGCCAAGATTGAGAAACAGGTCCGCTTCACCGCGCACCGGAAAAATACCTTCGTTAAAACCAGGTAGGATCACGGTATTGAAGCAAATGCCCCGTGATTCGAGAAGACCCAGAATCTGCACCCCTTCTTCAAAGCTGCCCAGGAGAGAATATTTTTTAGAGCCTGCATATTGCAAGAAGATATCAAAGGGATTCTCTTCGAACTCCGCTGAAAGCCCGGTGAGCTCATACGCCGATTCGAGAAGTACATCACGGACTGCATAGTAATCATAGGCTTTTTTTTCATCGAAGGCCGGGCAAAGAGCAGACAGCCGGCCATGGAGCTCATCGAAATCCCGCGATCCGTACAACTCCTTCAGATTCATGAGTGCCGAAAGCGCACCCGGGTACCGACCGATCAAATCGTTTTCCAGAGAACCGAGCTGAAACAGTCTTCGTTTTACTATTTCGTACTTGAACTGTCTTATATTCATCACCGTTCCAGACAACTCGATGAAAAATTCGTTCTCTGTAAGCTGCAGGAGAAGGACAGTGTCCATATTCGAATTGAAAAAATCATGGGTCAGCTGAAGAAATCGAAAAAGGGGACTTTTCCTGACAGAGGTTCCCCTGGTCATATTCACCCTGATACCGAGTGCGCTAAGCGCATTGTAGATCATTTCACATACCGACGAATCGATGTTGACTACGGCAATCTCCGTTTCCAGCGTGCCTGAATCAAGTTCCTTCTTCACAATATCACAGCAAAGCATTGTCTCGTTGATACGGGAGTTCGTCTCAAAAAACTGCAACTGAGTACGGCTTTGGGAATCGGTGCCCTTTTTTCCTGACGAAACGTGGGCGCTTGTGAAAGAAATGATACGTGAGAAATCGTACTCATCCGTCTCCTGGTAAATAACAGTGAGCCGGTCACCGAGACGTCGATACATCATTTTTTCAAAAGCCGTTAAAGCAAGTGGAGAAACGATCACCACCTCTTCATATCCGCGAAAAACCGTATCTACGTCCGCCGGGCCGACCATGCCCAACATATACCCGGTATCGAATCTGCCGGTCTTCTTCTGAACGGCTATATACCGTCGGTACAGCTCTCGAAGCATTTTCAGGTGAGATCGGTGCATACCATCCTCTCGAACGACTTTCTCGAGCATTTCGTTCCGGTTTCGAGACGCCTTCTTATCAACAGGGCTGCCTTCATCCCACAGCGGCATACCGTCGCCACCTTCAAGGAAAAAACCCTCTCCGGCAAGCTCGTCGAAGACTGAAAAAATTATACGCACCGCATGGCTGAACTGCCTATAACTTCTTGTCGTGTTCCCGGGAAAAAGTTCATTTATTTCAGCAGTTCTGGAGAACGCTGTATGCAGCATCGAAAAGCGCTCCATGTCCCCCGCAGCATCGAGACCGGTGTAAGCAGCGCAGAGCTGGATGAGATGAGAACTCGTCTCGATACGGGGTGAAAGCATTGCTTCGGTACCCGTGATTCTCAACAGCTCTGATGCGAGGTATGATTTAAACCGCTGCGTTGGCGAAACGATGAGCACATAAAGTGGGTTTTTTTGGCTTTCATGGATGTAATGCGCCGTAACAGCGGCAGGGCTCTCTGAAAATGGGACAGGAATACGCTTCATTAAAATTCATCCTTCATCGGCGGAGCCACATACCGCTCGATGTAGCCCCTGACGAATCCCGACATGATCGTAAGCCATCGGCATATATACTCCCGCATCCGCGGACTGAGATCGGTTTTCAGTATCTGTTCAACCGATATTTTATACAGGGCGCTGCTCATACTGTCCCCCCAGAGTTTTCTGCACTCCCTGAAAAGCTGGGGGGCGAGGCGCCTGATGATTCGGATTTTTTTCAGAAGTTGACGTTTCAGATCGTCTATTTGCACAGGCTTCGCCTCTTCGATGCAGCGTATAAACGATTCTTCCTTGTGCCAGAGGTAGTAGCCGACCAGCCGTTCGAAGTTCAAATGGTAATTGTAGGTAATGAAGTACAGCTCTTTCGGTTTCCATATCCTGGCCGGAAGAAAACACTCGGGAAAGGGTTTCGTATGAAACGGTGAAAGAACGTCCTGAATATAGTGAAGAGCCCGAGCGCTGAAACGAAGCCCCCAGTACAGGCCCCCTTTCTCGAATATCGTTTCTGCAAGGCGTGTATAATACATCGCACGTTCATGCGCCTTTCCAACACGAAAGATAAAAAGGCCGTAGCGCATATGCCTGTACCCCTGGCTGCCGCCGGTAAGCCGCTGAAGGGATGAAAGGTACAGGTTATCATCTATTCCCCAGTCAGGCTCGGCAGAGTATAGCGAGAGCACCTCGCGGGCGGAAACAGCCCCCTGTACCGATTCGCCGTATTTGGGGTATCCGCCGTCGTAAGCTGTTTCATCCAGGTCGGGGTCCGAAGAACGGACAGCGGCTCTCCCTCCCTCCCGCATCTCCGGTACATAGTTTTCATTGAGAGGCTCAGTCTCAAACGCTGTATATGTACAGGGTGTAACCGGGACTTTTTTATCTGAAAACCCGCCTGTCGCCGTGCATACATAGCTTACAACATCATGGGCTATCATCTCGGTTTCAATTCCTCAATAACCGTAATTGGGTCAAGAGGGGGAACCGGAAGCATTCGTAAAAGTTCATCCCGTTGAGCCAGTGTCCTGCGGGCATTCTCCTGCATCACGGCGTTGATTCCGCCGTATATGTTCGATACGTACAGAACAGCCTCGACAACGCCGAACAAAACGGCGGGAACACCAGCCCCGGCAACGATCGATACCACGGTAAGGGCGATAAAGGTACCGTTTATAAGAAGGCTACGCAGGCCGTCGCTTCTTCTTCCCGCATAGAAATGCCCGACACCCGGTACAACAGAAAAAAGGCCGCCCAACAGGACGCTTTTCCGTTTTCCTGCATCAAGCGTTTCAAGGGATGTCTCTATGTATGCAGTATCGATATCTCCGAGGTGCTCCGAGCTTTTTAGCAGGTCCAGCGCCTTTTCCCATTCAAGGTTATAGATGAACAACGCCCCGCCCATGGATTCGATATACATCATCAGCTCTTCCGGTGGCTTTTCAACCATTGAATCGATCCCGTGATACCATGTCCAGAAATTCTGCCTGTCCTTCTCCCTGAAGTAGATGTTCATCTCCTGAACGTACGCCTCGGAATACAGCCCGCTGTAACCCGACCTTATTACATTTTTATCAAACTGTTTTCTCAACTCTTCCAAAACGGTGAGTGCGCGGCGCATCCGGCCCGCTTTTGCATAGGACAGCCCGAGCAGATACCTCGCGTATGGAGTAAAACGGCTATCCGGATTATAGTAAAGATAGCGGTTTATCTCGAGTATAACGGATTGATACTCACCGGTCCGGTACAGGTGCACTATAAATCCGGCATCCGTCGGCTCCATGCTATACACCGTGCTTATGAAAAAAAATGGCACCAGAAGAATCGCAGCTGTCATTTTGTGTGTCATCGGCCCTGGTCTTTACTGGTATAGTACGAATCGGTGTTAAAAATGAAATTGTGATATACTGGATCAAAGTGAAGATTTTTATCCCTCAAATAGGGATAAAACCGCATAGAGCCTTCGTTTTCCCTGTAAAATATCCGGTCGACTGTCATGAGCACAGCAGGAACAAAGCCGTATAGAGCAGCAGACCGGCGGAAAAAGTCAGAGCATGTGGGATAAAAAAGGCATTTTGCGCCGTTGTGCTCCGAAAAAAATCTCTGATACAGCAAAAAGTAAAGAGCATCCGGCTGTTCAGCCCCGATAAGCACAAGAACATCGTAGGCTGTCTCCTGCTGACGCCTATTCTCCTGTGTATACAATTCATGCGGCACTATATTAAAAAAAAACATACAGGTCAGCAGAATCAAGATCACAGGGCTCCTTCTCATACAGGACATAGTATGGGTTGTCTCCGTAAAAATCAATAAACTTGTTGGTGCTGAACTGAAAAATAATGTATACTTTTATTAGAGAGGCAAAACTGCAACAATCAAAAAAATGATGAATACTCATAATTAACAGAGGGCGGGGTGGCAAAAATGGAAAAGAGCTCACTTTTTCAGAAGTACGGCCAGATACTCGAACCGGGTAAGGTCCTTTTTAAAGAGGGCGATATCGGAAACACCATGTATATTATCCAGAAGGGGAGAATCAAGATTACCAAGCGGATCGGGGATATAGAAAAAATCCTGATGGTACTTCAAAAAGGTGATTTTTTTGGAGAAATGGCGATTATTACTCAGGCTCCACGCACTGCAACTGCAACGGCGGTTGATGACTGCGAACTTCTCTGTTTCAACAGAGAGGGGTTTACCAGCATGATCAGCAAAAACTCCAATATTGCAATAAATATCATAGAGAAGCTGTGCCTCAGGCTGGAAAAGGCGGACAACCAGATCAGGGACCTCACAAAAAGAGACGTTAAATCGCTTGTTATCAGCGCGCTCAACGACCTTCGAAAAGCGGCACGGAGCTCGGGCGTATCATTCGAAACCACAAAGATGAATTACTTCGACGCGGTTCGACAGATAACCGGTCAAATAGGCTCCACCCGGAAAGAGGTTGAGGATGAGCTGGATCGGCTCAGCTCAACCGGATTTCTCAAGATTGAAGGCAACAATCTTGAAATTACAAACGCAGGGGAGATCGACAAGCTCGCAGGATTCTTTAAAAAGTGATGCCGCCTGTGAGCAACGTGTTCTTTGCTACACGTAAGTGGGGGTTATGTCCGTTCACCTGGATTTAAACAAATCCAGGTGCTTGCACAGACAATATTTTCGGCATCTTCGACATTACCCGGACGCAAAGCATACGTATTGCATGTCCATTCAACAGAACAATGGAAAGCGGATACACCTGTTGTATAATGGCAGAGAAAGACATTGACCATGTACTGATTATAGAACAATCCATCTTCAGACATCCATGGTCTAAAGATTTCTTCAGGCTGATACTGTCAGATATCAACAACTACATGATCACGCTTAAAAAGAATGATGCCCTCATCGGATACGGCGGTTACCACCTCTTAAAAGGTAAAATAGATTTTCTTCCCATTAAAGAAACCCACAGGTACATAATTCACCTGATCAACCTCGCCATACAGCCCTGTTCCCAGGGCAGAGGTTTCGGCACGTGCCTCCTCAATACCCTTTTCAGCAGTGCCCTCAGCAGAGGCGCCGATTACTGCTATCTCGAGGTGCGCCCCTCAAACAAGTGCGCATTCTCCTTTTACAGAAAAAGCGGATTCTCGATAATCGGTGTGATTGAAAACTACTACCCGCAGGAAAAGGAGGATGCGTTCGTGTTGGGCAAGGACATCACACAGGTAAAAACTGTTTGAGACAAATTTCTCACTGTTTGTACCGCTTTTGATTCAGAGCTATAAACGCACTGCAGGGGGCTGCGATAAAAAACATAAGAAGTCCTGTATACAGGTAGGCAGTGTAAAACCCGTTATGGTCTATGAGATACCCTATAAATGGCGTAAGGAGTCCGGGACCGCCTCTGCTGGCAAAATAGTATATACCCAGAACAGTCGATCGGCTCTTCCCTGGAGAGTGACTGATGATGAACGACTCTGCTACCGGCATACTCATGTACTGCGTCATTCCAAGCAGAAGAAGAAGTACTGAGATGCTCACACCGAAAGTGACATGGTTCAATAAAAATATAAAAGGTCCTGCAATGAGGCCGGTGAACAGTATAATAGGGATCTTCCCTATCCGGTCTGACATGTAGCCGCCCAGAGGACCGGCCCACAATCCCGCCGAATTTGCGAGGGAAAGCAGTACAGCCGCAGCCTCCTTGCTGCCTCCGAAATTATCCACCACATAGAAGGGAATAAACGAAACCGCTGAGAAAATAAAAATGGGAACGGCTGCATTTAATATTATAACCGGTACCAGATAACGGATCTTTGTGGGGACATCCTCATCAGCATGCCTGCTTTCCCGGGTATCTTTCATGTAAGCTTTTCCGTATCCCCACCTGTTCAAAAGAATAAAGAATACTATCCCGTACAAAAACACCGGTATGGAAATAAAAAGAAACGAACCTCTCCACCCCGTTAGCTGTGCGATACCGACAGCGATAAGCGGTGAGAGAAAATAACTACCCGTGCCCCCTATCTGATGTATACCGAGTGCTCGACCCCGCATTTTGCTTTCAACAGCCGAAGATATAAGCGGGCTAGCAGACGGATGGTA
>Ga0307436_1000089_pt1 | contig 36532 bp, 35 predicted proteins | sample SalMarWE160440MG_FD_202513 | JGI IMG/M metagenome (GOLD analysis project Ga0307436, IMG submission 202513) | Salt marsh sediment microbial communities from the Plum Island Ecosystem LTER, Massachusetts, United States - WE1604-40 | ecosystem: Environmental > Aquatic > Marine > Intertidal zone >...
CTTATCTGAATCTTGATTATCACGAGGCAATTATAAAGAGGGGAGCTTTGGTTCAATACGACCAATGGGGTAAAGAAAATTTATTTGTATATCTTGACAAGCAAAGACTTAACTTTTTAGCAGAACTCTTAAGGCGAGATTATGAGTCACAAATTGTATTGGGTACCGACAGATGTATGCGGAGCGATTTGCATGCATATGGAGGTCACGGATACGATCATGTACTTGTTAATATACTGCCTGCTCTTAAGAAACTCGGAGTAAGCGAAGAACAAATAAACATTATGCTGGTTGAAAACCCGAAACGCGTACTACCCTTCTAGCCTTCAAAATGTTTGGATAAGTAGGGATTCCTGAAAAAGTCTCTATTGTGCTATAATGCATACAAAACGCCTCCGATGACGATAAAGGTCCGAAAAAACCCACTCCCACAAAAAACGCAAAAAAACTTCTTTAAGAAGTTTTTCAAGGTTCATCTGAAATAGCTGATATGGGTATATAATATCACTGTTTATATTTACTATTTCACCCGAAATCCCGCTCGCCGAGGAGCATCTTCGGTGTCTTTATCTCTGTAACGAGATTCCCCCTGTCCATCTCCTGGAAGCGCTCGGGGATCATCCGACGGGATGTGCATTCAAGCACTGCGACGAGGTTCTGGAGATCTATCTCATGAGGATAGGTCGGGGGGACGAAGTCCTTCATCGCCTCCCTGAAGTCATCATCGGTTATGATGATGTGATCATGCATGGCCGCATTGAACTTTGCACGTATGAGGATCGAATCGAGATCGGCACCGGAGAAATCGAATTCATACTGCTTGAAGAGCTCCACGATATCAACCTTCTGGATCTTGAACTTCAGTTTCCGAACGAGGGTCTCGAACAGGTCCTGCTTTTCCGCGATGTCTTCGGGGTAAAACAGCGCGAGATGTTCCTCCGCCCTCCTCTGCCTCTTGAGATCAATGGTAAGCAGGTCCGGCCAGCAGGTTATGAGGAACCAGATGAGCTTCCCGCGATATTCCGTGTTCCCCATGAATGATGTGATCTGGGCGAAGATTCGGTTCGATGTCCCTGAATCCCCCTCCTGGTGGCGGGTCCCGAGGAAAGCGTCCGCCTCGTCTATCATCACTCCGACGGGAGCCATCGCCTTGAGGATGTTGAGGATCTTCTCGAGGTTCGCCTCCGTTACCCCCTGCTACTTGCTCCTGAAATTCCTGAACCGTATTATCGGGATACCTATCTCTCCGGCGAATGCAGTGACCATGAAGGTCTTTCCTGTCCCGACTGGGCCGGATATGAGATACCCCATAGGCAGCACGTCGAGCCGTCCCTGCCTTATCGCACGCGCCGCACTCTTGAACCGCTTCTTCACAAAGTCGTGCCCCGAGACCATGGAGAGATCGTGCTCCGTCTCGATGAACTCGAGTAGCCCTATCGTCTCGGACTCGATGATCTGCTTCTTTTTCAACCTGAGATAGTCCAGCGAGAGATTTCTATCCTCCTGGTACGACTCGGCCGCGAGCTGGTGGATGTTTATGAGATTGAGACCGATTGATAGGTTTTTTATAATTCGATATTCGCCAACATACGAAAAAAAACCGTGAAAAGCACCCGATTTGCCCGTGAAATATTCAGGAATGCTTTTCCCACCAAAAAACGACAGCCTCATTGTTAATATGCTACCCGTTATAGAACATTCCGTCAAGAATAGAGAAAATGTGAAGTTTCCAGGGCATTGCTGAAAATATGGACGGGTATACCTCACCCCTGGATATTTCTTTTTTCATTGATGTGTAAGCAAATGAGAATCAGGAGACGTTTATTACTTCCTTATTGAAGGGTGGTGCATTGTTTCTTTTCAGGCATTCAAGTACATTGTTTACTTCATAAGGGTCAGTGATTATTGCAATTACTCGTATGCTGCCAAGTACACATTCGGTCCCAACGGCCATCTTCGACATTTCATGGCCGCATTTTGGACATACCAGTGGTCGGCTTTCGCCCTCCTGGCTCCGCCGACACTCGTGCATCCATGTACATCGGATCGATCTCATACACCTTTTGGATAAGCCGTGCCCAACTCTGCCTTGAGGGCACCTATAAGAAAGGAGTATGCCTGGGGGTGTGGGGGATGGCAGGGGAAAACGGGGTAACCCGCCGGAATGGCGTTAAACCCGGGCTTTGGTAATACGGATACAGGCATAAGAAAACGGAAACGATATAAGCAAGGGGAATATTTTAACTGGAAATATACCGTTAGTTATTATACATAATTTATAAATAAGGTTCTTCTCCAAATTTCTACATGCACTGCAGCCTGTGAGGCATAATTACAACAATACTTATAGTATATTTAGACATTCCAATGCTATTCTAATTCTTCCAAAAAGGGGTCTCCACCCCCCCCTCATCTATTATATTATCTTGTTCTGATGTCTTTGTGTTATTTATATTTCGTGATGTATTTTTCATTTGTTCATTATAAAAATATTCCCATTCTCCCATTTCTTTTTTCTTTCGTTTTTCTTCTCTCCATGCCTTTTTTGCTTTTCTATTATCGGGGCCTTCGTTTTCAAAACAATATTTACAATCATAGCATGTATACAAGATTGTATTTTTGCAGGGAAAACCACCTAAATTAAATTAATAGACACAACCTCACCATAAACATAACGACTTCCACATTTAGGACAAACCCTTCGAGCTCTTTTAATCATTTTATTCACCCCCTCCCCTTATTTAGATAATATATCATACAATTAATATGACCATAATAAAACCATAAATTATTATACTAATGTAACAAAAACCACTTCTTAGCCTGCTTAGAGTCCTTTTGAAGGTAGTCCTAAGCATAAAGAATAAGAGAATGTAACGCTTGGGCCGGGTAAAAAACGTTTATCATGCTAGTAAGCTTCAACCCTTTTGAATTAATCTAATATCAGATACACAGCGACTGTCTTTTTACAAGCCACAGCAACCCTCCAATATGACATTATAACAAAATGTACATAATATCAAAATATAATGAAAAAAAACATTGAAAGAGTAAATAATGTGATAATATACCCTTTAGAATACAAAGATATAAAAAATGAACCTAAGGCAAATAATAATATTCACGATAGCTTTATTGATTTACATATTCTACTGACCAAAAATAAGCCGAAATTTAACCCTTTAAATAACTGAAAATTAAAGAATTTTACCGCTAGACTTTTTTCAATCAAAACTCTAGTTACGCGAATTTTCAATGTAAGCAAAATTGTAAGCAGCTTATATTAAAAACACAGGGAAACATGGGGCAATGTGCAGAAAAATACATTGACGTAACTCTTTTATTATGGCAACATAGGGCAATGTAGGGAAATAAAAGGAATGCGAGAAAAAAGTATTAGTGAGATTCAGGATCTAGTGCCCGATAGGGCATGGGAGTTCAAATCTACCTCCGGGCAGATTTTATTTATTGCATAGTAATTTGTTAGAAAAGCGCATAAATAATGCCAACCCTGCCAAATTGGTATTTCACCAAGGCAAGAAACATATCCTCCAGCACACCCTATTATCATTTGAAAAAAGCAAGATACAACTTCAAGCACCGTGATTGTGAGTGCCGAGTTTAAAATTAAGTTGCAGTTTGATATTTAAAAATATAATAATTATTATGGATTTTCAAACTGTACTCAAAATGCTGTTGAAGAGTTTCAATGAGCAAAAAATTGATTACGCCTTGATGGGTGGGTTTGCTCTTGGAATTCTGGGAATGGGACGAACAACATAATAAGGATAGTGATTTGTTTTAGAGTTCAATGCATTTATTAACCATCAAACAAAACCTTTCAAGAAGATAGCAGATAGGGATATGAGTCTGTAATAGAGAGTAATAGGTCGTAGAAACATTCCAACTTTAACCGAATAACCTGATCCTTGCCCTTCCGAAGATAGCTTAATAATGGCTCTTCACTGTTGGTAACGTTTATTAAAAACTCTAAATCGATCATTAGTACTTACAGCTCATCGGAAGGTCATTATACACGACGCGGCCGGTAACTCGATGATCAAAACCCTAAAGGCCGATAACGATGTATTCGACTTCGTTTCTATGGTGTACTTTTTCAGAGAGCACTCGACTTCATTTGCCGATACAGGGGATACGCTTATATTCGATTTCCTCGAACCGAAGAGAGTAAGAACTGTCTCTGCTGACGGCAACATGAAATAACAGTTGATTACCCATACCTTTGCTTATATACTTTTTTTACTACAGCAATGAAAAGGGGCAGAATATGGACATGGTAGTGACATTTCCAGGAGGCGTGCGGGTCAATGCAGAGTATAAAGGTTTTACTATCGAAACAGATCAGTCTAAAACTGGAGGCGGCGAGGGATCGGCACCGGCACCGTTCGACCTCTTCCTTGCTTCAATCGCCACTTGTGCCGGTTTCTACGTGATGAGTTTCTGCCAGGAACGCGATATTCCAACCGACGATATTCATATTACCATGAAAAGCGAATGGAACAGGGAGGCACATCTTATCAGGACAATAACGATCGATATCCATCTGCCGGCTGATTTTCCCGAGAAGTATAAAAAAGCAGTGGTCGCATCGGCTGATAAGTGCACTGTAAAACGGCATATCCTGAATGCGCTGGAATTCAAGATAAATGCATTAATCGGGTAGCCCGAATCAATTGCAAAATGGGAGGCACATCCATGTTTCAATTCTCAGAAACGAGGCTTCGCCTTTTTCAGAAAAGTGATTCTGCACGGGTAAAAATATTTCAAATTTCAGAGCGGGTGCTCTTTTCACTGCTTTTTGCAGGATTTACCGGTTTGTGCGCCCGTCTCCGCATCTATCTGCCGTTTACGCCCGTTCCGGTAACCGGTCAGGTGTTTGCCGTTCTGCTCAGCGGGTTTATTCTCGGAAAAGGGTACGGCTCACTGAGCCAGATGCTGTACATCGGCCTCGGACTGCTTGGCATTCCCTGGTTCGTTGTAGGACCGATAGGACCGACAGGCGGCTACATCGTCGGTTTCATCGCCGCCCCTTACCTTATCGGTGCTCTGCTTGAAAGAAGGCACGCCAATATCGGCGATACCGGTATCCTTTTTACCTTTTTTGCAGCATCCTGCGGGGTTATGCTTATATATCTATTCGGGAGCATTCAGTTCATGCTGTTTACCGGTATGAGTATCGGTAAAACACTACTCCTTGCGGTGCTTCCATTCATTCCGTTTGACATTGCTAAAGCTGCTGCTGCATCGGCTTGTTCATACCTGTTGGTCAGAATGGCGGGGAAACGGGCTGAATCGCACTCGAAAACGTGAGCCTGAAAGAAGAATGAACCTCCTCATTGTTTCAACATATACATCAGCACAGGGCGCAAAAAAACCCATCAATGCTCTTTTCGACCGCTCCGGGGCAGCCGTTCTTTTTAATTACGATGCAGAAAAAACCCTGCGCTGGACACGGGCTCGATTCCAGCCACTGCATACCGGTGCGCGACTTGACCAGACAATAAACTGCTCTGTACCCGGAAAGCTCATCTTCCTGACGGATTTTCAGGCGGATTATCCGTCGCCTTATACATTATTTGGATTGACCCTCGATACCGCACCGGCTGATATCTTCAAGGCAGTGATCGAACAAATCGCATTTTACTTTTACTTTCATGCAACAAATAATTTCGACATTCAACCGGGCATCACAGTTGCGATAGCAGGAGCTCTATTCAGATACAACTCCCTGTGCCGGATTCTCGCCAACCTTTTCAACCTGACTGTTGTACGTCTCGGTATAGAAAGAGAAAAAACAGCCGAGGATGAAACAGCCTTATATTCAAAAGGGCTCATACCGGTCAATTCAATTCAACTCAATTCTTCGATCAAACATACCGATACAATCTTCGAACCGGTAAAGAACAGTCATGCACTCTTTCGGGACGCGTACTATCGATATTTGAAGGTTGGTGACGATGTATCCGCGTACTTGCACGCCCTCAAAGCATAGGCGTACGTGCTTCGACACATGACACATAAGGCCTGTTGGTTTGAACATTTTACGATTGAACATTCACTTGCCTGTTGTATTAATTACAGGGTGTGGTACACTATCTCCATGAAATTCATCGGTAAAACTATTTTAAAGATATTTGTATATATACTTGTACTCATTATCCCTGTAACGCTTCTCGTTACCTGCTTCACCCTGGTTACCGCCAGCATCCCGCTCTGGAACATCGGAATCAGAAATATTTTGCGGCATTCAATGCACTTCCTGCTCCCATCGATTTTTATCAGCTATTTGATCGCAACCCCGGTAGTTGTTTCTCTTGTCGATAAAATGAAGGTTCGGTCTTTGCTGCTTCTACACATACCGCCGATTATTGCAGGAGGCATACTGGGCGGATTACTATTCATTGCGCAGACTGAAGAAATGCCGATTTTTATCAAGAAAGATGTTCTTCACATCGGGGTAAATACCTTTTTCAGGCGTGAAGTGTTCAATGAAATAGGTGATCGGGTGGTGTATATACATCCTTACACAAAAGATCTCAACCAGCTCTACCTGTACAACAAAAAAGACGGGCATCTCTTCGCTATCAACAGGGTGAATATAGGCAGAAGAGGACAAAATTACCTTTCCGTTGATGAAAAAAATCGCATGGTTCACATCGTTGCACGGAACAATCCACAGGTTGGCAAGGTCGAAATACCGTTCAGCAGTTTTAAAACCGGTGATGGAACGCTGTCGCTGAACATCGCATCCTCCTACAGGAACCAAATTGTAAAAGTGTACAGACAATTCAGATCTGCAGTATCAGGCCTTAAACAGCGGGACGGGCTTATACTCGCTGGCGCTCTTTTTCTCTCTGTTTTACTCATCTCAATTCCACTTTCTTACGGTTTCAACGACAGGGGTTGGACTTTCTCCGGTGCCGCCGGCGTTTTTCTGGTACTCGCTGCTCTACCGTATTTTTATGGGTTCGTTCTTAAAATTTTGTATAGAATCTCTCCAGAGCATGCTTATATGGGCAGATATTCCTACCTTGTCCCTGCCCTTGTATTCTGCATTATTGGCTTTATACTTGATATACTGGTAAAAATGGGAGGAAGAACAAGGAGAGTATAAGTATAACAAATGAACAAGATCACTAAATCATCGCTCTCGTTTCTCATTATTAGTTTCATTATCGCATTCATACTGCTGTTTCTCGCACTCTACGTATACAGCAACCGGAGCGAAACCGATCCGGGCCTCACAGTTCATTCTTTGAGAAACGGAATCGCACTGCGAATCGCCCTGATTCGAACACTGAGACTCCTGCCTCCCCTTATCATCTGTATTTTTATAACGGCATTTTCCATTTTTTTTACACTAACCCCCTTTCAGTCTGAATCATTTTCCTACCCTGTTGTAGCCACACCCTCTTTTGTTGTTCTCCTCGGGTTCATGCTCATTGTGGTACTGTCGGAGTTTGTCTTCATACCAAAACTCTACAGGGATCGTGAGGAGGCCCTGTATACTACCAGGCTGTTACGAAACTCACCGACGCATGCGAAAAAACTCTTCGCTGATAATAAACCAAAAGAGGCTCTCGAAACACTCGATTTTTATTTTAAATATGACAAAAACGACGAAGATGCAAACAAGCTGTACAATGAAATCCTTGAAACTGTGTACCCGCTTGGAAAAAAGGAGGAAATTGTTACAACGGCCGAAAAAAAGACCGGTGCACCTGCATCCTTCTACGAGAGAGGGAAAGCAGAATATGAAAAAGGCAATTACTACAAAGCACTCTATTACCTTGAAAGAGCTCTTTCCCTGCACAAGGACAACCGGGAGATCAAAGAGCTCTATGCAATAACGAGGGAAAGAACTCAGAACCTTCTCGGTTCACTCACGAAAGATGAAAAGGATGCAGCGTGGTTGATTGGGCAAAAAGAAAAGGCGCTGGAACTTCTCGATAGAGGCGAGTACTACGAGGCACACGATATTTTTGTAACCCTGACAAAAAAATATCCCAGGCTGTACGATCTTCAGCTTTACCTCGAGAAGACTGAAGAAAAGCTCGCGAAAATTGACTTTCGGATAGACGAGCTCAAAGGGTATGAATGGCTGCCGTCCTATGACAATATTTTATTCAAGGATACACAGGGTACATTGAACATGGTGGAACGTGTTATCCCCTGGAACGGCACCTACTACTTTTACAATATACACCGGTACAGAAACAGCAGTGGATCGATTGCGGAGGAAACATGGAAGTATGGTAAGTGGATCGGTGATAAAATACGACTCAAAAACAAGAGCGGGTTTCGGAGGATTGCTGAAAAGGAAATCAACCGCTACTTCATCTACCCTGCTGTGAATCCTGGATATTTGATGTATTTTTCAGACAGCTCACGGCTTATAAACCAGCTCACTGTGTACGAATATTTCAACCTGACACCCGAGCTTAAAAAAAGCGGTCTGAATATAGAGGGCCGATACACATACCTTTCTAAAAAACTCGGGGTCTTCTTCTCGATTTATGTTCTCTCTCTCTTGCTTGGGGGCATTGCATGGTCAAAACGATCGATTTATGAATTCCCGCCTTTTTTCAAGATTATCGTATTCGCAATTTCGGTGCCGCTGCTCTCATACCTGTTTCACCACCTCTATTTGGACGCGAATAATATTTTCATCTACACGCACAGGTACCTCACCCGGTATTTTTTTAAAAACATGAACGTGTTTACATATACTGCAATTATTCATACAGTTATTGCGGCAGTTGCCACTATTTTTTATCTTTCCCAGGGCAGTGAGGTCGAATGAGGGGTACGACATAATTCTCAATCAATCCTGTTCATACAGCGAATTGATGAGCTCCTTCGCATCCTGAGCAGAATCATGGCTGATTGCACACCGGCCTTTGAGAATTGTGCCGTTTTGAATAATAAGCTCGGGCGTTTGAATATCCCCGAGTATTCTGCTGGTGGGTAAAAGCAGGACACGGTTTGATGCTGTTATATTGCCAATAAGAATGCCTTCAATCACCACACTCGATGCCTGAATATTAGTTTTCACCTTGCCCTTCGGACCGATGAATACCTTATCCACAATGAGCGCTTCACCTTCAAACTTTCCGTCAATCCTCAACGCACCCTTGACGGCAAACCGACCCTCGAATTGAGAACTGGGACCGATTGTGCTGTTCGTTTCTTCACCAAGCTGCAGGTTCGCCATTGTTTGTATCCTCAACATTTTTTAGCTTTTTTATCTCGACCACATATACCCGGCCAACATCTCTGCCGCACATGCTATAATTTCGGTATTCCCAGAAAACGGTTAAACTCATCGAAAAATGTATACATTTCAGAAAGCGCATCTATCAACGTATACCCGTCGAGTCTCCTGTCGTTTTCAAACTCACTCAGGCTTATTCTGTCGTGTGGATTCATGGTAATTGATCCGCCACTCATATAATTGCTTATCAGTGTTTCGGTAAAAGTTCTTAAATCCTTAAAAAACGCGTCAAGAGAGAGAAGATACCGCTGCCTGATCTTATACACATTCGACTTATCCTTGTATGAAGCAATTGAGTCATACTCCTTTCTGGTGTGTACCTCAGTCTCGTAGCTGTACTCCTTCAGCAGTTTTTTAATCTCCATATACCGCGGATAGTAGGTATCTCTCTTCAAAGAATTATTAAAATCCAGTTTTATATAATACTCACTTAATATAGGAAGATAATTCTTTTCGAAAAAATCGGCATAAGATATGACGGCATCCATCTCTTTATCTCTTGACACCTCGCTGAACTTTTGCACCTTTATCATGCTCAAAATCGAAAAAATTCGCTCCTCGTCACCAGGGAAAGTCTCGTCGGTGCCTTCGATGCCCTCATGAAGTTCGAGAACCGTTTTTAAATTTCGCAGAGATATCTTAATATCCCGTATCTCTCTCAGGACCCTCTTTTTCTGCGCACTGTTTAAGGATGTTTTGTACACCCCCTCGAGCTGCTTTAAAAGCAGTTTCTTGTCCTCAATTTCTTTCACGATTTCGCGCACTCTTTTCATTGAACATAAAAATAATCTCTACCCGTAAAAACGAATAGAGATTATTAACATTTTTATTATCATTTATTATAAAACTTCTTACCAGCCATCCTGCATATCATCTTGGTCCCGATTTTCTTCGCTGTAGATATCGGCAATAGCCCGTAGTTCATCGAAGTATACGTAGTATGTTCCGTAACTTTCCTCGGGATCGGTTTCTATACTGAACCCGCTTATGCTGAGGCCTCTCCATTCCGTATTATGATAATTATACTGCTCGATCGTAGAAGGCACCGCTATTATCAGCTTTTTCCAACCGACAAAATCAAGCAGGCCCATATCGAGAATCATCGGGTTTCCGTGGTAGTCGAGCACATTGAGATACAGCCTGTGTCTGAAACTTCTCCCGCAAACCCAGACACTGACAGCCTTTGTTATTCCCGGGACCTTGATCGGTTTCGTTGGTTGCACGGTAAACCGCGCATAGCCTCTCTGGGTGAATGCAACCTTAACGCCGAGCACGTACGTACTTTCAGTGCCGTCATTGGGATCAATTTCAGGTACTTCAAGTGGACGCCCCTTTCGTTTCATCGATATAATGACGCCCTGATCAAGAGGCATATTCGCAGACCAGGTGTCGGCATCTTCAAAATGAGTGACAGGGATATCAGCGAGGAGCTGTCCCGCTGTTTCAATGCCGATTTGAAGGTTTTCGATGTCCTGCTCCTGTGCAAAGAGTACTGCCGGAAAGAGCAGTATGGTCAGTGCACAAATGAGTATAAAAACAAGCCTAGTCATTTACGCTGTCTCCTTTTATCTTGATAAAAGAATCACACTGCAACAAAAATGTACTATTTACTCCATATTTCTTTGCTTTGCTCGGCAAGCACGTCACCGTCAAACCGTTCCCTGTACATGTCCGTAAGGACCTTCAAATGGTCAAAGTAACATATGTAGTCATCCACACGCTCGCCTGGTTCAGTCCAGATAGCAAATCGAACGAGAGTCAGCGGTTTTTCCATTGGTAGATACCGCATATACTGCGGTATCTGGTTCGGTATTACTACGCTGAGGTTCCGCCAGCCGATAAAATGCAGGCTTCCCATAGATAACTTATACACAATACCCCTGTAATCCCTGAGATGCACCTCGAGGTTGTAGTAATAGTTTGCACCCCATACCCATACATCCAGCTTTTTTGCATGACCGGGGATCAAAATCTCTTTCTCCGGATAAACCCACACGCTGTTATAACCCTTTCGGGTAAATGCTGAACGGACCCCGAGCACATACTTGTTATCGGTTTCTCTATCACTGCCTTCAAGGGCGATCGGAGATCCTTCAATGCCGGTTTTCAGAATGGGGAAGTCCTTTGCAGTGAACCGGGATGCGCTTACCTGCCAGTTCTGTTCATTGTTTTCGAAATCGTCAAGCACAATGCTCCGTATATCCTCCATTTTATACCGCTGCCCGAAGGTATACCCGAGAAACTGTGCGCTTGAAAGAGTCGGTATTGTAAAGGCAAGGAGTAGTAGACTTATTACGAAGAATCTGGGCTTCATTCGTATTCTCCTTTTACTCTGAGAGATAAGTCGGGTAAAAAGCATCTCCGGCATCCAATAAAACCGTCAGCTTCATGCCCCGGCAGAATGTGTTATTCCCAATTGTAGAAACTTCCTGCTTCTCTATTTATCGGCCACCGGTTTACATTTTTTTAATATTATTTTCAGATGAACCCTGTTCCCATAACTATTAGTATAGAACCTGTTGCAGGATAATGCAAACATTATACTCGACGGTTGTTTACTTCATTACGTACAAGGGTGGTGTAGCCTTCATGTGCCATGTAAGAGCTTCGTACGTAGGGGCCTGAAGCGATATATGCAAAACCTATTTTCTTTGCTTTCTCCCTGTATAAAGAAAAAACCTCGGGCCGCACATACTCGACGACAGGCACACTAGCCGATCCCGGTTGGAGGTACTGGCCTATAGTAACCGCCGAACAACCGGTCGTCCGCAGATCGGAAAGGACCTCCACAATCTCTTCTTCAGTTTCACCAAGACCCACCATGAGGCCGGATTTCAAATAGGTAGAGGGATATGCGCGGTGTAAATAGGCTAGAAAATCCAAAGACCGTATGTAATCTGCTCCCGGCCTGATATGCGCATACAGTCTGGGGACAGTTTCAACATTGTGATTGAACACATCAGGGCCCGATTCGGCGACCGTATCGATTGCCTTCCTGCTCCCCAGGAAATCCGGGGTCAATACCTCAATTTTTATCTTGGAGTCGTACTCCCGCAGGAGCTTCACTGTTTGGGCGAACTGTTTTGCACCGCCGTCTGCAAGATCATCCCGCGTTACCGAGGTTATTACCACGTACCGCAATCCGAGAGATCTGACCGCATCAACCAGCCTCGCCGGCTCTGTCTCATCAGGAGGAGGAAGCGGCGTTCCTCCTGCCTTTTCAATGGAGCAGAAGCGGCAGTTTCTCGTGCACGTGTTTCCCAGGATGAGAAAAGTCGCTCGTTTATCGTGAAAACATTCGGAAAGATTCGGACATCGAGCGCTTTTACACACTGTATGAAGGGCGAGTGTGCCGAGTATCGACTTAACCTCGTGTATCTCTTCTGTGTGGTCGATCTTCTTTCGAAGCCATGGAGGCTTTCTCAGATTGTCGGTTTTTTCTGCCATACTATTATTCCATTCCGAAAAAGCGTTTCTACTGCTCTACTTCGGTAAAATATAGCACTGCAGGGTACCTGTGTCAGCAATAAAAAACGGGTATGTGTTGAACCGGTAACAAGGTCTTTCAGGGGAGAAACAATACTGCAGGGAGGGCTTCTGCAGCGCTACGAATTTTTTTTGAGGACAAAGGGATCGCTGAGGTCGAACCTTCTTTTCATAGCCGTCATCGTATTGACGGCAACACTCTTTTTTTCAAAAGGGCCCACATGCACTCTGTAAAATGTGCTTTCCTTCACAACCGCTTTCTCGATTGTGACTTTATAGAGGTTCTTTTCAAGAACCGATGCAAAACGCTCGGCGTTTTCCTTTTTAATAAAGGAGGCTGTCTGTATATAGTAATGCCCGTAAATGGAAGCGCGCTGTTGTTTTGTTTGAGAGATCTTTGGAGCAGCTTTTTTCACACGGGTTTTTTCACCGGTTACAGGGGTCCTATATGCTGTTTTCCTCTCAACAGGTTCGACCCTCTCGGGCTGGATCTTTGCGACCTTCTCTCCCTCTTTTGCAGTCTTTTCAAGACTTGCAGCCTCTTCAAGACTTGTAACATCTATGTAGCGGGTTTCAGTCTCGAGATTATCGTCGAGCAGGCCGAGCGATTCAAGCTCATCCTTGTTTTTCGTTGCCGCCGCCGCTTTTTCTTTTTTAAATACTCCGGATTTTGCCAGGTCGAGAAAATCTTTTTTACCCTCTGGCCCGCCGATAAGAAACCCGAAAATAAAAATACCGATTATAATAAGGCCGAGGATGAAGGCTATCCAGAATATCCTCCCTGTGTCGAGGTTTACCTGATAGTATTCCTTCCCTCTTTCCTTCTCCTCTTTCATTCTCAGGTCCTGTGTATCAAGTTTTCAACCACTTCTCTGACTCTAAATTCGAATTCAGGGATGGTTTTACTGTTATCAATTACTATATCGACAAAATGTAATTTTCCCTTTAAAGGCTTTTGTGCCCGAAGCCGCATCCTCGCCTCATCGGGGGTGAGCCCCTCCCTCTTGACGGCACGTTTCACCGCCATGTCCAACTGTGTATCAACGGCAATAACATAATCGCACATAGGGAACAGGCACATCTCGACAAGCAGCGCGGCGTTTATGACACAGTTCCCGCATGCACGCACCATCTCCCTGACTTTCCTGATCATCCATGGATGCACGATACGCTCGAGGGCCTCCTTCTGTTTCTCATAACTGAAAATAATCGCTCCGAGCTTTTTTCGGTCGATTTCGCCGTTTTTAACCACGCCCTTTCCGAATACCCGGACAATCTCACGCTTCTTAGCGGCAAGTGCTTTATGACCGATGCTGTCAACATCGATTACACTAAACCCCGCCTGCTCGAAAATCGTACACGCAAGGTCCTTTCCCGAACAGTAGTTTCCGGTAATGCCGACTATCATTTCAATACGCCTTTTATAAACCTGTCAACTTTATTTCCGGTACTGACAATCTTTCTGTCAATGCGCCTCTTCCCAGTTCTTTCCCTCAGCAATATTCACCACAATAGGCACCTCGAAGGAAATCGCATTTTCCATTTTATCCTTCACCATCTCAGTGAAGGAAGCGAGTTCGTCTTCGGGAGATTCGAACACGAGCTCATCATGAACCTGTATCAGCATTTTACTCTTAAACCCCTGCCCGGCCAACTCGCCGTCAATATCAACCATCGCCTTTTTTATCAGGTCCGCAGCCGTGCCCTGAATCGGCGTATTTATTGCAATTCTTCGCGCTGATTCGAAAATGTTCCGGTTCTCGGATCGGATATCGGGTATGTGCCGCTTTCTGCCCAAAAGGGTGGTTACATATCCGGTTTTCTTCGCCTCTTCTACAATACCGTTGAAGTACTCCTTCACTCCGGCATATTTCATAAAATACATTTCAATAAATTGAGATGCTTCTTCCCGTGAAATCCTGAGCCTTCTCGACAGGCCGTATGGACTGATGCCGTACATTATGCTGAAATTGATTGTTTTGGCGATTCTCCTCTGCGTCTCGTCGACATCCCGTATACCAATGTTGAATAGCAGGGAAGCGGTTTCCCTGTGAATGTCAACCCCCTTTTTGAAGGCATTCACGAGTCCTGGGTCCAAGGAGAGGGAGGCAAGCACCCTGAGCTCGATCTGCGAATAATCCGCCGAAACGAGCAGCCACCCCTCCTCCGGCACGAAACCTTGCCGAATAGCCCGACCCTCAGGTTCGCGGATCGGTATGTTCTGCAGATTTGGATGGGTGGATGAGAGCCGTCCGGTTGCTGCTATTGTCTGGTTGAACGATGTATGCACTCTGCCTGTATCCGGATTTATCATATCGGGCAGCGCATCAACATACGTCGATTTGAACTTGGCAAGCTTCCGGTGACGCAGAAGAAACCCTGCTATTTTATGATCCCGGGCGAGCTCTTCGAGAACCGATTCATCGGTGGAGAAGCCGGTTTTAGTCTTTTTTATTACCGGCAGTTTCAGCTTCTCGAAAAGAATCTTCGCGAGCTGTTTCGTCGACCGAACGTTGAACTCCTCCTCGGCGATCTCATATATTGTCTGTTCGATCTTTTTCAGCTCCGCTGTGAAGTTTTTACTCATTTCGGCCAGACAGCCGGGGTCGATCCTGACTCCGGTGTTTTCCATTCTGCCGAGCACGAGAACAAGAGGAATCTCAATCGAACGATAGAGGTCTGTAAGACCCTCGTCTTCAAGCCTTTTCTCTAATACATGCACAAGTCTGAGAGCGATATCGCTGTCCTCTCCAGCATATTCCGCCACCTGCTCAAGGGGATAGTCGAGGAGGGTGTCGTTCTTGTTCTGCACCACATCGGTATAATGAATGGTCGAGTAATCCAGATATTCCTTTGCGAGGCTGTCGAGGCTGTACCGCTGTTTATCCGGACTGATCAGGTAGGCGGCAATCATTGAATCTCCCGCTATACCCTGCATAAAAATCCCGTACTTCATCAGCAGCACAAAATCATACTTGATGTTCTGGCCGACTTTTTTTACACCAGGATCCTCGAGCAGGCTTTTCAATGTGTTTGTGAGAAAACCAATACCGAGAGCGTGCTCCCCTTTCGTTTCGATCGGGATATAGTAACCGGAACCTTCATCAATCGAAATCGAAACGCCAATTATACGGGCGCTGATTGGGTCCATACCGGTTGACTCCGTATCGAAGGAGAAGACTCCTTTTTTCCTGGCAGCTTTCTCGAGTTTTTCAAACTCCAGGAGATCGGTAATCGCGGTATAGGTACCGCGTTTCTCCTCTTTTTTCCCTTCATGGGAGGTTTCCCGCCTGCCAGCATTTGACCTATCGAGTTCTGCAACAATGGAGTCCAGCTCCTTCTGCCTGAGCAGCTCCAGCCCCTTTTGGCAGGGAAACTCTCTTGTACTGAACGCGTCGGGATTGAAATCCAAAGGCACGTCCCTTCTAATCGTTACTAATTCCTTGCTCAAATAGGCGCTTTTGCGTCCCTGTTCCAGTAGTCCGGCGATTCTTCTGATCTCCACTTCGTCAAGATGCGCATATACCCCTTCAAGACTCTTGAACTGCCTGATGAGATCAGTTGCGATTTTCTGGCCGATACCCTTCACACCGGGAACATTATCGGACTGATCTCCCATAAGGGCGAGCAGGTCCACTATCTGTTCCGGTTTTACACCCCAGGTTTCTGCCACTTTACCGCTGTCAAGCACATCGATGTCTGAAATGCCTTTTTTACTCGCATATACGATCACATCATTGTTGATAAGCTGCAGCACGTCTTTGTCGCCGGAGAGAATAACGGTTTTCAGACCCTGTTCGGCAGCCTTTTGCGACAGGGTGCCGATGATGTCATCAGCTTCATACCCGTTCATTTCAACCCGCGCGATACCGAGTCCGTCGATAATACTTTTGATCGCTTCAGCCTGCGTGTGAAGATCCTCCGGAGCCTTGAGCCTCTTCGACTTATATTCCGGATAACGCTCATGACGGAATGTTTTCTCCCTTGTATCAAAAGTGCAGACGAGGTACTCCGGTTTCTCATCCTGTATAAGCTTCAGCAGCATCCGCATGAACCCGAAAATGGCGGACGTGTTCTCACCCCTTGCGGTAATCAGGGGCCGTCTTATGAATGCGTAATAAGCCCGGAAAATAAGTGCATGACCGTCGATCAGATACAATGTGCCATTCATCGTCTTTCCTCTATAATTCAATTTGAGAGCAGCCGGATAATTCATTTTCATTCGGACGTTTCACGACCGATCGGCAAGTGATAAACTGTATATTTTATGATTGAAAAGTTAACGTGCCTATTAAATAATAGCAGTATTATGAAAATTTCACAAAAGGTATGTGTTGATTTTAATATGCTGCGGGTATCTTCCGACGAGGATCGAATCGAAATAAAGTGCTTATGCTCGTATATTGACAATGCGCGGTGCAGCGTTTGATGAATAACCCGAATATGTGTGTAGATTCCGTAAACGGTTGAGGGTCAGGTGCATTTTTCCTTCAAGGGTCTTCTTAACTTCGATGGTATCTCCGATAACAGACTCGTGCAACACATCTATCTCCGACATCAGGTAACGGACCCGGCTGTCGTTTCTAAGGTACAATAGATCCGGCACCACATACTTCATCAGGCTGTTGATATCCTCTACCAGGACCCGTTCGTTTTCAGAGAGCTCGTAGAGGTACTCGAAATCATCCGATTCGAAGGCGTCATGTTCATGATGTTTCAGTAGAACGAGCTGGAGATAACATGAGTGTACCTGCTCGAGAGCATTAAGTGTACTTTTTCTTCTATCCAGCAATGTCAATACCTCCGGCCTTTTTCATTTCATTTATATCAGGATTTGGACTGTTTTTTACGATCTGATTCCATGCGTCTCGAAGCTCCAGTACCATTTTCTTCACAAATTTCAAAGGCTCCGGGTCTTTATTGACGTTTGCCTCGATGAGCTTCGTATTGAGGAAAGTATAAATACTCATCAATTTCTTGCTGAAATCACCGGCCTCCATGTTAAGAGAGAGAGTCAGCTCCGTTAGTATATCCTGAGACTTGAGTATATTGGTGTTTACCACATCGTATTTCTTGGCAGGGAGGCCTTCCAGCGCTATATCCATAAACCTGATGAGCCCGTCATACAGGAATACAATGAGCTTCCCTTTCGAAGCCGTCTTTATCTGCGTTTCCCGGTAGTGAGCAATACCTTCATCCATACACAACACTCCTGCCCTTTTTATCATTATATATCGGAGAGCTGTAATTCAAACTTTATTGCCAGCCGAACCTTTTACATAAATAAATATCGGCATACTTCATCGCTTCATCAAATTCGACTGCATGTTTGAACAGTCGGTATCGAAGGGAAAGCGTAACCTTAAGCTGCGCTGCTATCCCGCTTGAGGGGCGGATATTCGACGGAAAAATCGACACTACTCGATGCCTTTTGGTATCTGTTCGATACCTTTCGGCATCCGCTGGTGTTTCTTTGAAACCCTTTGCAAAGCCTTCTGAAAGGTTGGGGTCTTCTTCGACGGCAGCTCCGCGTATCCTTCTGCCGGAAGGACGCCAGTTGAAAACTTCAACATCCATGCGCCCTTTCATATCCTCGATTACACCCTCGAGCTCCGATTTATATGACTCGAGGTTGGAAGCAGATGTAATCGACCGCACGAGCGATCCATTTTCATCTGCCGCATCAACAGAAGCTGCAGCCCTCGTTTCCGCTTTGAAGCGGATATTTCGTCCAGCATTCCGACTCATTAATCGTCCTTCGGTCGTTTCTACAGTAGTAAACCGCGTTTCGATACCTGCAGCATACTCGTAGAAAAACGCATTCCGGGCATAGACCCTGAAACCCGGGTATGAAAAATCGAAACCGGCGAGGTGTATAGATGTAAACCCCATGCGGCAGGCGAGCTCAAACGCGACCGATGATACCGCCCGATGATTGATCATATCATCATTTCCCCCTGCTTGAGGCAGGGAAAGGGGATGTTTCGTATAAAAGATATATTTTTCCGTAAAAAAGTCAAAGACCTGCGGATAACTTAAAAGACTCATTACTGCAGGAATGCCGTTTACAGCCTCCTGCCCGAGTCCGCAGAAATGAAAAAACACCGAAGCCTGAGGGTCTACGGTTACTATCAGATCAGGCTGTAATCGATGCCGCATCAGGGGCTTAACGGAAGCATCGACTGCAATGATAAAGAACCTGCTGCGAAGAGGCGCCAGCTTTTCGAGCGTATTGTCGAGGGATGGCCCTGCACCGGTGATGAGTGCATTTCCTCCATACCCCGAATAGAGATCGGAGACGGGCATGGCTTTTTTTACACCGCTGTTTTTGCAGTAGTTGTTTATCCAGATACGTGCAAACCGCGCGATGGTCATTCCGTCTGCTGCAAGATCATCGAGACTTTTACTAATGCTCCCCTCCAGGTCTTCGTACTGCTCCCGGAATATTTTCTTCAGCGCAGGGTAGCTCAGCACCTGCACGCTGCGATAAAAGAGGTATTCATAGCGGGTATTGATATCTTTTATGAAGCGGGGGACCTCATCCCCCACATAAAACCGAACCAAGCGGCTTTGAAGAAGCCTTTGCACCGAAGGGCAGTTCTTCACCGAGGTAAAGATGCCCACATCGGGTTCCAGAACGACTATCTGTTTTATCCCGCCGGTTCCTTCGCGGATCTTCTCGAAAGGCAGTATGTGGTAGGCGAGGCCGAGGCCGATAAAGATGCAGATCTCACCCGGTTTATCCGCATACTGTCTGAAATACCGCATGCCGTCCCTTTCCGGGTCATGACTCGAGTATACTGCGCATCTCCTTCCGTTGACCGCAAGGATGAGCGTTTCCGCGCCTGATGTTGCCTTTTCGATCAGCACCTGCATCATACCGTCCTGTTAAACTCCTGCATCGCCTCCAAGGACTCCCGCTCGAGTTCTTCTGCAGTGAGGCCTGCCGGTATCTCGCCGTAGAAAAACCGGTATATCATTGGTGCTGTTGCAGCACCGGACCGGTAAGCCTTCATGTAGCCGAAGACCTTTTTCTTAATTTTTTCAAGATCATAAAACTTCTGGTCAAGCTCCTGCTTCACACCCTGTGACAGCCTTCGGCCACATTCCTGCTTCAGGGCCTCCTTATTCAGCGTCTCCCTGTTCGGGGCTTCGCTTTGCTGGGCGTTCCTTTGCAGGGCATCCCTTTGCAGGGCATCAAATCCACGCCGTTTCTCAGCCGGAGCATCACCCTGACGCAGGCCCTCTTTTGCACCCTCACTCCTTCCGTTGAAATAATTCTCCGGTGTGGTATCTTCCTTTATCCCACTCACCGGAAGCCCCCTATTGAGGCGAATCATATCCTCAAGGTGCAGCTCCTGTTCGAGCCAGTTTTTGTATAACCTGAGCTTGTGTGTCGTGTAGATCCTGTTGCCGGCACTGTCCGTTGCCGCAGCAGGGAACTCGCGTCTCAGTCTTTCAACAGCAAACGTCTGCCGTGTTTCAAGCCGAAAGGCCCAAGCATCCAGCAACTCGTCAAATCCGGCTCCCCGATGATGGGACTTCAGCCCTTGAAGTGCAAAGTCAAAACCTGCCAGATAGAGCGGGGAAAAACCCATGGTCCGTGCAATAAGTATCATGACAATCGCTGCGGTACCCTGCATCGGTATGACCAGCAGACTGGAAGCTGTTTTCTTTAGCCGCATCTCAATAGGAAGGCCGTGTGAAATTACATAAACATCGCCAGGCCAGAGGCGGATGACCGGGCTGTCTACAGAAAGCGCAGCAATGAGCGGCATACTTTCGACCGTCGGTTTTACCACAGAAGCTCCTGCCTCTGATGAAAGTGACGGGGATGAGCATTCCGTATGCATAGAGGTTAGTGCTGAAAACAGCCTGTATCGGTTCCAGAAACCCGCATCGGTCGAAATTACGAAGTCGGGCCGGACACCTCTATGCATCAGGTACGATACAGAGGGAAGCAGGGAAATAACGGGGAGCTTTTCCCCCAATTCCCGCAGGCGATCATCCGCTTCCTCCAAAAACGGCCCGGAGGCAACAAGGACGGCAGGGCCTCTGAACAGGGATCGCAGATTCTCTGAGGAGTATATTGCCCGCCGGTTTGAAGTGCAGTTTCGCAAAACATTCTTCAGCCAGATTTTTTTTGATCTTTCCCCGGTCAGGCGTGATGCGGCAATCCCGCGTATATGGTTTTTGATAATAGCGCTGACCCTGCTGTAGTACCGTTCCCGGCCCTGCATACTTCTTCTATGGGGAACAACAATACTGTCTTCTTTCAATAAAACAGAGATCTCTCCTGATAGCCGGTCTGTATCAGTTCCCACAAACGGCACGAGTCTGGACAAAACATCCGGCCGTATGATAAAAAGAGACGCCATGAAAATATCACGGCTTTGTTCAACGAGTACCCCTCCAGCCCTTTCATCCCCGAGCAGTAAATTTATATGATACCCGAGTCCGGAGCCTAAAAAAATGAAAAATTTGCTCTCACGGGCCCGGAGGTTTTCATACAGCTGCCTGCTTTCCTCGTCCGGATTGAACCGTGATTCAACGTATACTCCATCAACTTTCAGGGTGCACCCGCCCTTTTTTGCCGGTTCGAAACGCGGTCTGCCGCTTATCGTGCAGATGTCACTGTACACGGTGGGGAATGTACGTTTTAGAAATGAAAGGTTCTTTGAAAAGAAGTTTTTTCCGGTTTCATTGTTCACCGTTTATTTACCATCTCAGCATTGCGTGGTCGCAGGCAGTATGACTGTACCCCGAAGGGTGGATATTTTAGCTCCCCTATTCAATAAGCTGGAGAATCTCCGGGATACTTTTACTCTCGTTCGGATAGCTTGTCCTGAGGGGTGAATACGAAAGTGCGATACCAGCCTTCTTTTTGTCAAGCAGTACGTTCGTGGCCGACTTGACCTTTTTCATCACCTCGCCGACCTGTTCCTGTTCTTTTCTGATCAGAAGGAGAATAACCTTGTTCAGAGCAACGGTCTGCACAATGTCCCCCTTCCCCACACTCTTTTTTATAAGCGAGTTAAATTGATGAAGGAGGTTCCTATACTGCCTGAAGCCGCTGCTCTTTATGATGGCGCGGTAGTTCTTTATTTTGAAAGCAACGATATTCAAAATGCCCTTTTTCTTCTTCGCCCGCTGGGCCTCACGTTTGAGGAGCGCCTCCAAAACTTCGAAGGGTTCAAGCTCCGTTATCCTCACATACAGGAGGAACGGAACGAGTGTATTAGCCACATTCTTAAGAACCAGACCGCTTTTTCCGCTTATCCGCGCGGTGACACCCTTCATTCGGTGAACAAACAGCAGGGCGAGAGTCTCCCCGTTAAAAACAACCGGCACCGCGGCACAGGTATTGGCCCGTTTTCTATCTTCTTCAGGAAGCTTTTCCAGCAGTTTCCCTGCATTCGGGAGAACCCCGGGCGTACCGCTTTTTATAACCGCCTTGAGGTCCCGGTCGGTTTTCGATACCCTGTAGTGTCGAAGCCCCTTTTCTGAAAGGCCAAAGCCCGCATATACCCGCACAGGTCCGCGGGAATCCCATCCTCCGGCAAGCACCGCAGACTCGATATCGAACATTTCAGCGATGTTTTTCAGCACCTCATCAAGATCAATACCCTTGAACCCGGCGAAATCATACAGTGAAAGCAGGCTCGTAAGCTCCCTGTTTTTGCCTGAGTACTCCTCAATAGTTTTCTGCAGGCTCCTTTCGAGCACAAAGGTGTAGAGATGAATTGAAAAAATCCGCGCGAGTAGGAGCAGCCCCTCTTTATCCTGCTTCGGCCGTTTGGAGTGATTACCAATTACTATGATCCCGGAAAGGCGACCCCCTGTTACAAGCGGAAGCAGGGTACAGGGTTCAAACTCACTGAGGAGCATGAGATCCGGCATCACCCTGTCATCCTTAATATCGGCTCCCCTGACAACCGAAGTGCCCTGTCTGACAAGGTACTCCACAAACGCTGATTTCTTTTTAAACCGTATGCCAAGTTGCCGGGCGGGAGAAGGTTTGCGTCCCTTTTTGCCCCATTCGATTCCATAAATGCATTCAGGAACAAAACTCGACTTCTGCGCGGTAAAAATCACTCCTTTTTTCCCTCCGCCGGCATGAACAGCGGCCTCGAGTACCTGCTGCATAAGGGGTTCATAACCTTCAGCTATAACCCGTGAAAACAGCTGAGTCAACTCGAGAACATCATGATCATCGATATATTTCAAGAGCATTGAGGAAACAGTTTCAGGTCGGGGTTCTTCTTTCAGTTGGGGGGCTTCTTCCGGCCTGGGTTCTTCTTTCAGTTGGGGGGCTTCTTCCGGCCCGGGTTCTTCCTTCAGCCGAGGTTTTTCTTTCAGTCGAGAGACTTTCCTCGGCTTTGTTCGGATTTCCTCTATAGTCTCCTCAGGCTGAAGCTGTACTTCCTCGAGAAAAACTGTCTCTGTTTCAACAGGCTCGAACAAAATTTCCTCTGTTTTTTTACCTGTTTCACGGATCATCTCTTCAGTGACGGGCTCTTCTTTTAAAAATTCCGCTGATGAGAAAGCATACTCCTCGGCCTTTTCAAGCAGGCCCTTTGCGCCGGGGGCAGGCGACCGATAGCGAAGCGCCTTCGCAAGCAGTCCATTGTCCGAAAGAGACGGCTGCGATAGCTTTATGGCCCCCGTTATCCCTGTGCCTGCCTCATAAAGCCCAGGTGCGCCCGAAGTGACACCTCGCGTGAATTCCTCACGAAACTTCAGCGCCCTGGCAAGAAAGCCTTGCCCTTGGCCTTCCTCGTACGCCTCTTCAGCCCCGGTTATTTGAGAGGATACGCCGGCTTCGCCTTTATGCAAAAGCCCCCTGGACTCTCCTGCAGCCTCCACACCTGCTGCTTTATTCTTCAAATGCACCGCCCTCGAGAGCAGTCCTGCGGTTTCCATTGAGCGCCTGTACACCATTGCCCGGGCAAGAAGACCCATGGCGTTTGTGCCTCCCCTCCGGACGTTTTCGGCCTTTCTCGGTAAACTCATCGCATTTCCTCAAAACATTCCATTTTCTTTAATCATTATCGGATTCTCAAGGAGTAACATAAATTATACCATTTCTCATTAAAAAATGCCCGTAATTCAGATTGGCTGTTTATCACGACAATTCGGTTGATACAGATGAAAGCAAGTTAAGAACGAGCATGTGCATCACCGTACCGGAAAACAGCGTGGCTGAGCGGGAAAGACGACCATTTCCGGCGGGAAATTCGCAATAACTCATTTCGAGATTGCTAAAGACGAATATGAAGATGCCTGGCGTTGCTAAAACCCTGCAATGCCGGCAAAAGATTAGAGATTTTTATTTTTCAAGGTGTATTCGCCCGACGCACGAATAAAGGAAGGGATAAAGTTTTGGTGACAGCCTATATACTATTTATTCGTCCCACCTGATTTTTCTTAATGGAAGATATATCCGGGATTTCTTCGTTAAATCAACTCTGCTCCGGTGATCAATTTAACAATTTCATCTGCTGTTGTTTCGCTTTTTAATTTTGAGCCTACCCTTTTCCCCCCTCTGAGAACGACTATTCTTGTGGCCACATTGAAAACGTGCCTTAAATTGTGGCTGATAACGATAACGGAAGCTCCATGTTTTTCCAGTTGACCCACCAAATCGAGTACTTTTCGTGATTCTTCTACTCCTAATGCAGCAGTTGGTTCATCCATTACAATGATCTTTCTTCCCCACGCTGCAGCCCGTCCTACAGCCAATGCCTGACGCTGGCCACCAGAAAGATTACGTACTGCGGTCCTCAGAGAAGGTAATGTAATGGACAACATTTTTAGAGTTTTGACGGTAACGTCTGATATCTTTTTTTTATCGATAAAAACACCCAATCTACCTTTTGTAGGTTCTCTCCCAAGAAAAAAATTAGCGGCTACATCCCGCGTCTCAACCAACGCCAACTCCTGATAGACTGTTTCTATCCCGAAAGCTCTTGCTACCGAGGGACTTCGAATCTCGATCCTCTCACCATCAAGATAGATTTCACCGCGGTCCGGCGTATATACGCCAGAAATAATCTTTATGAGGGTTGATTTTCCGGCACCATTATCTCCGACCAACGCCAATATTTCATTGGAATAGAGCTCAAAGTCTACATCTTCAAGAGCATGCACCCCTCCAAAATATTTACAAATACCTTTCATTTCCAATATTGGTCTTGTTGCCTCATTATTTTTCTGAGAATTATCTGTCAATGTATCTCTTCCTTCTGAAAAATTATTGAGATCTTACTTTCTTGAATTGGTCTATCATAACGGCGATTATAATAACTGTTCCGATTGCTGCAGGTTGCCAGTATGCGGGAAAGCCCAGCAGGACCAAGCCATTTCTAATTACCTGCATGATTGCTGCCCCGATTAAAGCCCCCCATATATTTCCTTCACCACCCCTTAAACTGATGCCTCCAATAGCAACTGCAGCAATTATATCAAGCTCATAACCTAAGGCGGCTGTGGGAGCTGCAACACCAAGTCGTGATGTCATGAGGATTCCCCCTATGGCAGTGAAAAAACCAGAAAGAGTATAAATTAAAATCTTTGTCCTGGTAATATTTATGCTGGCCAGCGAAGCAGAATATTCATTCCCTCCCACAGCATAAATATGGTATCCATATTTTGTATTATTTAAAAAAATGAATGATAAAAAAGCCAGCGCGATCATAAAAATAACCGGCAGGGGAACTTTCCAGAGCAAAATATGTATATCTGCTTGGCCAAGGATAAGAAAACCCGCGGGAAACTTACGAATTGGCCATCCATTTGTAAGGCCGTAACAAAATCCACGAGCGATACTCATCATTCCTAGCGTGGCAATAAAGGGAGGAAGATTTGACCTGCTAATCAAGGTGCCGTTTATATATCCTATAAAAGCACCCATCGCTAAGCCAGCGATAACCGATACAACAATGGCAACACCTCGTACTAACAGCATGCCGGTAATGATTCCTGAAAGAGCCATCACAGAGCCAGGAGAAAGATCTATACCTCCACCAAGTATGACCATAGCCTGACCGAAAGCGCTGATAGCAATCCAGGAGAAAGCCCTTAAAACATTAAAAATATTGTATGAAGTAAAGAAGGTTTTAGTATGTATACCTAAAAATGTACCTATCCCTATAAGAACCAATAGAATAGTAATCACCTGATTCTCTTTAAATAAACTCACCGCTTTGTGCAATTTACCCGTCTTGCCATTATTTCCTGATGTATCCTTCATGTTTTTCCAAAAAACTGGTGAGGAAATCATCCTCACCAGCTTTTATTTCTCCCTCCGTTATTTTGTCATGTAATCATATACAGTCAATTTTGGTTCTTAGAATGGAGAAGGCAAAGGCTTTGTAAAGTTATGGGTATTCCATGCATTAATCATTGCATCGACATTTTTTATAGTGACAATATCCATCCCAGAATCAACCCACTTGGGGTACCTTTTCCCATGAGCTACGTAATCGTACAGCATCTGTATTGTATCATAGCCCCAGCCCCAATATTTCTGCCCAACCAGTCCAACTAGAAGGCCATCCTTCAGCCACTCAAGCTCTACGGGAAGAGTGTCGAATGCAACATTTTTTAACCTTCCCGAAAGAGACGCTTTTTCCCAAAGGGGCATTGCACCCCTGCCGGCAAACATAGGCCACAGCCCTACAAAAAACCATCCGTCAAGGTCGGGATGTGCCTGCATCACCTCCTCAACCACTTGAACACCCTTGTTAATATCATCATAGCATGCAGCTGTTTCAACAATTCTAATACCTGGATAGCCTTTTATGCCATCTTTAAAACCGCGAATTCGCTCTTCTAAATTCAAAGCACCAGGCACCCCGGTCAGTAGAGCTACCTTTCCTCTTTTCCCCATATGTCGTATTAAAAGATCGGCTGCGGCTTTACCCCCTGTGTAGTTATCCACTCCCAGATAGGTAAATCTCTTGCTATCGGGCGAGTCGGAATCCCACGTCATAACAGGAATTCCGGCGCTAACAGCTTTATTAATCACATCCATGAGCGCTGTTGGATCGTTACAAGAAACCCCAATTCCATCAACACCTTTTGCTATGACATCTTCGATAACGCGTACCTGTTCGGCAGCATCCGAAGCTACAGACCCTGTGTATATAACATCGACGCTATCCGGACCTTTTGCGGTGATTTCCGAGGCTTTTTTAAAAGAACCGTCTCTTCCAAGGGCAAAGACCGGGTTGTTGAGAGCTTTAGGAATCCATGCAAAAACATAGCTTTCACCCGCTGATGCAGGTTTTACCTGAATCAATGATATCGCCATAAAAGCAGCGATTACCATTAATACCACCATCATTTTAAAATGCTTGCCTTTCATTTTTTCCTCCTTCTAAAATGTTTTACATTTCCTGCCTATTTTATAGTGCAGGTATGCTGTGTCTCAACACTCGCTTCCATTTAAATTACAGTGTGCCTCTGTATCACTTCACCTCCCCTCAGTTTAATTGATAAAACCATATTCTGTACTCTTACAGTGACAAAATTATAAACTCTTTCCTCTTTTTGTTTAATAACCCTTTTTTCAATTATTTTGTTCCCGATACTGTATTTTGTCAAGAAATTAATACAGCTTGAAAATGTAAGCACTTTTTAGAGAAAGCATTGGACGTGCCTCACCCTTTGTATATAGTAAAAATTGACATCTGTAATAGAAACTGTATTTAGAATTTATTTCAATTACTATTAGGATATTGTATATTTGTATTAAACTGAAAATTCGCTTATTTTCAAGGCTTTAATTTGTTGGGTGATATGCTGTACATAATAATTAAAAAATGAAAAAAAACGATCTTACAACCCCGCTGAAAAAGCTACTCATTGATATTGTAACGGCAGATGTATTGCCAAAAGATTGCTACCTTGCGGGCGGTACAGCGGTATACCTCTATTTACATCATCGATTATCTCATGATCTCGATTTTTTCTCAGGGCATGCCCTCCATCCGGAAATATTTCTAAGCCGCCTGAAAAATCATTTTCACGAAACGGAAGTGGAAATTCTGGAAAATGATACAATCATTCTTTACGCATCGAAAGAAAGAATAAAAGTTTCTCTCTTTTATTACCCCTATCCTCTGCTTGATAATCTATATTTTGAAAAAATAAATTCCAGCATTGAGTGTCCGCTTGCCTCCCGTTCCGACATTATGGCTATGAAAACTATTGCAATTGTACAGCGCGGCTCAATAAAAGATTTCATCGACCTTTATTATCTTTTAAATACAACGAAATTAAGTTTTAATAAAGTTGTCGGTCTTGTTAAAAAAAAGTACGGCGTTGAAGACCGATATGAATATCAAATCAAAACAGCAATAACCTACTTTGACGATGCAGATCAGGAAATGTCCGATATATGCCTGATAAACAATATAGGTAATACTGAAAAAATTAGGGTTTCATTCTGGAATGACGTAAAAAATTTCTTCATTTCCTTTGCAGAACCTGTAAAATAGCTATTCGACCATTATGATGAGAAAAGAATTGTTCTGGGACAGGCAGAGTATATCTCCAAAAACGGAGATTGAACGGGCGATTAACTTCGGAGGATTCGATTTTATCGACTATGTAATCGAAAAATACGGTAAAAAACAGTTTATCACTATTCTTTTAACCAGCAGAAACCTGAGCAGAAAAGCGGTGAATTACTGGTGTCGGCTGTTTGAAATAGACAGAGAGCGAACAAAAACCTTTCAGGCTCGTACAATCTGGTCGCCTTTTCGATAACCCGTTTTTTTGCACTTTTTGCATCAGGCCATATATATAGACAGCATAGGGATCGTATGGCCGTACTAAGAAAACTTTTCTCTTCAACCATGGGCGTTGGGTACCATGACCGAAAACTCGTTTAAACAGCTCGTTGGCTACATTCGAGAAGCAGAAAAGATCCTTGTCTTTACCGGAGCCGGAGTGTCGACCGGAAGCGGCATCCCCGATTTTCGCGGCCCACAGGGTATCTGGAAAACCAGAACACCGGTATACTACCAGGATTTCATGAACAGCGAAGAACAACGTATCAAATACTGGGAACAAAAGTTAGAGGGATGGGAGAAGTACAGAGACGCCGTCCCGAATGAAGCGCACAGGGCCGTTGTTCGACTTGAAAAAACAGGAAAGCTCCTCATGGTGGTCACCCAGAATATCGACGGACTGCATACCCGCGCCGGGATATCTCCTTCGCTCATTGTGGAACTTCACGGCACCATGAGCGCAGTCGAGTGCCAGAGCTGCGGCAGGCGGATTGAACCGGCATCCTGTTTCGCGAAATTTAATAAAACCAGAAAACCTCCCGTATGCTCATGCGGCGGGTACCTCAAACCTGCAACCATAAGCTTCGGGCAGAACCTGCGAGAGTCTGATCTGAAGAAAGCATTCGATGCAGCATCCCGGGCGGATCTCGCCATCTCCCTGGGCTCAACGCTCTCGGTGACTCCTGCGGCTAATGTACCCCTCCAGGCGGCTTTGAACGGAGCCCGCTATGTGATTATCAACAGGGGGAGAACGGAGCATGACGACCTGCCGGAGGTAAGCCTGCGGTTGAATGGGGATGTATGTGAAATATTTCCGAGTGCTGTAGACGAAGCCCTTGAATGAAAACTACCTGAGCTCCCAACCGTGTTTACGTATCTTCCGGGCGATCTCTTCATGAACGACATTTGCCTCGGTTTCGGTGAGAGTCCTATCCTCGAGCCTGTAGTACACGTTAAATGCGAGATTCTTTTTACCATCGGGCAGTGAGCTCCCGCGGTATATGTCGAAGAGTTTCACATCCTCCATCATATCGGAATCATAATCAAGTATGAACTGCCGCACCTTCTGCACGGGAACATCCTCGTCCACAACAACAGCGAGCGCAAGGACGACTTCGGGAAATTTGGGAATAGGCATGTACTTCTTCTTCGACCCACCTGCCTTCACATCCCATAGCAGGGGGATATCGAGCTCAAAAAAGGCTGCCCTGCAGCCATGAAAATCGATGCCGATTCTCTTCAAAAGTCTGGGATTGAGCTCAGCAATTAGACCGAATGCCGTTTCTCCATTGGCAAGAAGCGCGCGCCTTCCCGGATGGCAGTTTTCGAGATCACCGTAATCCTCGAGATCAATCCGCTGTTTGTAATCTCCGATTGTCTCTAACAACGTGAAGATCGTGTCCCCGAGATTGAGCATTTCTAACAGGCATTCGAGTTTTCCCTTGAGCTTGAAGAATACGGGATTCGTGCCCGCTTTACCGAGCATCAGAAGGCACAGTTTATGCCGCTCATCGGGCAGCTGCGTCGCGCCGCGGGTTGAAGCCTTAAAACCGCCCTCTCCCGCCGTCTTATTTGAAGGTTTGTATACCGATCCGATTTCATACACGGAAAACTCCGACTTTACGGTGCTGTTTTTCTCAATCGTCTGGTACAGGTTCGGCACGAGGCTCCGGCGAAGCCGCGAGAGGTTTGTGCTGACCGGGTTTTTCAACTTCACAAACTTGCTGTCCTGCCCGTAAAACAAATCTGCAAGCTCATCATCAAGAAAAGAATAGGTGTACACCTCGGTCGAAGACAGGCTCTGTGACAGTATACCTTTGAGCATCCGAATGAAATAGAGTTCTTCATTTTTATAGGGCGGAGAACTTTCGATACGGGGAAGTACAGGGGTGATATTGCCGTACCCGTACACCCTTCCTATCTCTTCAACCAAATCCTGGGGAATTGTGACATCCTTGTTAGCGCGAAAGGATGGGATGTCGACGCGAATTTCAGATTCTGCGTTGTCCTCGACCCGGAACCCCAGCGCACCGAGAATATCGACGATCTTCGGCTTTTTTATCGGGGTGCCGATCAGGCGCGACACCCAGTCAGTATTAAGAGTAATGACGGTTTTTTTCTTTTCGGAATAATCGGCATCAGCGAGAGGTGAGGAAACCTCCGATTCAGGAAGAAGTTCCTCGATCATCGACACCGCACCCACAATCCCCGAGATTGTCAGTTCGGGATCGAGGCTTTTTTCGAATCTGTTGGATGCCTCCGTACGCAAACCGAGCCGCAGGGCGGTTCGCCGTATGCTCACCGGATTGAAATTCGCCGATTCAATGATGATTTCTCCGGTGCTCTCCTCGATTTCCGAATTCAAGCCTCCCATCACCCCGGCAACAGCCACCGCCTTTTCCGGGTCAGCAATAAGCAGGGTCTCCGAAGTAAGCTTCCTCTGCATACCGTCGAGCGTATAAAACTCCTCTGCGTCATGGGCGCGTCGAACGACAATCGTATCTTTCGCAACACGCCCGGCATCGAAGGCATGAAGCGGCTGTCCGGTATGAAGCATCACATAATTTGTCACATCCACAATGCCGTTTATTGGCCGTATCCCCAGTGTAAAGAGGCGGCGCCTGATAAAGTAGGGAGATTTTCGGACCTTGATACCACTCATGCGAATGGCGGTATATCGGGGGCAGAGGTCAGGATCTTTGATGTCAACGCCGACAGGCCTGTCTCCTTCGGCATGCAGCACCGCATCGAATTCCGACTGCGGATATACCGGCCGGGCTTCCCTTTTGAAGATAGCTGAAAGTTCCCGCACAAAGCCGTAATGCCCCCAGAGATCCGGTCTGTTTGTCAGGCTCTTGTTGTCTATGTCGATAATGTAATCTCTTGTCGTGAAAAGAGTTTTAAGCGGAACCCCCGGCTTAAGATTGCGGGCTGCAGCCCCCTCCTCATCGAGAATCCAGAGACCCGAGTGATCCTCACTCACACCAAGCTCCCGCTCTGAGCACACAACGCCGAATGAATCCACCCCCCTGAGCTTTGCCCGTTTTACCATAAAACCGCCGGGCAGCCGCGCCCCGACAAGCGCTACAGGCACATGGGTGCCCTCTTTTGTGTTCGGCGCACCGCTTACGATATCAAGAGTTTCTTTTCCGATGTCGATCCTGGTACAAAACAGGTGTCCGGAATCGGGATGGGGTCGAACTTCGACAATTTTTCCCACTACAACCTTTTCAAGATCATCACCGACCGCTTCAACCGTCTCAATCTCTGAAGTAGACATGGTCAGTCTGAGCGCGACTTCCTGCGGATCGATGTCATCGATCTTTACATACTCGTTGAGCCAGTTGTAGGAAAGTTTCATAACACACTATCCTGCAGGGAATTCCCGCTGAAAAAATCCAATATTTTAGGTTCAAATCTATTGAATTTACCCCGTACAATCAAGTACTTTAACCCAAACAACCCCGGTACTGTAATTCCAGAGAGAGGAACTTCGTATGAAAACGCTCAAGGAAGTCAGGGATTTCATTGAAAAGAAGGATATGCTCATCGGCCTGTTCGGCATGAAAATCGTTGATTTCGATAAAGGCTACGCGCGCGTGTCGATGACGGTAAGGGAAAATCATGTCAATGCACCCGGCATGTGTCACGGCGGTACACTCTTTTCACTCGCCGATGTGGCATTCGCGTGCGCCTCGAACAGCTACGGACCACTCGCGCTGGCAATCGAGATGAGCATAAGCTTTATCAAGCCTGTTATGCCGGGGGAAACCATCACCGCAGAGTGTACCGAAAAACACCGGGGCCGAAGCCTGGCCCGTTACATGATCGAGATTAAAAACGGCAGCGGCCGGATGATTGCTCTGGTGAAGGCCACATCCTTTATTAAAGAAGACTCAAATTGCCGCTGATGAACGGCACTCGCAACTCCTAATGAAGCGCAGAGTTTGCTTCGATATGTTATAACAGGAAGGGTGGTATACCCAAACCCTATACATCACAGAGGCTGCAAAGTGCAGAAAACCATCATGATAATAGGAGCCGGCATACTTCAGGCGCCGGCAATAAAAATCGCCCGCGATCTCGGCCTGCTGACCGTGGTCACCGATTACAATCCGGATGCATATGGTATGAAAATGGCCGACTTTCCTGTAGTGATGAGTACGAGGGATGTCGACGGTACCGTACGGGTTGCCAAAGAATTTTCCAAAAAACGGCGTATAGACGGCGTCTTTACAGTCGGCACCGATGCCTCGCTGACCGTTGCCGCAGTCCAGCACGCGCTCGACCTCCCGGGGAACAGGATCGACGTCGCGGAAGCAACGACAAACAAGATAAAGATGAGAACCAGGCTGAAGAAGCATACGGTCCCGGAGCCTGAATTTTTTTCATGCTGGACGTATGAAGATGTGGTCAGCGCCTCCCGTACGCTTGATTATCCGTTCGTCATTAAACCCGCCGACAATATGGGTGCTCGCGGTGTCATGATGGTGAATAAGCCCGAGGTTATACGCTTTGCCTACGAACGGGCGAAAAACGCGTCGCCCCGGGGCGAGATCATTGTGGAAGAATACATGGACGGACCCGAGCTCAGCATCGATGCACTCGTGTGGAACAATAATATTCACATCACCGGCGTCGCAGACAGAATCATCGAGTTTCCGCCCTACTTCGTTGAAACCGGCCATATTATGCCGACGAACCTGCCCGAGAAAGAGGCCCTTGACGGTATTGATGTGTTTAAAAGAGGCGTCAGAGCGCTCGGTATAGAAACAGGAGCTGCAAAAGGGGATATCAAGCTTACTGCAAAAGGGGCGATGGTCGGCGAGATTGCATCACGCCTTTCAGGCGGATTCATGTCGGCCTATACCTATCCTTATTCCACGGGAGTAAACCTCATCCGGGCTGCGATAAACATCGCGTTGGGCGAGCCGCCTGCGGATCTCACCGAACAGTTCCACAGGGTGGCGGTTGAAAGGGCATTGATACCCGGAAGCGGCATTGTCAAAGATATACAGGGGATTGAAGAAGCCCTCTCTATCAAAGAGGTAAAGAACGTTTTCGTAACCTGTACAATCGGAGATACTGTTCATATTCCAACGAGCAATGTAGAAAAGTGCGGTAACGTGATTGCGGTCGCGGACACCCGTGAAGAGGCACTTGCAAAGGCGAACGAAGGAGTGCAGAAGGTCAAGATTGTTCTCGGCCAGGAGGGTGAGCTGAACGAAGGAATAATCCGCAAAGAAGCTCTCTCTAAATTGACCGGCATCTGTTCGGTGTGCAGGATATGCGACGGAATCGAGTGCGCTGGATGGCTGCCTGGCATCGGATCCTTTGGTGCGGGCGGCGGGTTCAGAAGGAACATAGAGGCATTGAACGGGTACGCAATCCTTCCGGATGTAATGAGCATTCTTGATAATGTCAGTACAGGAACCGACATTTTCGGTATTCCCCTCGATCTCCCCGTGCTCACGGCACCACTTTCGAACATGAGGAGCAACATGAAATCCCTGTTCGGGGAAGATGAATTTAATACCCTTACTCTCAGGGGTGCAAAACGATCTGGCACAATCGGGTGCATTTCCCAGATGGAGTCTTCCGGCAGCCATGAGGATATCGAGTATCTTACCGGTCCACTGGAGGATGTTTACGGGCACGGGATTCCATTTTTTAGCCCGTACAGCGGAAAAACAACGACATTGAAAAATCTCGAAAAAGCCTTCAAGGCCGGTGTGAAGGCCGCAGGCCTGTCCATTGATCTCAAAGAAGGGCCCTCCGCCCATCTGGCTGGAGAGAGGTGGCTCGCGGATATAATCGAAAGATCGCCCGTTCCCCTTATCATCAAAGGTATACTCACCCCGGACAATGCGGCTCGCGCAGCAGACGCGGGCGCCCGGGGAATCGTGGTTTCGAACAGGGGGGGGAGGCTTCTGGAAAGCGTTGCGTCGGGAGTGGAGATGCTCCCTGAAATAAAATCACGAACAGGTGATACAACACTCCTGCTTGTCGACGGCGGGATACGAAGCGGAGAGGATGTTTTTAAGGCACTTGCACTCGGGGCAGATCTCGCGTTAATCGGCAGACCCATCTTCATATACGCCTGCGGTGCAGGGGAGGAGGGAATTTTCTTCTACCTGAGCCGCATACAAAACGAACTGAAACAGGCAATGCTCGTTGCAGGGGCAAAGACTGTAAACGATATCTGCATGAAAATGCTAAGGGAAAAATAGGTAAGTAAACTTATCAATCGAAAAATGTCAATACCAACAATCGATTAATGGTTATTTTATGTATACAGTACCCTATGGAAATACAATTTCCAAGCTGTCCTTATTATCCGGAGGAGTCGCGCCGGAATAGGCCGTTTTTATTCGCCCGGCATAACGAAAACTTCTTATGATTACAAATACCCCTTTCGACACGATAGCCGCCGTTTCAACACCACCCGGTGAGGGAGGTATCGGCATTGTTCGTCTCAGCGGCGAACGGGCAATAGAAATAGTAAAAGGCCTGTTTATTCCGTATAAAAAGAGAGCATCGAGCATATTCGAGAAAAATTTCTCAATGGGTGTTGGGCACATCAAAGACAGCGACAGGATAGTCGATGAGGTGCTCGTATCGATTATGAAATCCCCGCGCACCTATACGAGAGAGGATGTTGTGGAGATCAACTGCCACGGCGGTGCAGTCGCGGTAAACGAGGTGCTGCGGCTCGTTTTAGAGAGGGGAGCACGGATAGCGGAAACGGGCGAATTCACGAAACGTGCGTTCATAAACGGCAGGATTGACCTTTCGCAGGCCGAGGCTGTGCTCGATATCGTGCATGCAAAAACGGCAAAGGCTCTCGAAACTGCCGTGTGCCAGCTCGACGGCGGCCTTTCGGAAAAAATAAATGACCTGGTCGGCAGATTGCGCGGAATTCTGGTGCAGCTGGAGGCAGCTATAGATTTTGCAGATGAGGAAGATGTTGCACCAGTCCAGTACGGAGATATAAAAAATACTCTCGATTCTGTTAAGCACGAATTGTCAGAGCTTGTTCGAAGCTACGACACGGGCCGTATTCTCAGAAACGGTGTGCTGTCCGTCATATCCGGAAAGCCGAATGTCGGAAAATCGAGCATCATGAACGCCTTTTTGAGATTCGACAGGACGATCGTGACATCGATACCCGGCACGACACGTGACGTGATCGAGGAACAACTCAATATCAACGGCATTCCCTTTATCCTCGCCGATACTGCCGGCATAACCGAAACCGAGGATGTCATCGAAAAGGAGGGGGTAAAGAGGAGCAGATCGTACATGGAAAAGGCGCAGCTCGTTATCGTTGTGTTCGACGGCAGCGAACGTATCGATGAGAGAGACCGTGAAATCGCGCGCAATGCGGCCGGACGAAGCCATATCTGCGTTATTAACAAATCCGACCTGTCCCAAAAAATCGATACGGCTCTGCTTGATAAAATCCCAGGGCTTGATCGAAATTTCATCCGCATGTCTGCCAGAACCGGTAAAGGGTTGAGAGAGCTCGAGCGCCGCATGACTGAAAAAGTGATAGCGGGAGATACGGAAGGAGGCCAATCGATACTCGTAACTAACGCCCGCCATTACAGTGTTCTCCGAAGGGCCCTGCAGGAGCTTAAGCATGCCCTGAAAGCGGCGCAGTCGAAACTTGAGCCTGAGCTCGTCTCGTTTGATGTGAAAAGCATAATAGATGTTCTCGGAGAGATAACAGGAAGCATAACATCAGAAGACATCATGAACGATATCTTCAAAAACTTCTGCATCGGGAAATAGGGCGGTTTTACGAAACTTCCGCAATTTCAGTCGCCGTGATGCCGGTTCTGCTCTATTCGAGACCGTCTCCTTTGGTAACGCATGTAGTTTCACCGCTCACAAATACCATTTGATTTTTTCTCCTGCATTCAATACTTTTTTTATATATTTACATTTTTTT
>Ga0307436_1000091_pt1 | contig 36181 bp, 40 predicted proteins | sample SalMarWE160440MG_FD_202513 | JGI IMG/M metagenome (GOLD analysis project Ga0307436, IMG submission 202513) | Salt marsh sediment microbial communities from the Plum Island Ecosystem LTER, Massachusetts, United States - WE1604-40 | ecosystem: Environmental > Aquatic > Marine > Intertidal zone >...
GTCGACGCAATCGGGCTGGCGGATGCGCTCGGCCACGATGGCGATCATAACGTCGTCGGAAACCAGCTCGCCCCGCTCGATCACCGCCTTGGCGCGCTTGCCAAGGCTCGAGCCCTCGCTGACGGCAGCGCGCAGCATCTCTCCGGTCGACAACGCCGCCACCCCGCGCCGGGCGGCCAACCGCTCCGCCTGCGTCCCTTTGCCCGCGCCCGGCGGCCCGAGCAGGACAAGCCTCATCGGCCCCGTCCCCTGAGCTTCGATTTCCTGACCAGTCCTTCGTACTGGTGGGCGAGCAGGTGCCCCTGAATCTGCGAGACGGTGTCGAGCGTGACGCTGACGACGATCAGCAGCGAGGTGCCGCCGAAATAGAACGGCACGCCGGTGTAGTCGATCAGCACCTGCGGCAGCAGGCACACGAGCACCAGATAGACCGCGCCGACGGCCGTGATCCGGGTCAGCACGTAGTCGATGTATTCTGCCGTGTTCTTGCCGGGGCGGATGCCGGGGATGAAGCCGCCGTGCTTCTTCAGGTTGTCGGCGGTGTCGGACGGATTGAACACGACCGCCGTGTAGAAGAAGGCGAAGAAGATAATCATGCCGGCATAGAGCGCCATGTAGAGCGGCTGGCCGCGACCGAGCAGCGCGGTGACCGTCGTCAGCCAGGCCGGGCCTGATCCGGCGGTGAAGTTCGCCACCGTCACCGGCAGAAGCAGCAGCGAGGAGGCGAAGATCGGCGGAATCACGCCGGAGGTGTTGAGCTTCAGCGGCAGGTGCGAGGCCTCGCCCTGAAACATGCGGTTGCCGATCTGGCGTTTGGGGTACTGGATGAGCAGTCGCCGCTGGGCGCGCTCGACGAACACGATGAAGCCGACGACGCCGATCGCCATCACCGCAACCCCGAGGATCACCGCCGGCGACAGCGCGCCCTCGCGGCTGAGCTCGAGAGTTCCCATCAGCGCCTGCGGCATTCGTGCGACGATGCCGGAGAAGATGATCAGCGACAGACCGTTGCCGATGCCGCGCGCGGTGATCTGCTCTCCGAGCCACATTAGGAAGATGGTCCCGCCGGTCAGCGTCACCACCGTCGTCAGCACGAAGAACAGGCCGGGGTGGATGACGATCCCGGAGCCGCCTTCAAGGCCGATGGCGATGCCGTAGGCCTGCATGGCCGCCAGCACCACGGTGCCGTAGCGGGTGTACTGGTTGATGACCTTGCGGCCCTGCTCGCCTTCCTTCTTGAGCTGGTCGAGGGTCGGCACGATCGACGTCATCAGCTGCATGATGATCGAGGCCGAGATGTACGGCATGACGCCGAGGGCGAAGATCGCCATGCGGCCGACGGCCCCGCCGGCGAACATGTCGAACATGCCGATGATGCCGGTCGAATTGGCCTGGAAGGCCTTGGCGAGCGCGTCGGGGTTTATGCCCGGCACCGGCACGTAGGTGCCCAGCCGGTAGATGAGCAGGACCGCGAGCGTGAACCAGATGCGCTTCTTGAGCTCTTCGGCCTTGGCGAAGGCGCCGAAGTTCAGGTTGGCTGCAAGTTGTTCTGCCGCCGATGCCATGGTCCGCTCCGATCCGGCCTACTCGGCCGCCGCTGTCGTCCCCACGATGCTCACCGAACCGCCGGCCTTTTCCACCGCCGCCCTTGCCGCCTGCGAGGCGCCCGCGACGGCGAAGGTTACCTTGGCGGTGATCTCGCCGTTGGCGAGCAGGCGGACCCCGTCGCGCGAGCGCCGGATCACCCCGGCCGCCTTGAGTGCCGCTGCGTCCACGGGCGCGGCGGCGTCAAGCTTGCCGGCGTCGATCGCCGTCTGGACGCGGCCGATACCGACCTCGTTGAAATCCTTGGCGAAGATGTTCTTGAAGCCGCGCTTGGGCAACCGCCGGTGGAGCGGCATCTGGCCGCCTTCGAAGCCCTTGATGGCAACGCCGGCGCGCGATTTCTGACCCTTGTGGCCACGTCCCGCCGTCTTGCCCTTGCCCGAGCCGATGCCGCGGCCGACCCGCATGCGGGCCTTGGTAGCGCCCGGCCGGTCGGACAATTGATTGAGCTTCATGGCCGCTCCCTCACCTCTCCTCGACGACGCGCACGAGGTGCCTGACGCTCTCGATCATGCCGCGCACGGCGGCATTGTCCGGCAGCGTCCGGCGCCGGCGAATCTTGTTGAGGCCGAGACCGACGAGGGTGGCGCGCTGGCCGCGCGGACGCCGGCTCGGGCTGGCAATCTGCTCGACGATGATGGTCTTGCCGGTATCTGCCATTTCCGCTCTCCCGCTCCGCCGCTCAGGCTTCCGCGGCTTCCGTATCGATATCGCGCCGGCGCGCCTGCAACGTCGATACCTTGATGCTGCGCCGGGCTGCCACCCCGCGCGGACTGTCCTCGCTTTTCAGCGCGTTGAAGGTGGCGCGCACCATGTTGTACGGGTTCGACGAGCCGAACGATTTGGCGACCACGTCCTGCACCCCGAGGGTCTCGAACACGGCGCGCATCGGCCCGCCGGCGATGATGCCGGTTCCCGCCGGCGCCGCCCGGCACACCACCTTGCCGGCGCCGTGCCGGCCGCTGACGTCGTGATGCAGCGTGCGCCCCTCGCGTAACGGCACCCGCACCATGCCGCGCTTGGCCGCCTCGGTCGCCTTGCGGATCGCCTCGGGCACCTCACGCGCCTTGCCGTGACCGAAGCCGACGCGGCCCTTCTGGTCGCCGACGACCACCAGTGCGGCAAAACCGAACCGGCGCCCGCCCTTGACCACCTTGGCGACGCGGTTGATGTGGACGAGCTTGTCGACGAACTCGCCGTCGTGCTCGTCACGGCCGCGGTCGCGCTCTCGCTCTCTCGCCATCTTCATGTTCGTCCGTCCGATATCGGTTCCGTTGTGGGACGCTTCAAGGGCGCCCTAGAAATTGAGGCCGCCTTCGCGGGCGCCCTCCGCCAGTGCCTTGACCCGGCCGTGATAGAGGTAGCCGCCGCGATCGAAGACCACTTCCTTGACGCCGGCTGCGACCGCCCGTTCGGCGATCAGCTTGCCGACGTGGCTGGCCGCCGCCGCATCGGCGCCGGTTTTCAAGCTTCCGCGCAGCGATTTCTCCAGCGACGAGGCGGCAGCAACAGTGCGCCCGGCAGCGTCGTCGATCACCTGGGCGTAGATATGCTTCGACGAGCGAAAAACGCAAAGCCGGGCGCGGCCCTTCGCCGCCCGTTTGACGGAACGGCGCACGCGTTGGAGGCGGCGGCTTTTGGTGGATGCCATGGCCGTTACTTCTTCTTGCCTTCCTTGCGGTGGATGTGCTCCTCCGCATACTTGACGCCCTTGCCCTTGTACGGCTCGGGTCTGCGAAACGCGCGGATCTCGGCGGCGACCTGGCCGACCTGCTGGCGGTCGGCGCCGCTCACCACGATCTCGGTCGGCTTGGCACACGCGATGGTGATCCCTTCCGGGATCGGGTAGTTGATCTCGTGGCTGTAGCCAAGGGTCAGCCTGAGCGCCTTGCCCTCGACCGCGGCACGGAAGCCAACCCCGTTGATCTCCAGCCGTCGCTCGAAGCCCTTGCTCACCCCTTCGACCAGGTTGGCAACCATGGTGCGCGACATGCCCCACACAGCGCGCGCCCGCTTGGAGGCGTCGCGCGGCGTGACCACCACCGTGCCGTCGCGCTGGCTGAGCGCCACCTCCCTGGCGGCGACGAACGACAAGGTGCCCTTGGGGCCCTTGACCGAAACGGCCTGGCCGTCGACCTGGGCGGTGACGCCCTGGGGCAGCTTGACCGGGTTCTTGCCAATCCGCGACATCAGTTCAATCCGTTCCTTCGCCAGCCGCGCCTCAGAAGACGCGGCACAGGACCTCGCCGCCGACGTGCTGATCGCGCGCCTCGGCGTCCGACATGACTCCTTTCGGCGTCGACAGGATCGACACGCCGAGACCATTGGCCACCCGCGGTATGGTCCTCACCGACGCATAGACCCGCCGGCCCGGCCGCGACACCCGCTCGATCTCGCGGATCACCGGCTCGCCGTCGTAGTACTTGAGCTCGATCTCGAACTCGGAGCGGCCGTTCTGGTAGTCGACGGTCGAGTAGCCGCGGATGTAGCCTTCCGCCTGGAGGACATCGAGGACATGCCCGCGCAGCCGCGAGCCGGGCGTCGAGACCTTGGCGCTCTTGCGCATTTGCGCGTTGCGGATGCGGGTCAGCATGTCGCCCAGCGGATCGCTCATCGTCATGTAAGCGGTTCTCCTTACCAGCTCGACTTGATCATTCCCGGGATGAGACCGGCCGCGCCGAGATCACGCAGCGCGATGCGCGACATCTTCAGCTTGCGGTAGTAGCCGCGCGGCCGCCCGCTTACCTCGCAGCGGTTGCGCACCCGCACCGGCGAGGAGTTGCGCGGCAGCTTGGCGAGCTTCAGCCGCGCCTGAAAGCGTTCCTCCGGCGTCAGGCTTTGATCGTTGGCTATCGCCTTCAGCGCCGCCCGCCGCTCGGCGAAACGGACGACCATCCGCTGCCGGCGCTTGTTCCTTTCGATCGCGCTCGTCTTTGCCATTGCTGTCACCTATTGCCGAAACGGAAAATTGAATGCCTTGAGCAGGGCACGCGCCTCCTCGTCGCTGTGTGCCGTCGTGCACACGATCACATCCATGCCCCAGATCTGGTCGACCTCGTCGTAGTTGATCTCGGGAAACACGATGTGCTCCTTGATACCCATGGCATAGTTGCCGCGCCCGTCGAAGCTGTGCGGATTGAGGCCGCGGAAATCGCGCACCCGCGGCAGCGCCACGTTCACCAGGCGGTCGAGGAAGTCGTACATGCGGTTGCGTCTGAGCGTCACCTTGCCGCCGATCGGCATGCCCTCGCGCAGCTTGAAGGTGGCGATCGACTTGCGCGAGCGGGTGACCGCCGGCTTCTGGCCGGCGATCTGGGCGAGATCGGCGAGCGCCGAGGTGACTTTCTTGGAATCGGCAACCGCCTCGCCGACGCCCATGTTGACCACGATCTTGTCGACGCGTGGCACCTCCATCGGGTTCTTGTAGCCGAACTGGACGACCAGCGCCGGCCTGATGGTCTCGCGATAGTGGGCCTTGAGATGCGGCTCGTAGGCGGTCTCAGTCATCGATCACGCTTCCCGTGCGCTTGGCGTAGCGCTGCTTGCGGCCCTCTTCGCTGATCCGGAAGCCGACGCGGGTCGCCTTGCCGTCGGCGTCGGTGAGCGCGATGTTGGACAGGTGGATCGGCGTCTCCTTGGAGATGATGCCGCCCTGCTCGCGCGCCGTCTGCCGCTGGTGGCGCTTGACCATGTTGACGCCGCGCACCACCGCCCGGCTCTCCGTCGGCATGACCCGGATGACCTCGCCGGTCTTGCCCTTGTCGCGGCCGGCGATGACGACAACCTTGTCGCCCTTGCGAATGCGCGCCGCCATGTCTAGAGCACCTCCGGCGCCAGCGAGATGATCTTCATGTGGTTCTTCGCTCTCAGCTCGCGCGGTACCGGGCCGAAGATGCGGGTGCCCACCGGCTCCATCTGCGGCGTGATCAGGACGGCCGCGTTGCGATCGAAACGGATGACGCTGCCGTCGGAGCGGCGGATGTCCTTGGCGGTGCGCACCACCACCGCCTTCATCACGTCGCCCTTCTTGACCCGGCCACGCGGGATCGCCTCCTTGACCGACACCACGATGATGTCGCCGACCGAGGCGTACTTGCGCTTGGAGCCGCCGAGCACCTTGATGCACATGACGCGACGGGCGCCGGAATTGTCCGCCACGTCGAGATTGGTTTGCATCTGGATCATGACCGTTACCTGCCCTCCTGGCGGCCGCCCTCACGCGCCCGCCGCCGCCGGCGTCACCACCACCCAGCGCTTGTTCTTCGAAATCGGCGGGCTCTCCTCGATGAGCACCCTGTCCCCGATCTGGCAGCGATTGTCGGGATCGTGGGCGTGGTACTTTTTGGAGCGGCGCACCGTCTTCTTCAGGAGCGGGTGCGTGAAGCGGCGCTCGACGCGCACCACCACCGTCTTGTCGGCCTTGTCGCTGACCACCGTACCCTGCAGGACCCGTTTCGGCATTGTGCCCTAACCCTTTGTTTGCGGCCGCTTTTCGCCAACGATCGTGGTCAGGCGCGCGATATCGCGGCGCACCTGGCGAACGCGCGCGGTGTTCTCAAGCTGGCCGGTGGCGCGCTGAAAACGCAGATTGAACTGCTCCTTCTTGAGCCGCGCCAGCTCGTCGTCGATCTGGTCGTCGGTCATCAGCCGTATCTCCGGCGCCTTCATGCTCCCGGCTCCTCGTCAGTCGGCCACGCGCTGTACGAAGCGGGTGCGTATCGGCAGCTTCGCCGCGCCCAGACGCAACGCCTCGCGGGCGAGCTCGGCCGGCACGCCGTCGACCTCGAACATGATGCGGCCGGGCTTGACCCGGCACGCCCAGAACTCGGGCGTGCCCTTGCCCTTGCCCATGCGCACCTCGGTCGGCTTCTTCGACACCGGCACGTCCGGGAACACGCGAATCCACACCCGGCCGGCGCGCTTCATCTCGCGCGTGATGGCCCGCCGCGCGGCCTCGATCTGACGGGCGGTGACCCGCTCCGGCTCCAGCGCCTTGAGGCCGAAGGCGCCGAAGGTAAGTTCCGTCGCCGAGGTGGCGACCCCGCGGATGCGGCCCTTGTGCTGCTTGCGGAATTTCGTGCGTTGCGGTTGCAGCATGATTGTCGTCCCCTGCCTCAGGCGGTCGCCGGCTCGCGGCGGCGCCCGCCTGCCTGCTCGGCGCCCTCGATCAGCCGCCGCTCCGATGCCATCGGGTCGTGCTCCATGATCTCGCCCTTGAACACCCACACCTTGACGCCGCAGGTGCCGTAGGCGGTGTTCGCCGTGGCGATGCCGTAATCGATGTCGGCCCTGAGCGTATGCAGCGGCACCCGCCCCTCCCGGTACCACTCCGAGCGCGCGATCTCGGCGCCGCCCAGACGACCGCCGCAGGTGATGCGGATGCCCTCCGCGCCCAGCCGCATCGCCGACTGCACGGCGCGCTTCATCGCCCGACGGAAGGCCACCCGGCGCTCGAGCTGCTGGGCGATCGAGGCGGCGACCAGCGCGGCGTCGATTTCCGGCTTGCGCACCTCGACGATGTTGATGTGCACTTCGGAGTCGGTCATCGCCGCGACCTTTCTCCTCAGCTTCTCGATGTCGGCGCCCTTTTTGCCGATGACGATGCCCGGGCGCGCCGAGTGGATGGTCACGCGGCACTTCTTGTGCGGGCGCTCGATGACGATCTTCGACACCGCCGCCTGCTTGAGCTCGTCCATCAGCGCCTTGCGGATCCGCATGTCCTCGTGCAGCAGCCGGCCGTACTCGCCCTTGTTGGCAAACCAGCGCGAGTCCCACATGCGGTTGACGCCCAGTCTGAGGCCGACCGGATTGACTTTCTGACCCATCAGGTTTGCTCCTCGACTTCGCGCACCACGATGGTCAGGTGCGAGAACCGTTTGTGAATGCGGCCGACCCGACCGCGCGCCCGCGGCGTCCACCGCTTGAGCACCAGCGACTTGCCGACGTGCGCCTCCGCCACCACCAGCGAGTCGACGTCGAGCTGATGATTGTTCTCGGCATTGGCCACCGCCGACTCCAGCGTCTTCTTGACGTCGCGCGCGATCCGCTTGCGGGAGAAGGTGAGCTCGGCCAGCGCCGCCGCCACCTTCTTCCCGCGGATCAGCTGCGCGACGAGGTTGAGCTTCTGAGGCGAGATGCGGATGGTGCTCGTGCGCGCCCTCGCCTCGGTCGCCGTCAACGGTCGCTCGCGCTTCGGCTTGCCCATGGTTCAGACCCGCTTCGCCTTCTTGTCGCCGGAGTGGCCGTGGAACGTCCTGGTCGGCGCGAACTCGCCGAACTTGTGGCCGACCATGTCCTCGCTGACCAGCACGGGAATGTGCTTGTTGCCGTTGTGGACGGCGAAGGTCAGGCCGACGAACTGCGGCAGGATGGTCGAGCGACGGCTCCACATCTTGATCGCTTCGCCGCGCCCGCTCGCCCGCGCCTTGTCGGCCTTCTTGAGCAGGTAGCCGTCGACGAAAGGTCCTTTCCGGATCGAACGCGCCACGATCAGCCTCTCCGCTTACTTCTTGCGCACATGGCGGCTGCGCGCGATGAACTTGGTGGTCCGCTTGTTGGAGCGGGTCTTCTTGCCCTTGGTCGGCTTGCCCCACGGCGTCACCGGGTGTCGTCCGCCCGAGCTGCGGCCCTCGCCGCCGCCGTGGGGATGGTCGATCGGGTTCATGGCGACGCCGCGCACGCTCGGCATGCGGCCTTTCCAGCGATTGCGCCCGGCCTTGCCGATGTTGATGTTGGCGTGGTCGGGGTTGGAGACGGCGCCGACGGTGGCGAAACAGGTCTGCGGCACCAGCCGCTGCTCGCCCGAATTGAGCCTGAGCAGGGCGTAGCCCTGATCGCGGCCGACGTATTGGGCATAGGTACCGGCGGCGCGCGCGATCTGGCCGCCGTGGCCGGGCTTCATCTCGACATTGTGAACGATGGTGCCGACCGGCATGGCAATCAGCGGCATGGCGTTGCCGGGCTTCACGTCGGCCTGCCCGGCGGCGATCACCGTGTCGCCGGCCGCCAGCCGCTGCGGCGCCAGGATGTACGCGATCTCGCCGTCCTGGTAGCGGATGAGGGCGATGAAGGCGCTGCGGTTGGGATCGTACTCGAGCCGCTCGACCACCGCCGGCATGTCGAGCTTGCGCCGCTTGAAATCGATGCGCCGGTAGGCGCGCTTGTGGCCGCCGCCACGCCAGCGCACGGTCACGCGACCGTGGTTGTTGCGCCCGCCGCTCGAATGCTTGCCCTCGACCAGTCCCTTGACCGGCTTGCCGCGGTAGAGGCCGGAGCGGTTGACCAGCACCAGCTGACGCTGTCCCGCCGTGGTCGGTTTGTAGGTCTTGAGCGCCATTGCCAGCGTCCCTTACAAGCCGGTGGTCACGTCGATCGTCTGCCCCTCGGCGAGGGTGACGATGGCGCGCTTGCTGTCCGACTGGCGCCCCAGCACGCCGCGAAACCGCTTCGATTTCCCCTTGCGGTTCAGGGTGTTGACGGCGGTGACCTTCACCTTGAACAGGGCCTCGACCGCCGCCTTGATCTGCGGCTTGCTGGCGTCCGGCGCCACCATGAAGACCACCTTGCCGTGCTCCGAGGCTGTCGTCGATTTCTCCGTGATCACCGGCCGGCGGATCACGTCGTAGTGGGATCGCGCGATCATTTGAACCGCTCCGTCAGCGCCTCGACCGCCGCCTTGGTCAGCACCAGCGTGTCACGCCGCAGGATGTCGTAGACGTTGATGCCGGCGACCGGCAGCACGTCGATGTCGGCGATGTTGTGCGCGGCGCGGGCGAAATTCACCTCGACCTCGGCGCCGTCGACGATGAGGGCGTTGGCGAGACCGAGCTTGGCGAGCTTCCCCGCCAGCGGCTTGGTCTTGCCGTCCTTCGCGGTGGCCTCGGCCAGCACGATCAGCTTGTCGTCGCGCGCCTTGTCGGAGAGCGCGTGCTTGAGCGCCAGCACCCGCACCTTCTTGGGCAGGCCGATGGCGTGGCTCCTGACCACCGGACCGAACGCCTTGCCGCCGCCGCGAAATTGCGGCGCCGTCTTGGCGCCGTGGCGGGCGCGGCCGGTGCCCTTCTGTTTGTACATCTTCTTCGTGGTGCCGCGGATCTCACCGCGCTTCTTCGTCTTGTGGCTGCCCGCCTGGCGCTTGGCGAGTTGATAGCGCACCATGCGCTGGAGGATGTCGGCGCGCGGCTCCAGCCCGAAAATCGCGTCCGGCAGCGCCACCGAGCCGCCGGCCTTGCCGTCGAGGGTGGTGACCTTGCGGTCCATCTTACGCGCCCTCCCCGCTCTCTGCTGGCGCTGGCGCAGCTGCAGCGGCCTCGCCCGCCGGCGCCTTGAAGGCGCCCGGCATCGGCACGCCTTCCGGCAGCGCCCGCTTGACCGCATCGCGCACCAGGATCCAGCCGCCCTTGGCACCGGGCACCGCCCCCCCGACCATGATCAGCCCGCGCTCGACGTCGGTCTTCACGATCTTCAGGTTCTGGGTGGTGACGCGGACATCGCCCATGTGTCCGGCCATCGGCTTGCCCTTGAACACCTTGCCGGGATCCTGACGCTGGCCGGTCGAGCCGTGGGTGCGGTGGCTGACCGAGTTACCGTGGCTGGCGCGGCCGCCGCCGTAGTTGTGGCGCTTGATGACACCCTGGAAGCCGCGGCCGATCGAGGTGCCGGTGACGTCCACGAACTGGCCGGCGATGAAATGATCGGCGGTCAGCTCGGCCCCGACCGCGATCAGGTTCTCAGGACTGACGCGGAACTCCGCCAGCCTGGCTTTCGGCTCGACCGCGGCGGCCGCGAAATGGCCGCGCAACGCTTTCGGCGTGTTCTTGACCTTGCGCCAGCCCGCCCCGAGCTGGACCGCGGCGTAGCCGTTCTTGTCGACCGTGCGCTGGGCGACCACCTGGCAGTTGTCGAGCTTGAGCACGGTCACCGGCACCTGTTCGCCGGCCTCGGTGAACAGGCGGGTCATGCCGACCTTCCGTGCGATCACGCCTGCGCGCATGGTTTCGTTCCCGCTCCTCGCCGTTACAGCTTGATCTCGACGTCGACGCCGGCGGCGAGATCAAGCTTCATCAGCGCGTCCACCGTCTGCGGGGTCGGATCGACGATATCGAGCAGTCGCTTGTGCGTGCGCGTTTCGAATTGCTCGCGGCTCTTCTTGTCGATGTGCGGCGAGCGGTTGACGGTGAACTTCTCGATCCGCGTCGGCAACGGCACCGGCCCGCGCACGCGCGCTCCGGTCCGTTTGGCGGTATTGACGATCTCGCGCGTCGACGCATCGAGGATGCGATGGTCGAACGCCTTGAGCCGGATGCGGATGTTCTGGCCGTTCATGAGGTTTCAGAGGACAGATGTCGGATGACGGACGACGGGCTGTCGTCGTCGTGACTGGCTGTCCCTTTTGCTCCTTCTGCCCTCTGGTCTCTGCCTACGTTCGAAGCGATCCCCGCCTTCGCGGAAATGACTGCTTGGCGGTCACTTGACGATCTTGGCGACGACCCCCGAGCCGACCGTGCGGCCGCCCTCGCGGATGGCAAAGCGCAGCCTTTCCTCCATCGCGATCGGCACGATCAGCGTCACCTCCATCGATACGTTGTCGCCGGGCATCACCATCTCGGTGCCTTCCGGCAACTGGACGACGCCGGTGACGTCGGTGGTGCGGAAGTAGAATTGCGGCCGGTAGTTGGTGAAGAACGGCGTGTGGCGACCGCCCTCCTCCTTGGTCAGGATGTAGGCCTCGGCCTGGAACACGGTGTGCGGCGTCACCGTGCCCGGTTTGCACAGCACCTGGCCGCGCTCGACGCCGTCGCGGTCGACGCCGCGCAGCAGCGCGCCGATGTTGTCGCCGGCCTGGCCTTGATCGAGCAGCTTGCGGAACATCTCGACGCCGGTGACCACCGTCTTGGTGGTATCGCGGATGCCGACGATCTCGACCTCGTCGCCGACCTTGACGACGCCGCGCTCGACGCGGCCGGTCACCACCGTGCCGCGCCCCGAGATCGAGAACACGTCCTCGATCGGCATCAGGAACGGCTGGTCGACGGGACGCTCCGGCTGCGGGATGTACGAATCGACCGCATCCATGAGCTTCAAGATCGAATCGTGGCCGAGCTCCTGGTTGGTGCCTTCCAGCGCCTGCAGCGCCGAGCCTCTGACCATCGGCGTGTCGTCGCCGGGAAACTCGTAGCGGGTGAGCAGCTCGCGCACCTCGAGTTCGACCAGATCGAGCAACTCGGGGTCGTCGACCATGTCGCATTTGTTGAGGTAGACCACCAGCGCCGGCACGCCGACCTGGCGGGCGAGCAGAATGTGTTCGCGCGTCTGCGGCATCGGCCCGTCGGCGGCTGAAACCACCAGGATGGCGCCGTCCATCTGGGCCGCGCCGGTGATCATGTTCTTGACGTAGTCGGCGTGGCCGGGGCAGTCGACGTGGGCGTAGTGCCGCTTCTCGGTCTCGTATTCGACGTGGGCGGTGTTGATCGTGATGCCCCGCGCCTTCTCCTCGGGCGCGGCGTCGATCTGATCGTAGCTGGTCACCTTCGCCTTGCCGGTTTCGGCCAGCACCTTGGTGATCGCCGCCGTCAGCGTCGTCTTGCCGTGGTCGACATGGCCGATGGTACCGATGTTGCAATGCGGCTTGGTGCGTTCGAATTTCTCTTTGGCCATCGGGGCTCTCCGTCCTGGTCGAAGTCCTTGCTTGCGGCGGTGCGCGATCAGGCGAACTTCGCCTGAACCTCCTGCGCCACCGCCTGCGGTACCTGCTGGTAGTGGTCGAACTGCATAGTGTACTGCGCCCGGCCCTGACTCATCGAGCGCAACGTGTTGACGTAACCGAACATATTGGCGAGCGGCACCATGGCGTTGACCACCTGGGCGTTGCCGCGCGTATCGGTGCCGGCGATCTGCCCGCGCCGCGAGTTGATGTCGCCGATCACCGACCCGAGATATTCCTCCGGCGTCACCACTTCGACCTTCATGATCGGCTCGAGCAGCACCGGCCCGGCCTTCTGCAGGGCCTCGCGGAAGGCCGCCCGCGACGCGATCTCGAACGCCAGCACCGAAGAATCGACGTCGTGGTAGGCGCCGTCGACCAGCGCCACGTTGACGTCGACCACCGGGAAACCGGCGAGCACACCCGAGGTCAGCACCGACTGGATGCCCTTCTCGACGCCGGGGATATACTCCTTGGGCACCGCGCCGCCGACGATCTTCGATTCAAAGGCGTAGCCGCCGCCCTGCCCGGCCGGGGTCACTTCGAGCTTGACGCGGGCGTACTGACCGGCGCCGCCGGTCTGCTTCTTGTGGGTGTGGTCGACGGTGGTCGCCCGGGTGACCGTCTCGCGGTAGGCGACCTGCGGCGCCCCGACGTTGACGTCGACCTTGTAGCTGCGCCTGAGAATGTCGACCTTGATATCGAGGTGGAGCTCGCCCATCCCCTTGAGGATGGTCTGGCCGCTCTCCGGATCGGTCGCCACGCGGAACGAGGGGTCCTCGGCGGCCAGCCGCTGCAGCGCGACGCCCAGCTTCTCCTGGTCGCCCTTGGTCTTCGGCTCGACCGCGATCTCGATGACCGGGTCGGGGAACTCCATCTGCTCCAGCACCACCGGCTTCTGCGGGTCGCAAAGGGTGTCGCCGGTACGCGGCTCCTTGAGACCGGCGAGCGCCACGATGTCGCCGGCGAAGGCTTCCTTGATGTCTTCGCGCCGGTTGGCGTGCATCAGCAGCATGCGCCCCACCCGCTCCTTGCGGTCGCGCGGCGCATTGAGCAGCGCCTGGCCGGTTTCCACCCGGCCCGAGTAGATGCGGCAGAAGGTCAGCGAGCCGACGAAGGGATCGTCCATCACCTTGAAGGCGAGCATCGCCAGCGGCTCGTCGTCGGCCGACTTGCGCACCATCTCCTCGCCGGTGCGCGGATTAACACCCTTGATCGCCGGCACATCGAGCGGGGACGGCAGGTAGTCGACCACCGCGTCGAGCAGCGTCTGCACGCCTTTGTTCTTGAACGCCGAGCCGGCCAGCACCGGGAAGAACGCTCCCCTGATCACCGCCTTGCGGATGAGGTGCTTCAGCGTCGCCTCGTCTGGCTCCTTGCCCTCGAAGAAGGCGGCCATTGCCTCGTCGTCGAGCTCGACCGCCGCCTCGATCAGCTCGGCGCGGTACTTCTCCGCCTGCTCCCTGAACTCGGCCGGAATTTCGATGTCATGGTAGTTGGCGCCGAGCGTCTCCTCCTCCCACACGATGCCGACCATGCGGACGAGATCGATAACGCCCTTGAATTCGGCCTCCGCCCCGATCGGCAGCTGGATCGCCACCGGCCGTGCACCGAGCCGCGTCTTGATGTCGGAAAGGCAGCGGAAGAAGTCGGCGCCGACCTTGTCCATCTTGTTGGCGAAGACGATGCGCGGCACCCGGTATTTGTCGCCCTGGCGCCATACCGTCTCGGTCTGCGGTTCCACGCCCTGGTTGGAGTCGAGCACGCACACCGCGCCGTCGAGGACCCTGAGCGAGCGTTCGACCTCGATGGTGAAGTCGACGTGGCCGGGGGTGTCGATGATGTTGAGGCGCTTGTCGTGCCAGTAGGCGGTGGTCGCGGCCGAGGTGATGGTGATGCCGCGCTCCTGCTCCTGCTCCATCCAGTCCATGGTGGCAGCGCCCTCATGGACCTCGCCCATCTTGTGGCTCTTGCCGGTGTAATAGAGGATCCGCTCGGTCGTGGTCGTCTTGCCGGCATCGATGTGGGCCATGATGCCGAAGTTGCGGTAGTCCTCGATTTTGTGGGTTCGCGCCATGCGTGGTCTCTTCGGCTGTTACCAGCGGTAGTGCGAGAACGCCCGATTGGCTTCGGCCATGCGGTGCGTGTCCTCGCGCTTCTTGACGGCGTTTCCCCGATTGTTCGCCGCGTCGAGCAGCTCGCCCGACAGCTTTTCGGTCATCGTTTTCTCGTTGCGTCCGCGCGCCGCCCCCAGCAGCCAGCGGATCGCCAGCGCCTGACGGCGATCGATCCTGACCTCGACCGGCACCTGATAGGTGGCGCCGCCGACCCGGCGCGAGCGCACCTCGATCGCCGGCATCACGTTGTCGAGCGCCTGGCGGAACACCGTCAGCGGATCCTGCTTGGTGCGGTCCTGGATCAGGTCGAGGGCGCCGTAGACGATCTTCTCGGCCACCGATTTCTTGCCGTCGTGCATCACCGAGTTCATGAACTTGGTGACCACGTCGTTGTGGAACTTCGGGTCCGGGATGATCTCCCGTTTTTCGGCGCGGTGGCGGCGGGACATTTTCGCTTCAGCCTGTTTCTTCGACGAAAAAACGACCCGAAATCACTTGGGTCGTTTGGCTCCGTACTTGGACCTGCGCTGCTTGCGGTCTTTGACGCCCTGGGTATCGAGCACGCCGCGCAGAATGTGGTAGCGCACCCCCGGCAGGTCCTTGACGCGGCCGCCCCGGATCATCACCACCGAGTGCTCCTGCAGGTTATGGCCCTCGCCGGGGATGTAGCCGATCACCTCAAATCCGTTGGTCAGGCGCACCTTGGCGACCTTCCTGAGCGCCGAATTGGGCTTCTTCGGCGTGGTGGTGTAGACGCGCGTGCACACGCCCCGCTTCTGCGGGCTCTTCTGCATCGCGGGCACCTTGTTGCGCTTCACCGGCCGATGACGCGGCCTGTGGATCAGCTGATTGATCGTCGGCATCGCTTGCCCATTGAACTCCGTTGCCTCTGGTGCCCTGCCGCGACGAACTGACGGGCGATCCTCTCCGTACGAAAGGGCGCCTCCAAAAACAGAGGATCACGGCATCAGCCGTGATCGTGTCAGCCGGAACGTCTGTGGCCTGACCCGGTCAGTGTCTAAGCCTTCTTTATCCGCAGCCGTGGCGCCGTCGGAAGAAAAGACCTACCACCTGCCCGAAAGCGCGCGGAACCTATGCTTTCGACCCCACAACGTCAACCCCTCGGTCATCTTTTTTGGCATTGCGTCGGCCATTGCCGCGGCCAAAGTCACCGCGGCGACGCCCGCCCTCTTCGGCGGCCGCCGCCACGGGCCTCAAACCACCGGATTCAGGCGTTTGCGCGCGAGCCACGATTGCCGCTGGCGCGTCCGTCGCCTAGACATCGTCGGGCCGCGCGACCTCGCGCCGTGCCCACGAGGCGCCGTCTTCGATGCAAGCCGCACAGGTATTTCCCGCCGAGCGGACGCGCCGCCTGTTCCTGGCGCGGCTCGCCGTCAGTGGCGCCTTTCTGCTCACCGGCATCGGGACCGGCATCTGGGCGACCCACATACCGCTCGTGCGGGCCCGTCTCGGCATCGACCCGGCCGTTCTCGGCCTTGCCCTCTTCACCATGGCGTTCGCGGCCATCATCACCATGCCGCTCGCCGGCGTGGCGCTGGCGCGTCTCGGCTCGCGCCTGCCGGCGGCCGCCACGATGATCGCCTTCACCGTCCTGACCCCACTGCCCATCCTCGCCCGCTCGCTCCCGGTCTTCTTCGTCGGCGTCTTCTTGTTCGGCACCACCATCGGCGCCCTTGACGTTGCCATCAACCTGCAAGCCACCGAGATCGAGACCGCCCGCGCCCGACCGACCATGTCGTCCTTCCACGGATTCTTCTCGATCGGCGGCCTGGTCGGCGCCGGTCTCGGCGCCGCCATCATCGCGGCCGGCTGGGGCGACGGCAGCGGCGCCGCCCTGCTCGCCGTTCCCCTGCTCGCTCTCGCCATCGTCGCCGCGCTCAACTTGTGGCCGAGCGTCAAGCCGGTAGAGGCCGAACCGCGCCTCATGCTGCCGAACCGGGCGACACTGGCTCTCGGCGTCCTCGTCTTTCTGGTTTACGCCATCGAGGGCGCGGTCACCGACTGGAGCGCGCTGTTCCTTTCGACGGTCAAGCAGGCGAGTGCGGCGGGCGCCGCTGCCGGCTTCGCCGCGTTCTCGGTCGCCATGGCCGTCTTGCGGCTGGTCGGCGACAACGTGGTCGCCCGCCTCGGGCAAAAAAGCACCTTGACCGCGGGCGGCGCCCTGATCGCGGCCGGCCTGGCGCTCTCGGTCGCGCTGCCTGACCCGGCGCTGGCGGCCGTCGCTTTCGCGCTGGTCGGGGTCGGCGCCGCCAATGTAGTGCCGGTTGTCTTCAGCGCCGCCTCGCGCACACCGGGCATGCCGTCGAGCGCCGGCGTCGCCGCGGTGGCGACCATGGGCTACGCCGGATTCCTCACCATGCCGCCGGTCCTCGGCTTCATCGCCCGCGGCTTCGGTCTCTCGGCGATGCTCACCGTGGTCGCACTGATGGGCGCGGCCGTCGCCGTCGTGGCGGCGGCCTTCGTGCCGGCCCGCTGACCGGCGGGCCCGGCGCCTCGCCGCTATCCTCGCGGCCGCCGCCTACTCGGCCGCGCCCTGCAGCTCGGCCAGCGTCTCCACGTCTCCGGCGACCTCGGCGGAGCGCTTGCGCTCCTCCAGGATCAGGTCGTCGCGGTGGCTGGCGACATGGCGGATACGGCCGACCATCGCTCCGGTGCCGGCCGGGATCAGCCTGCCGACGATGATGTTCTCCTTCAGCCCCTCGAGCGGGTCGACCTTGCCGTTGACGGCGGCCTCGGTCAGCACGCGGGTGGTTTCCTGGAAGGACGCCGCCGAGAAGAACGACCGCGTCTGCAGGCTTGCCTTGGTGATGCCGAGCAGAATCGGCACCGCCTGCGCCGGCTTCTTGCCTTCAGCGATGCACCCGTCGTTGACGATATCGAGGTCGAGCTGGTCGATCTGTTCGCCGGGGAACATGTCGGTGTCGCCGGCGTCGGTGATTTCGACCTTTTGCAGCATCTGCCGGACGATGACCTCGATGTGCTTGTCGTTGATGGTCACGCCCTGCAGCCGGTAGACGTCCTGGATCTCGTTGACCAGGTAGCCGGCGAGCGCCTCGATGCCCTTGATCGCCAGAATGTCGTGCGGCGCCGGATTGCCCTCGACGATGTAGTCGCCCTTCTCGACCGTGTCGCCCTCCTGCAGGTGGAACGGCTTGCCCTTCGGGATCAGATACTCCACCGGCTCGACGTCCTTGTCGGCGGGTTCCACGATGATGCGGCGCTTGTTCTTGTAGTCGCGGCCGAATTTGATCGTGCCGGCGATGTCCGCGATGATGGCGTGATCCTTGGGACGACGGGCCTCGAACAGCTCCGCCACCCGCGGCAGACCGCCAGTAATGTCGCGCGTCTTGGCGCTTTCCATCGGGATGCGGGCGAGCACGTCGCCGGCCTTGACCTCGGCGCCCGGCTCGACCGACAGGATCGCCTCCACCGGCAGCAGATAGCGCGCCTCGGCGCCGCCGCGCCCGCTCTTGCGCGCCTTGGCGTCCTTGCCCTTGACCACCATCGCCGGCTTGAGGTCGCTGCCGCGCGGATTGGCCCGCCAGTCGACCACCACCCGCTTGGTGATGCCGGTCGACTCGTCGGTGGTCTCCGACACCGACACCCGATCGACCAGGTCCTCGAACGCGACGACGCCATCGACCTCGGTGAGGATCGGACGGGTGTAGGGGTCCCACTCGACCAGCCGCTGGCCGCGCTCGACCTTGTCGCCGTCGTCGACCAGCAGGCGCGAGCCGTAGGTGACCCGATGAACCGCCCGCTCAGTGCCGTCGCGGTCGACGATGACCAGCTGCATATTGCGGCCCATGGCGATCAGCCGGCCCTCCGAATCGGTCACCAGGCTGCGGTTGCGCATGACGATCTTGCCGTCGAAGCCGGATTCGAGCAGCGACTGCTCGACCACCTGGGCGGTGCCGCCGATATGGAAGGTGCGCATGGTCAGCTGGGTGCCCGGCTCGCCGATCGACTGGGCGGCAATGACACCGACCGCCTCGCCGAGGTTGACCGGCGTGCCGCGGGCGAGATCACGCCCGTAGCACTTGGCGCACACCCCGCTCTTGGTTTCGCAGGTCAGCACCGAGCGGATGCGCATGGCCTGCACATTGGCCTTCTCGATCTTCTCGACGTCGCGCTCGTCGATGATGCGGCCGGCCGGCACCAGGACCTTGCCGCTCGCCGGGTGGGCGACGTCCTCGGCGGTCGTGCGACCGAGCACGCGCTGGCCGAGGGTGGCGACCACCTGGCCTGAATCGACGATCGCCTGCATCTTCAGCCCGGCGTCGGTGCCGCAATCCGCCTCGGTAACGATGCAGTCCTGCGCCACGTCGACCAGACGGCGGGTGAGATAACCCGAGTTGGCCGTCTTCAGCGCCGTGTCGGCGAGGCCCTTGCGGGCGCCGTGGGTCGAGTTGAAGTACTCGAGCACCGACAGGCCTTCCTTGAAGTTGGAAATGATCGGGCTCTCGATGATCTCTCCCGACGGCTTGGCCATCAGGCCGCGCATGCCGGCGAGCTGCTTCATCTGCGCCGGCGAACCGCGCGCGCCCGAATGGCTCATCATGTAGATAGAGTTCATCGGCTTGGTGCGGCCAGACTCGTCCTTCTCCACCGACGAGATGCGCTTCATCATCTCCTCGGCGACGCGATCGGTGCACTTGGCCCAGGCGTCGACCACCTTGTTGTATTTCTCGCCCTGGGTGATGAGGCCGTCGTTGTATTGCTGGTCGTACTCCTTGGCGAGCTGCTGGGTCTCGCCGACCAGCCCGGCCTTGGAGGCTGGGATGAGCATGTCGTCCTTGCCGAAGGAGATGCCGGCCCGGAAGGCGTGGCTGAAGCCGAGCGCCATGATGCGGTCGCAAAAGATGACCGTCTCCTTCTGACCGCAATGCCGGTACACGGCATCGATCATGTTGGAGATCTCCTTCTTGGTCATCAGCTTGTTGACCAGGTCGAACGACAGGTTGGGATCGCGCGGCAACAGGTCGCCGAGCAGCATGCGGCCGGGCGTCGTCTCGTAGATGTGCGAGACCGGCTTGCGGTTTGCATCGACGGTCCTGTAGCGGCCGCGGATCTTGCTGTGCAGCGTCACCGACCTGTTGGCGAGCGCATGTTCGAGCTCGCCCATGTTGCCGAACGCGGTGCCCTCGCCGGGCTCGCCGTCGGCCATGATCGACAGGTAGTAGAGGCCGAGCACGATGTCCTGTGACGGCACGATGATCGGCTGACCGTTGGCCGGGTGCAGGATGTTGTTGGTCGACATCATCAGCACGCGCGCCTCGAGCTGGGCTTCCAACGACAACGGCACGTGCACCGCCATCTGGTCGCCGTCGAAGTCGGCGTTGAAGGCGGCGCACACCAGCGGATGAAGCTGGATCGCCTTGCCCTCGATCAGCACCGGCTCGAACGCCTGGATGCCGAGACGGTGGAGCGTCGGCGCCCGGTTGAGCAGCACCGGATGTTCGCGGATGACCTCGTCGAGGATATCCCAGACCTCGGGCTTCTCCTTCTCGACCAGTTTCTTGGCCTGCTTGACGGTCGACGAGTAGCCCTTGGCGTCGAGCCGCGAATAGATGAACGGCTTGAACAGCTCGAGCGCCATCTTCTTCGGCAGGCCGCACTGGTGCAGCTTGAGCTCCGGCCCGACCACGATCACCGAGCGGCCGGAATAGTCGACCCGTTTGCCGAGCAGGTTCTGGCGGAAGCGCCCCTGCTTGCCCTTGAGCATGTCCGACAGCGACTTCAGCGGCCGCTTGTTGGCACCGGTGATGACGCGGCCGCGCCGGCCGTTGTCGAACAGCGCGTCGACCGCCTCCTGCAGCATCCGCTTCTCGTTGCGGATGATGATGTCGGGGGCCCTGAGTTCGATCAGCCGCTTCAGCCGGTTGTTGCGGTTGATGACGCGCCGGTAGAGGTCGTTGAGGTCGGAGGTGGCGAAGCGGCCGCCGTCGAGCGGCACCAGCGGCCTCAGGTCCGGCGGGATCACCGGGACCGTGGTCATGATCATCCAGTCAGGCTTGTTGCCCGACTCGATGAACGCCTCGACCAGCTTCAGCCGCTTGGCCAGCTTCTTCGGCTTGAGTTCGGAGGTGGTTTCGGCGATCTCCTGACGCAGATCAACCGCGAGCTTGGCAAGGTCGATACCGACCAGCATGTCGCGGATCGCCTCGGCGCCGATCTTGGCGGTGAAAGAATCCTCGCCGAACTCGTCCTGCGCCTTGAGGTACTCGTCCTCGGAGAGGAGCTGGCGCTCCTTGAGCGAGGTGAGGCCGGGCTCCGTCACCACGTAGTTCTCGAAATAAAGGATGCGCTCGAGATCCTTGAGCGTCATGTCGAGCAGCAGGCCGATGCGCGAGGGCAGCGACTTGAGGAACCAGATGTGGGCCACCGGCGCCGCCAGCTCGATGTGGCCCATGCGCTCGCGCCTGACCCGCGCCAGCGTCACCTCGACGCCGCACTTCTCGCAGATGATGCCCTTGTACTTCATGCGCTTGTACTTGCCGCACAGGCACTCGTAGTCCTTGATCGGACCGAAGATGCGCGCGCAGAACAGGCCGTCGCGTTCGGGCTTGAACGTGCGGTAGTTGATCGTCTCGGGCTTCTTGATCTCGCCGAACGACCACGACTTGATCTTCTCCGGACTGGCGATCGAGATGCGGATCTGGTCGAAGACCTGGGCCGGGGCCTGCGGCGCGCTGAAGATGCTGGCGATCTCTTGGTTCATCGAGTGTCTCCTTGGCGGCCGGTCGGACGGGAGGCAATCCGACCGTGCCGCGCTGACGCGATTGGCGTGGTCAAAGCGGGCGACAACGTCGTCGCGCGCCTACTCGGCCGCATCGGCAGCCGGCAACGACTGCTGATTTGGGTTTGCATAGTCGAGCTCGACATCAAGGCCGAGCGAACGCATCTCCTTGACCAGCACGTTGAAGCTTTCCGGTATGCCCGCCTCGAAGGTGTCGTCACCGCGTACGATCGCCTCGTAGACCTTGGTGCGACCGGCGACGTCGTCCGACTTGACGGTGAGCATCTCCTGCAGCGTGTAGGCGGCGCCGTAGGCTTCCAGTGCCCACACCTCCATCTCGCCGAAGCGCTGGCCACCGAACTGCGCCTTGCCGCCGAGCGGCTGCTGGGTGACCAGCGAATACGGTCCGATCGAACGGGCGTGGATCTTGTCGTCGACCAGGTGGTGCAGCTTCATCATGTAGATGTAGCCGACCGTCACCGGCCGATCGAACTGCTCGCCGGTGCGCCCGTCGTAAAGGAGCGACTGGCCGGACGGGTCGAGCCCGGCCTCGTTGAGCAGCTCGACGATGTCGGGCTCGCGGGCGCCGTCGAACACCGGCGTGGCGATCGGCACGCCGTTCTTTAGCTGATCGGCGAGCTGCAACGTCGACTCGTCGTCGTAGTCGGCGACCTTCTCGTTCTTGGCGTTGGCGCCGTAGAGACCCTTCAGGACCTTCTTGAGCGAACGCACGTCGCCGTTCTTCTTGGCGCTTTCGACCAGCGCCCCGATCTTGAGACCGAGGCCGGCACACGCCCAGCCGAGATGGGTTTCCAGAATCTGGCCGACGTTCATGCGGCTCGGCACGCCGAGCGGGTTGAGCACGATGTCGATCGGCGTGCCGTCGGCAAGATGCGGCATGTCCTCGACCGGCACGATCTTGGAGACGACGCCCTTGTTGCCGTGGCGGCCGGCCATCTTGTCGCCGGGCTGGATCTTGCGTTTCACCGCCACGAACACCTTGACCATCTTCATCACGCCGGGAGGCAGCTCGTCGCCGCGCTGCACCTTCTCGACCTTGTCGATGAAGCGCTTCTCCAGGCCCTTGCGGCTCTCGTCGTACTGGTTCCTGAGCGCCTCGATCTCGGCCATCACCTTGTCGTTCGACACGGCGAACTGCCACCACTGGCCCTTCGGGTACTCGTTGATCCCGTCGCGGGTGATCTTGCCGCCCTTCTTGAAGCCCTTGGGACCGGCGACCGCCATGCGGTTGATCAGCATGTCGGCCAGCCGGCCGAAGACGTTGCGGTCGAGGATCGCCTGCTCGTCGTCGCGGTCCTTGGCGAGCCGCTCGATCTCCTCGCGCTCGATCGCCATGGCGCGCTCGTCCTTCTCCACCCCGTGGCGGTTGAACACGCGCACCTCGACGACCGTGCCGGTCACCCCCGGCGGCACCCTGAGCGAGGTGTCGCGCACGTCGGACGCCTTCTCGCCGAAGATGGCGCGCAACAGCTTCTCTTCCGGCGTCATCGGGCTCTCGCCCTTGGGCGTGATCTTGCCGACCAGGATGTCGCCGGCGACCACTTCGGCGCCGATGTAGACGATGCCCGCCTCGTCGAGGCTCTTCAGCGCCTCTTCCGACACGTTGGGGATGTCGCGGGTGATCTCCTCGGGGCCGAGCTTGGTGTCGCGCGCCATCACCTCGAATTCCTCGATGTGGATCGAGGTGAACACGTCATCGCGCACGATCCGTTCCGACAACAGGATCGAGTCCTCGAAGTTGTAGCCGTTCCACGGCATGAACGCGACCAGCACGTTGCGGCCGAGAGCGAGGTCACCGAGGTCGGTCGACGGGCCGTCGGCGATGATGTCACCCGCGTTCACCCGCTCGCCGACGCTGACCAGCGGCCGCTGGTTGATGCAGGTGTTCTGGTTCGACCGCTGGAACTTCATCAGCCGATAGATGTCGACGCCCGACTTGGTCGCCTCCAGATCCTCGGTGGCGCGCACGACGATACGGGTGGCGTCGACCTGGTCGATGATGCCCGCCCGCCGCGCCACGATCGCCGCGCCCGAGTCGCGCGCCACGATCGGCTCCATGCCGGTGCCGACCAGCGGTGCCTCCGCCTTGACCAGCGGCACCGCCTGGCGCTGCATGTTGGAGCCCATCAGCGCGCGGTTGGCATCGTCGTTCTCGAGGAACGGAATGAGCGCCGCCGCCACCGAGACCAGTTGCTTGGGCGACACGTCCATGAAGTCGACCCGATCGGGCGCGACCATGATGACGTCGCCCGCGTGGCGGCAGGTGACCAGATCGTTGACGAAACGGCCACGGCTGTCGAGCGGCGCGTTGGCCTGGGCGATCGTGTACTTGGCCTCCTCCATCGCCGACAGGTAGGCCACCTCCTCGCTGACGCGGCCGTCCTTGACCCGCCGGTAAGGGCTCTCGATGAAGCCGTACTTGTTGACCCGCGCGAAAGTGGCGAGCGAGTTGATCAGGCCGATATTGGGTCCTTCCGGCGTCTCGATCGGGCAGATGCGACCGTAGTGGGTCGGGTGCACGTCGCGCACCTCGAAGCCGGCCCGCTCGCGGGTGAGACCGCCTGGCCCCAGCGCCGACAACCGCCGCTTGTGAGTGATCTCCGACAACGGGTTGGTCTGGTCCATGAACTGGGAAAGCTGCGAGGAGCCGAAGAACTCGCGCACCGCCGCCGCCGCCGGCTTGGCGTTAATGAGGTCCTGCGGCATGACGTTGCCGATCTCGACCGAGCTCATGCGCTCCTTGATCGCCCGCTCCATCCTGAGCAGGCCGATGCGGTACTGGTTCTCCATCAGCTCGCCGACCGAGCGCACCCGGCGGTTGCCGAGATTGTCGATGTCGTCGATCTCGCCCTTGCCGTCGCGCAACTCCACCAGCGTCTTGATGACGGCGAGGATGTCTTCCTTCCTGAGCACGCGCACGCTGTCGTCGGCGGCAAGATCGAGCCGCATGTTCATCTTGACCCGGCCGACGGCCGACAGGTCGTAGCGCTCCGGGTCGAAGAACAGCGACCGGAACATCGCCTCGGCCGTATCGACCGTCGGTGGCTCGCCCGGCCGCATCACCCGATAGATGTCGAACAGCGCACCCTCGCGGTTCTCGTTCTTGTCGACGGCCAGCGTGTTGCGGATGTACGCGCCGGTGTTGACGTGATCGATGTCGAGGATGACGATTTCCTTGTTGCCTGCCTCGACCAGGGTGGCGAGGACCTTCTCGTTCAACTCGTCGCCCGCCTCGGCGTAAATCTCGCCGGTCTCCATGTTGACCATGTCGCTGGCGAGGTAGTGGCCGTAGAGATCCTCGTCGACCACCTTGAGCGCCTTGACGCCCTTCTCGGCGAGTTGACGGGCGGCGCGGGCGGTCAGCTTGCGCCCCGCCTCCAGCACCACCTCGCCCGAGTCGGCGTCGATCAGGTCGTTGACCGCCTTGAACCCCCGCAGGCGCTCGCCGTCGAACGGCAGCCGCCAGCCGTCCTTGGTGCGCTTGTAGACGACCTTGTCGAAGAAGGTGTCGAGGATCTCCTCGCCGTCCATGCCGAGCGCATAGAGCAGCGAGGTCACCGGAATCTTGCGTCGCCGATCGATGCGCGCGTAGACGATGTCCTTGGCATCGAACTCGATATCGAGCCACGAGCCGCGATAGGGAATGATGCGCGCGGCGAACAGCAGCTTGCCCGAGGAGTGGGTCTTGCCCTTGTCGTGGTCGAAGAACACGCCGGGCGAACGGTGCATCTGCGAGACGATGACGCGCTCGGTGCCGTTGACGATGAAGGTGCCGTTCATCGTCATCAACGGCATGTCGCCCATGTAGACTTCCTGCTCCTTGATGTCCTTGACCGACTTGGCGCCGGTCTCCTCGTCGATGTCGAACACGATCAGGCGCAGCGTCACCTTGAGCGGCGCCGAATAGGTCATCCCGCGCTGACGGCATTCATCGACGTCGTACTTGGGCGGATCGAAGTCGAAACGGACGAATTCCAGCAGCGCCGAGTTGGAAAAGTCCGAGATCGGGAACACCGATTTGAACACCGCCTGCAGCCCCTCGTCGGGGCGCCCGCCTTCCGGCTCCTCGACCAACAGGAACTGGTCGTAGGATGCCTTCTGGACCTCGATCAGGTTCGGCATCTCCGCGACTTCCCTGATGGAGCCGAAGAACCGGCGGACCCTTCTGCGACCGGTGAACGTCTGGGTCATGCTCACTCCTCGTCATGTCTCGAACAGCTGTCCGCAACGCCGGCGATGCGGCACTGTGGACAACGGTTCACGTTTTGCGATCCGTCTCCGCAGGTGCCGGCGGCGCCGACCCCTGCGGAGTGTTTAGTTCCCTCATGGCCGGGCCCGTCCCGGCCATCCACGCCCTTGTTCCTGCCGATCCCCGACGGCTCGCTGCGGAGCTTGGGGATCGATCCTCAGTGACCTTCGGCCCGGGGCCTCGCTCACTTCAGCTCGACCTTGGCGCCGGCTCCTTCCAGCTGGCCCTTGAGCTTGTCGGCTTCGTCCTTGCTGACGGCTTCCTTGACGGGTTTCGGCACCGCCTCCACCAGATCCTTGGCCTCCTTGAGGCCGAGCCCGGTGATGGCGCGCACCTCTTTGATCACGTTGATCTTGTTGGCGCCGAAATCGGCGAGAATGACGTCGAACTCGGTCTTCTCCTCCGCTTCGGCGGCGGCGCCGACAGCAGCGCCGCCCGCGGCCATCATCGCCACCGGAGCGGCAGCCGATACGCCCCATTTCTCCTCGAGCATCTTCGACAGTTCGGCCGCCTCCATCACGGTCAAACTCGAAAGCTCATCCACAATTTTCGACAAGTCAGCCATTTGCCTGATTCTCCTTGGATTCGAACCTCTAGAAAGCTCCTTGCAGCCTCACGCCGCCTCGCCTTTTCTGGCGTGGCCGTCGACCACCCGCGCGATTTGCGCGGCCGGCGCTGCCACGACCTGGGCGATGCGCCGCGCCGGCGTCACCACCAGGCCGACCAGCTGGGCCCGCAACTCGTCGAGCGAGGGCAGTGCCGCCAGTGCCGTGACCCCGTCGGGGCCGAGGTTGGTCTGGCCGAAAGCGCCACCGAGAATGACGAGATTCCCGTTGGTCTTGGCGAATTCGACCGCGACCTTCGGCGCCGCCACCGGATCGCTGGAATAGGCGATCACCGTCGGACCGGTGAAAAGGTCCGCCATGTGGCCGACGTCGGTCCCTTCGAGCGCCCGTTTGACCAGGCGGTTCTTGGCGACGCGCACCTTTGCTCCTGCTTCCCGCATTCTGGCCCTCAGGGCCGTCATGTCGGCGACAGTGAGGCCGGAATAGCGGGCGACAACGACGATCCCCGTGGTCCTGAAGACCTCGTTCAGCGTCGCGACGACCTCGCTTTTTTCCGCTCTGTCCACGCTTTCACTCCTTTGGGCGGGCCACCGGGGGACCGCCGGTTGCGTTTGCCGCGGGTCCTTGCCGGATTCCGCGACGCTCACAGCCTGTCCCCCAAGCCGGCGCTCGCCCGGAGCGCCGCGTGGGCCAAGAGGTTCGAACCGGAAATCCGGTTCCCTCCCGTCTATTGCGGGCCTTGTCGATTAAGCCGGCACACCGGCGCCCGCAGTCTCGGACAGGATCGGGTCTTGCGGGTTGCCCCGCCTGACCCCTTCTGCCGCCCCGTTGCCCGGACGGAAGTCTTTCCGGCGCTCCTCAGGCGCCCGCCAGCGTTGCCGGATCGACCCTGACCCCGGGGCCCATGGTCGACGAGACGGCGACGCGTTGAACGAATGTTCCCTTGGCGCCGGCCGGCCGCGCTTTCTGCACGGCGTCGGCGAACGCCCTGATGTTGGCCACCAGCGCGGGTGACGCAAAGCTCGCCTTGCCGACGCCCGCCTGGACGATCCCGGCCTTTTCGACCCGGAACTCGACGGCGCCGCCCTTGGCGTCCTTGACCGCCGCCGTCACGTCCTGGGTGACGGTGCCGACCTTCGGGTTCGGCATCAGGCCGCGCGGGCCGAGCACCTTGCCCAGCCGGCCGACCAGCGGCATCATGTCCGGCGTGGCGATGCAACGATCGAAGTCGATCTGCCCGCCCTGCACCCTTTCGACCAGGTCCTCGGCCCCGACCACGTCGGCGCCGGCCGCCTTCGCCTCCTCGGCCTTGTCGCCGCGTGCGAACACGGCCACGCGCACGTTGCGTCCCGACCCGTTCGGCAGCGGACACACCCCGCGCACCATCTGGTCGGCGTGGCGCGGGTCAACGCCGAGGTTGATGGCGACCTCGACGGTCTCGTCGAACTTGGCGTTGGCATGGTCCTTGACCAGCTTTACCGCCTCCTCGAGCGAATAGAGCCTGGTGCGCTCGATCCCCTCGCGGGCGGCCTTCATCCGTTTGGCAACGTGCACCATCGTCCTACTCCACGATCTCCAGGCCCATCGACCGGGCCGAGCCCGCGACCTGCTTCATCGCGCCCTCGACGCTCACCGCGTTGAGATCCCTCATCTTTTTCTCGGCGATCTCCCGCACCTGCGCGCTGGTGACACTGCCGATGACGGCGCGCCCCGGCGTCTGGCCGCCCTTCTGCAGACTGGCCGCCTTCTTCAGGAAGAAGCTCACCGGCGGGGTCTTCATTTTGAAGGTGAACGACTTGTCATGGTAGTAGGTGATCTCCACCGGGATCGGCGCGCCTTTTTCCAATTCCTGGCTCTGGGCGTTGAACGCCTTGCAGAACTCCATGATGTTGATGCCGCGCTGGCCGAGTGCCGGCCCGATCGGCGGCGAGGGCGTCGCTGCCCCTGCCGGCACCTGCAACTTCAAGAACCCGGCAATCTTCTTGGCCATCGTCTGTTCCTTGTCTCACCCACGCCGCGACCGGCAAGGAATGGCGTGGTGCGGTCCGCTGGGCGCTCGGCCAGCGCCGCCGACCTCCCACACCGCTTCCAACTCAGAGCTTCTCGACCTGCCCGTACTCGAGCTCCACCGGCGTTGCCCGACCAAAGATCGACACCGCCACCTTGAGCCGCGCCCGCATCTCGTCAACCTCCTCGACCAGGCCGTTGAACGAGGCGAACGGCCCATCGGCCACCCTGACCTGCTCGCCGACCTCGAAGCTCACCGAAGGTTTCGGGCGCTCGACGCCTTCCTGCACCTGCTGCAGAATGCGGCTCGCCTCCGCCTCCGAAATCGCGACCGGCTTGTTGTCGGCGCCGAGGAAGCCGGTCACCTTCGGCGTGTTCTTGATGAGGTGGTAGGCCTCATCGGTCATTGCCATTTTCACCAGCACGTAGCCGGGAAAGAACTTGCGCTCCGCGTCGACCTTACGGCCACGCCTGACCTCGACGACCTTCTCGGTCGGCACCAGGATTTCCTCGAACAGATCGTCCAGGCCGGCGGCATGGGCCTTCTCCTTGATGGAGTCGGCCACCTTGCGCTCAAAATTCGAGTAGGCGTGGACGATGTACCACTTCTTTTCCATTCAGACGCCGCCTGAACTGCCCAGCCGAAGCAATGACGTCACGCCGAGCGATATGACCTGGTCGGCGACGAGGAAGAACATCGCCGCCAGGAAAGCCATGGCAATCACCATGGCGGTTGATATCCCTGTCTCGCGCCGGCTTGGCCAAACGATCTTCGCCGCTTCCGCCCGCACCTGCTGGAGGAACTGCAAAGGATTGAATCTTTCGGCCATTAACGGCTCATGCCTAATCGGCGCGCGAACCAGTGGCTCGCGCGCCGTGCGCTTAGGACGCGTACATAAGGCCTAAACCAGAGATTCTCAAGCCCGACTGTGGGAAAAAATGCCGGTCGAATTGGACATTTTGTGGGCATCCGACGAGGGGCGAGCCGCTGGCAGGGGCAGAGGGACTCGAACCCCCGACCTACGGTTTTGGAGACCGTCGCTCTACCAACTGAGCTATACCCCTAGCGGACGCCACAAATCGGACGCCAGACGTCAGATACCAGCGCCGGTGACGGCGGGCAATCTGTCGTGCGCACTGGAGCGGGTGAAGGGAATCGAACCCTCGTCATCAGCTTGGAAGGCTGTTGCTCTACCATTGAGCTACACCCGCGCGAAGCACACAAATACCAGAAATCGGCGTTCCCGCCTCGTCCAGCCCTGGCCGACGGCATGCGAGGTCCGGCGCCAAGGCTGGTGGGGGAGGTAGGACTCGAACCTACGAAGGCGTTCGCCAGCGGATTTACAGTCCGCCCCCTTTGCCGCTCGGGACACTCCCCCTGACGTCGTCCGCACCATGGCGCACGCGCCGCGGCGGTCTTATGGCGAGCGTCGCGGTCATGTCAACGCGAGCGCGACAGCGATTGCCGGCGGCCACCCCGCCGGGCCGCTGCGATTGTCGCTGGTTCGACCGCGGCCTATAAGCCCGCGATGACTCGCCCCGACCGCCCGTTTCGACCCACAGCTCGCCGCGACCGGAGAAAGTTCGCGCCGCGCTCGCCGGCCGAACGGCGTCCCGAGACGGTGTGGATCTACGGCATCCATCCGGCGCTCGCCGCGCTCGCCAACCCGCGGCGCGACATCCGCCGCATCGTCGCCACCGACAACGCGCTCACCCGGCTCGCCGCCGCCGGCGCCACCTTCGCCATCGCGCCGGAGAAGTCCACCCCGCGCAACCTCGATCGCCTGCTCGGCGGCGAAGCGGTCCACCAGGGCATCGCCATCGAAACGGCGCCGCTGCCGACGATCTCCCTCGCCGACATCTCCGCGCCACGTCTGATTGTCGTTCTCGACCAGGTCACCGACCCGCACAACGTCGGGGCGATCCTGCGCTCCGCCGCCGCATTCGCCGCCGACGCAGTAATCGTCACCGGCCGCCACGCCCCGGTCGAAAGCGGCACGCTGGCCAAGGCGGCCTCCGGCGCACTCGACCGCATCGCCTGGATTGCGGTCGCCAATCTCGCCCGTGCCCTTGCCGAAATCGGCACCATGGGCTTCACCCGCATCGGCCTCGACAGCGCAGCGGAGACGCCCCTCGAAGGCGTCCTCACCGGCAACCGCATCGCGCTGGTGCTGGGCGCGGAAGGAAAAGGGTTGCGCCGGCTGACCCGCGAAACCTGCGACGCCGTCGCCCGCCTCCCGGTGCCCGGCGCCCTTGCGAGCCTCAATGTGTCCAACGCGGCGGTGCTTGCGCTCCATCTGGCGCGCGCGCACCTCGATCGACCTAGCTGAGGAAACGGTCGTCGAACGGCGCCGTCACCGCGTCGCCGCCATCGCCGGCGACGCGCAGAACGCCGTCGCCCGCTTCGACCGCATTCACCTTTGTCCATTGCGGCGGCAGCGCCAACGCCGCGAGCACGTGCCGTACCGACACCGAGCCCGCCGGAACGAGCGTGAGTGCCGTCGGGATGCCGGCTTCCGACAGCGGATTCGGCGCGATCGAGGCGGCGTGGCCGTAGGAGGAGTAGGCGCGCCCTTCCTCGATGCCGAGCACGCCGCGGTGGCGACCGTTCCACGGCGGGTAGAAGCGGCCGCCGTTGCTGAACCACAGGAAGGTGACCGGATAGTCGGCCGGGTTCTTCAGGCTGAGCAGCATGTCGCCCGCCCCCCGCCTCATCGCCGCCGCCCATCCGAGCGCGGCGCCGCGAGCCTCCACGAGCATGACGAAATCCTCGTGCCTCTCCGCCACCGGATAGCGGTGCAGGTCGACGGTGGTGCCGTCGGCGAGCGGCAGCTTCGCAAGATCGGTGAACCGCTTGTCGCGGGCGAACAGGGAACGGCCGCGCGCCGGGTCGCTCTCCTGCGGCGTGCGCGGCAATTCCCCGAACGCCTTGGCCGAGAACGACAGCCGGCCGGGTTGGTCGAAGTGGGTCATAGCGTGGCTGGCGACCGACACCGCGCCCTCGCCGCCTGCAAAGACGTGGCGCAGATAAACGAACGGCTGTCCGTCGCGCAGCGTGATTTCCTTGATGAGGCGCGCGCCCATGACTCGCTTCTCGAGTTCGAGCCGCGTCACCACCGCGCCCGCCTGCCGCTCCTCGCCGACAGGGCGCCAGGCCGAGTTGGCCGGCCAGCCGTGAGGCGGGGCCGGCTCCACGTCGCTGGCGGTGAACGGGGCGCAGCAGAAGTCACCCGAGAGGTACTTGAGATTGGCCGGTATCGACGGGTCCTCGATGATCGCCTTTTCCTCGACCCACGGCGCGGTGTGGAGGGGGGCGAGGCGCCGCCCCGACTGTTCGACCGCGAACGAGCGGATGTGGCCGACCGCCAGATCGACCACCAGCTTGACGCCGACGGCCGTCACCTCGTGGAAACGTTCTGCCATTGCGCCCTCCCCGACGTGCGCCGATCTTATGCTGCGTCCCGGCTTGTCGCCACCACGGACGGCTGGTACCCCTCTCCTCGCGCCGGCATAGCTCAGTCGGTAGAGCACCTGATTTGTAATCAGGGGGTCGCGGGTTCGAATCCTGCTGCCGGCACCAAGCGAGACGACCCTTGCGCAACGCCGGCGGTCCTGTGCGGATCGGCGGGTACGGCGCCTGCTGCAAATCGTTAAAACTTGAATCGAATCGCGCCGCACGGTTGCGCCGTTCTTTTACGCGCGTCGGTTAATACGGCCGTCGGGTCATCCCGATTTCGGCCCGAAACGCGCGTTTTCGAGGGAGAGCACCGTGCCGGCAACAGCAACAATGACGCCCACCGGCGACCCGTATGTCGACGGCGTTCTCAGCGGCGTCAAGTGGGCCGTCAACTCGTTCACCTACAGCTTTCCGACCAGTGCCTCCGACTACGGCAGCAATTACGGCAACGGCGAGCCGTCCGACAATTTCCACGCATTCAACGCCACCCAGCAGGCGGCCGTCACCACGGTCCTCGACATGTATTCGGCGGTGGCCAACGTCACCTTCACCGAGGTCGCCGAAACCACGTCGACCCATGCCGACCTGCGCTACGCCTCGTCGGACGCGCCGAGCACCGCCTGGGCGTACTACCCGACGACCCTCGCCGAGGGTGGCGACGCCTGGTTCAACTATTCGACGGGCTGGTACTCCAACCCGGTGATGGGCAACTACGCGTGGACCTCGATCATCCACGAGACCGGCCACGCCATGGGGCTCAAGCACCCGCACGACACCTCCGGCATCTTCGGCCCGATGCCGGTCGATCACGACTCGCTCGAATACTCGGTGATGAGCTACCGCTCGTACGTCGGCGCCTCGACCACCACCGGCTACACCAACGCCTCCGACAGCTTCCCGCAGACGCTGATGATGTACGACATCGCCGCGTTGCAGGCCGAGTACGGGGCCAACTATTCGACCAACAGCGGCGACACCGTCTACACGTGGAACCCATTGACCGGACAGGAGTCGATCAACGGCGTCGCCCAGACAATGCCCGTCGGCAACAAGATCTTCATGACCGTGTGGGATGGCGGCGGCAACGACACCTACGACTTCTCCAATTACACCACCAACCTCAACGTCGACCTGCAGCCGGGCGACTGGACGACCGCTTCGCAGACCCAACTCGCCTACCTCGGCAGCGGTCACTACGCAGCCGGCAACATCGCCAATTCGCTGCTCTACCAGGACAACCCGGCCTCGCTGATCGAGAACGCCATCGGCGGCTCCGGCAGTGACACGATCGTCGGCAATTCGGCCGACAACCACCTGACGGGCGGCGGCGGCAACGACAGCCTCGACGGCGAGGGCGGTACCAATACCGCGGTTTATTCCGGCGCCAGCACCGACTACCTCGTCGTGCAGAACCTCGATGGCACCTGGACGGTAACCGACCTGCGCCTCGGCAGCCCCGACGGTATCGACACCCTCGCCAACATCCAGTTCCTGCAGTTCGGCGATCAGGTGGTGGCGATCGGCGATGTCGACCCGCCGGCCAACCGCGCGCCGGCAGCTTCCAACGACACCTACCAGGTCACCGCCGGAAACGCGCTCGACGTTGCGGCAAGTGCCGGCGTCCTCGCCAATGACAGCGATCCCGACGGCGATCAGCTTTCCGCCGTTCTGGTCAGCGCACCGAACCACGGGTCGCTCACCCTCAACGACGACGGCTCGTTCGATTTCACCCCCACCGCCGGCTTCACCGGCACCGACAGCTTCACTTATCAGGCCAGCGACGGCACCACCGATTCCGGCACGGCGACGGTGACGATCGATGTCCAGCCGCCGCCCAACGATCCACCGGTGGCGGTCGACGACAGCTACTCGACGGCCAGGGGCACCAAGCTCACGGTCACCGCCACCGACGGCGTCCTCGCCAACGACAGCGACGCCAACGGCGATCACCTGACCGCCGTACTGGTCAGCGGGCCAAGCCGCGGCCAGGGAAGTCTGACCCTCAACCCCGACGGCTCGTTCGTATACACGCCGGGTCGCAGGTTCGCCGGCACCGCCACCTTCACATACGAGGTCAGCGACGGCCACACCTACTCTTCGGAGGCCACCGTCACGATCACGGTCGCATCGTCGTCCGGCGGGGGTGGCGGAGGTCACAGAGGTTCGCGCTCCGGCGGCGGCGGAGGCGGCGGAGGCGGAGTTCTTCACGGACGGGTCCGTCTCGGCCACGGCTCGTCCGTCGGCGATGCCCATGCCCCCGATATGGCCGACGACCAGTTGCCGGCGCCGGCCGGCAACGGCTGGGCGACGCGACAGCCGCATTGGTGGAGCGACGCGATCGATCATCAACTGGTCGATCTCGCCGGATTGCCCGACCACCACCCCGTGTTCCACGGCGGCCTGGCATGACGGCGATCGAGGCGGCCAGGAGAAGCGAGCAAGGCGATGGTTGACTGGACCGCCATAGATCAGTGGGAGCGCTGCGTCGACATGGCCCGGCCGGGGATCATCTTCGAGGTCCGCAACGCCGACGGGCTGAGCATGTTCACCCCCTGCGTCATCCCGTTGCCTCAGGTACCGTTCGACTGGAAATCGCCGGCGGTGGAATTTCGCCCGGTGCCGCAGGCGCCGCCACAGCACTCCACGCCGCTGCCCAGGGCGAACGGCTGATCGGCCAAGGCAAGCGGCACCGGACCCGGGGGTCCGCCGGGCCCTTCGGTTTCGCCGTTCCTTAACCGATCCGGTGGTATGCCCCCGGGTGGCCCTGGAACGGGGAACGGCAGAGGTGCCTCGGCAGCCGAGATCGGAAGAGATGGCGCGTGCCCTTGCGGCGTGCCGCTCCTATTTCGTCAGCGCTGCCGTCTTCAGCCTGGCCATCAATCTGCTCTACCTCGCCTCGCCCCTCTACCTGCTGCAGATCTACGACCGCGTCATCGCCAGCGGCAGCATCGTCACCCTCGTCATGCTGACCATCATGCTGCTCGGCGCCCTCGCCGCGCTGGCCGGACTTGACGCGGTGCGCGCCCGGGTGCTTGCTCGCGCCAGCCTCCGTCTCGATCGCCAGCTCTCCGGCCGCCTCGTCGCCGCGGCCATCGAGGCGTCCGGCGGCGCCGCCGCGCGCAGCCAGCTCCTGCGCGATTTCGATACGTTCCGCCAATACGTTACCGGCAACGGCGTTCACGCCCTCTTCGACCTGCCGTGGGCGCCGCTCTACATCGCGGTTATCTTCCTGCTGCATCCCCTGCTCGGTACCTTCGCGCTCGCCTCGGCGGTGGTCCTGGTCGCCATGGCGCTCACCAACCAATGGCTGGTGCAGCGCCCGCTCGGCGAGGCGAATGCCGCGGCTGCGCGCGCCTACGCCTTTACCGAGATGAGCCTGCGCAACACCGAGGTGATCCGCGCCCTGGGCATGATCGACGGGTTGATCAGGCGCTGGGGCCGCGACCGCGACCGCCTTCTCGAGCGCCAGGCGGTCGCCAGCGATCGTGCCGCCGCCATGGCCAGTCTGATCAAGTTCCTGCGCCTGGCGATGCAATCGACGATCCTCGGCCTCGGCGCCTACCTCGCCATCGAACGACTGACCACCGTCGGCGCCGTCTTCGCGGCGAGCGTATTGCTGAGCCGCGCGCTGCAGCCGGTCGAGCTGATCGTCGGGTCATGGCGCAATCTGGTTTCCGCGCGCGCCGCCTTCGCCCGCGTCCGCGACGTCCTGCAACTCAATCCGCCACCGCCGCGCACCCTCACGCTCCCGCGCCCGGCCGGCCGGCTGTCGGTCGAGGGCGTCAGCTACGCCTTGCCGGGGACCAACAAATTCATCCTGCACGGAGTGTCGTTCGAGCTGGCCGCCGGCGAGGCACTCGGCATCATCGGCCCCTCCGGCGCCGGCAAATCGACGCTCGCCCGCCATCTGGTCGGTGTGCTGCGGGCGACGGCCGGTGTGGTGCGTCTCGACGAGGCCGACGTGTCGATCTGGTCGCACGACGCGCTCGGCCGTCATCTCGGCTACCTGCCGCAGGACATTGAGCTGTTCGCCGACACGGTGGCGGCGAACATCGGCCGCTTCCACCCCGATGTCGACGCGGCCGTCATCGCCGCCGCCCAGCTCGCCGGCGTCCACGAGATGATCCTGCGACTGCCGGCCGGCTACGACACGCAAGTGGGCGAAAGCGGCGCCGTCCTTTCCGGCGGCTACCGCCAGCGCATCGCGCTCGCCCGCGCCGTGCTCGGCGAGCCGAGCCTCGTCGTCCTCGACGAGCCGAGCTCCAACCTCGACAGCGAAGGCGACGCCGCCCTCGCCGCCTGCGTCACCCGGCTCAAGCAAAAAGAAACCACCGTCGTCATCATCTCGCACCGGCCCGCCACTCTCGCGACCGTCGACAAGATCCTGTTTCTGCGCGACGGCAGGGTCGAGGCGTTCGGCGAGCGCAGCGAGGTACTGGCGCGCCTCACCCGCGCCGTTGCGGTTCCGGCAGTGACGGCGCGCACCGCCGCGCCCGGCGCACGCGCCGCCGGAGGCTGACGATGTCCGACCTCACCGTTGGCGGCGAGCGCCGCCAGCCTGCCCCGCCGCAAGGGCCGCGCCCGCCGAACGATTCGGCCCGCGGCGCCATCATCACCGGCATCGGCATCCTGCTGGTGTTTTTCGGCGGCTTCGGCGCCTGGGCGGTCACGGCGCCGCTCAACGGTGCCGTCGTCGC
>Ga0307436_1000092_pt1 | contig 36003 bp, 33 predicted proteins | sample SalMarWE160440MG_FD_202513 | JGI IMG/M metagenome (GOLD analysis project Ga0307436, IMG submission 202513) | Salt marsh sediment microbial communities from the Plum Island Ecosystem LTER, Massachusetts, United States - WE1604-40 | ecosystem: Environmental > Aquatic > Marine > Intertidal zone >...
AGCGGTGGAACGAACTGGTCGACGAGCAGGCCCGGATCAAGGAGGCGCTCAACCACAGCGAAGACCACTTGCGGCGGCTGATCGACAGCCTGCCTGGCTTTGCCTACATCTGCGACAACGACGAGCGCTGGACCATGCGCTTTCTCAGCGCCGCGGTCGAGGACATCACCGGCTACCGCCCCGACGACATCATCGCCAACCGCGCGATCGCCTATGCCGACATCATTCACCCTGATGACCGCCAGCGGGTCTGGGTATCCGCACAGGCCAACATGGCCGCGCATCGGCCGTGCGAGATCCAGTACCGTATAGTCACCGCCGAAGGCGAGGAAAAGTGGATGTGGGAGCGCGGCCAGGGCGTCTATGACGCAAATGGCGGGCTGGTGGGCGTAGAGGGCTATGTCGAGGACATCACCGCCCTCAAGAACCACGAAACCGAGCTCACCGAAGCGCGTTTACGCGCCGAGGCCGCCAACCGCGCCAAATCCGCCTTCATCGCCAACACCAATCACGAGATCCGCACGCCCCTCAACGCCATCGTCGGCTTTTCGGATCTGATCGCCAGCGAGCGTCTGGGACCGCTGGGGACACCGGAATACCGCGAGTTCGCCGGGCTGATCGAGAACTCCGCCCGTTCGCTCCTCGCCATCATCACCACCATCATGGATGTGAGCCGGCTGCAGTCCGGCAACGCGCCGTTCGCTCCCGAAGTCATCGACCCCGCCGATGCCATCGGCCCGCTGGTGCGCTTGTGGAACAGCCGCGGACGCGAGCGTGGCATTCAGGTCAGATTTCGCAACTGCGCCCGCGGCGTGCGCTTGCACGCCGACGAGGCCCACTTGTGCAGAATCGTCGACAACCTCCTGTCCAATGCCGTGAAGTTCAGTCACGCCGACGGCAAGGTGCATGTGTCGGTGCGGCTTGACCGCCGCGGCGCCTTGGTGCTCGCAGTCGGGGACCATGGCATCGGCATTGCCCGCGCGCATGTCGCCGAGGTGACTGAGCCTTTCTTCCAGGTCGACAAGAGTTTTGCGCGCGACCACGGCGGCATTGGTCTCGGCCTCACGCTGGTCAAGGAATGCGCCCAGCTGCTCGGCGCCAGCCTCGACATCACGTCGCGGCCGGGCAAGGGTACGCGTGTTGCCGTCACCTTTCCGCCTCAGGCCACCGTGGCTGCCGGGTCCTGCGGTCCGGCGCGCACGTCAGCCCTGCCATGCCATCGCGCGCTCGTTACCTACGCTCAGCGGGCTTGACGTCGCTCGCCCATCTCCCCCCAATGGCGGCAACACGAAGCTCAATTGCGAGGTTGCCCATGAGCCCTGGTCACACCCCTTTCTTGTCCCGCCGGTTGCCGGCTACGCTCGCCGAGCGCCTGGAACGCAAAGGTCCAATCGGCGTTGGCCTCATCGGCGCCGGTAAGTTCGGCTCGATGTTTCTCAGCCAGGTGCCCACCTCGCCTCATATCCGCATCGCCGGCATCGCCCATGCCCGCGCCGCCGCACGGGCCGGCAAGCACATCGTGATGGTGAACGTGGAGGCCGACGTGCTGGCCGGCCCCCTGCTCGCGGCCGAGGCAAGAAGTGCCGGCTCGGTCTACTCCATGGCCTGGGGTGACCAGCCGGCGCTGGTATGCGATCTCGTTGACTGGGCCCGCGTCTGCGGCTTCGAGGTGATGGCGGCCGGCAAGGGCACGCGCTATCAGCCGGAATATCACGCCCTGGCGCCCGAGGAGGTGTGGTCGCATTACGGCCTGACGGCGGCCGAAGCGAAGGCCGCCGGCATGAACCCGCAGATGTTCAACTCCTTCATGGACGGCACCAAGTCGGCCATCGAGATGGCAGCGATCGCCAATGCCACAGGGCTCGCCGTGCCGTCCGACGGTCTCGCCTTTCCCGCTTGCGGCAGCGGCGATCTCGCCAATGTGCTCAAGCCGAAAGCAGACGGCGGGGTGCTGGAGCGGGCAGGACAGGTGGAAGTGGTGGCCTCCGCACCGCGTGGTGAGGCCGAGGAGTTCTGCGATCATCTGCGCTGGGGTGTCTATGTGGTTTTCCGCGCCCCCAACGACTATGTGCGGGCCTGCTTTGCCCAATACGGGCTTCCCACCGACGACAGCGGCCAGTATGCCGCCCTGATCAGGCCGCACCATCTCATCGGCCTGGAGCTCAGCCTGTCGGTGGTGAGAGCCGCCGTCTACGGGGAGGCGACGGGATCTTGCCGTTGGCACCGTACTCGACGGTGAGGGCGGGCGCTCAGCCTGGGGCAAGCTCATGCCGGCAGAGGCGAGCGCGAACAGGCGGGCCCTGCCGATCGGGCTGGCGCACGGCCTCGCCCTGACGCGGCCGGTTATCGCCGGCAGCCTCATCAGCGAGGACGATATATCCGGGCTGGGCGAGAGCGAGGCGGTGGCGGCACGCCGGGCCATGGTTGCGCGGTTGGGTAAATTTGCGTGAGGGACATTAACTTTTGCTTAGCCAAACGCCACGGTTTTGCCCTCAAAACTCCGCTACTCTTGCGAAAATCCGTGCACATAAGGCCTCTTTCGCTGTACATATTGGGCCTCATCGCAACCCCGTCCCAGCGTCGCAGGATTTACCATGCCCGCTTTGTTCAGTCTTTCCGCAATTCGCCCCGCAGGACACGGTCACGGCCAGGTGCGGCCCTTGTCGGTGCGGAACTTCATGCTGGTCGCGCTGGCCATCGTGCTGGCCGCCGGCGTGACCATGCTGGTGATCACTCAGGCCTCGGCCAGCGAGATCGCCGGCAGCGACATATCCGCCAAATTGACGCAGGACGCCATCGGCGCCGCAGCGCTCGGCTCGCTGCTGGTAAGCTCGGTCGTCGCCGTGCTCCTGGTCATGCGCCGGCCGTCGGCCGGGCGACGTCATAGCGGTCGTGACACGCCGGCGGTGTAGGCCCAAAGCTCGCGCGCCTCAATCCCGGCATCGGCAAGCGCCTGCCGCCAGGCCTTGAGATGCGGCGTGGTGAAGTGGCGATCGAGGTCGTCCTGGCTGTTCCACAGCTCGAACACCCGGATGGTATCGGGATCGACGACGTCGCGGCCGTAGCTGTAGGCATGGCATCCCTTCTCGGCCCGGCTCGCAGCAATCATCACCTGCATGTGGGTCGACAGCCTGTCGAACGCACCAGGCTTCAGCCGCAGGTGGCCAGCGACGACAATCATTTCAGCGTCCCCCTCATTGTTTCACATCCAGTCACGCGAATCGCCGTGGGACAGACTCCATGCGAACCCACCCCACCACCTCTCGTCAATACGGACATCGAACTGCGGTGGATTACTGGCGTCCATTGGCCCCCTCACCGCGGCGACCACCCTCGCCGCCGACCTGGCGATTGAGCAGGAACGTGTATCTGCCGCGGCAGTTGCCGGACGTGCAAAAGATCTGACGGCCGCAACCGTAGCGGGATCCCTTGCTCCAGTAGGTCATGTCGAAGCGCGCACAGAAATTGCGCAGTTCGTCCTTCGATATGCCGTACTGGGACGCATTGGCGGCGGACGAGGCGCCGGTGGCACCGGCGATCATGAAGGCAGCCAGGGCTGCAAGCACAAAACGCGAAGATGTCGCGCCGGCCGTGTTGATGGGCCTGGTCATGGACGTTGTCTTGATGTTGATGTCGTGGGCAAGGCTCCACAGCTTGGCCGGCATTATAGGAGCAACGGGCTGAGCCTGGCCTGAATGCGCCGTTCGAGTGCCATTCAGGTTGGCTGTGCTGAAGTAAATTGTTTAGCGGTACTTGAGGCTCACGCCCTCATAGGCGGGCGTCGTGCGTATATAGTGCGAGAAATCGATGTGGCTGTACTTGGCGACGATGAGGTTGCGCAGCCGTTGCAGCCGCCGTTCCTTGCTGGCGTGATCGCCGAACAGCTCGGCGAGCAGCGAATGGTCGGTGTGGCCGGAACCACCCATAAGCGACTTGATGGCCTTTTCGGCCTCGCGCAGGTCATAGCCTGCCGCGACCATGTAATCGAGACCGGCCTCGTCGGCATGGTCCTCCTGGTCGCGGGTGTAGAGGTTGACCGCGGCGTTGGCGGCCATGCCGAGACCCTCGCCGATCCAGGCCACCGCCGGTTTGGTGCCGAAAATGCTCTTGCTGGCATCGACGGCCTGCTGGCCGATGTCGCGCCGCTGCGCCGTCTTGATGACATCGCCGGAAACGCAATGGGCGATCTCATGGCCGAGGACCATGGCCATCTGGGCCTCGCTGCCGAGCCGGCCGACAAGACCCGTGGTCACGAAAATATAACCGCCGCCCGGCGTGAAGGCATTGGCTTCCCTGGAATCGACCAGATACACCCGGTAGGCAAAGTGCGGCCCCGGCGCCTGGGCGGCGATGCGATTGGCCATGCCGGTCAGGTGGTCTTCAAGGGCGCGATCGGTGACGATCGGCAGCCGGTGCAGCGCTTCCGCCGCCAGGCGGTCGCCATAAGCCTGTTGCGCCGCGGCCGACAGGTCAGGTCCCTTGAGGGCATCACCGGCGTTGACGATCACCTCGCGCAACGCCATCACCGGCGCGCTCGCCGCCTGGTCGATGCGGGTTCCGGCATTGTTCAACTCTTCGACGAGCGCACTCTGGCAACCGGCGAGTGCCGGCACCCAGATCAACACCAACACTTGCGCCACTCGTCTCAGACCGGACATGCCGCGCCTATCCCACCGGTCAACACGGATTCGTGATCGCATTCGACTTTAGCTGTTGACATTCTGCGCCGCAAGCCAAGGTGCGAGATTGTCTGCAATTGAGGAGGTGATCCGTCATGTCCGCCACCATGTTGCAATTTTCGCCGCCTGCGGCCCTGATGGTGGCGGCGGGGGTTGCCTTGGGCTTTGCGACGCCGGCACTGGCCATGTCCCCGCCGAGCACGAGCCAGCAGACCAACACCGGCACCGCGACCGCCACGCCGCCGCCGACATGCCTCAAAAAAAGGCACTGTGTGGGACCCAAAGCAGAAGAAATGCGTGGCCCAGAAAATAGGCAAGGAACCGGATCAGCCCAGTTGCTCCTGGAGCAGGGCTGGCGCCTCGCCCGCACCGGCCATTGCCAGCTGGCGATCGACCTGTTCATGCTGATGCGCGACCGCTCCAATTCCAGCGCCCTCAACGGCCTCGGCTACGCCAACCGCAAGCTCGGCCGCTTCGACATCGAAATCCGCTCCAGGCCGCGCTCGCCATCGATCCGAACTAATTCTTGGCGCGCGAATATCTGGGCGAGGGTTATGCTGCCACCGGCCGGATCGACCTGGCACGAGCGCAGCTCGACGAGATCAAGCAGCGCTGAGGCATCCTGTGCGAAGGCTATCAGCGCCTCGACGGGGCCATTAGAGACACCACCAGGGGGGAGCAATAAGCTTCAACGACGCCTAAGGACGGCCACCGCCTCCACGTGGGCGGTCCACTTGAACTGGTCGACCGGTGTCACCTCATCAACGCTGTAGCCGCCCTGACGGAGGATCGCGAGGTCACGGGCAAGGCTTGCCGGTTCACACGAAACGGCGATCACGACGGCCACGCGCGAGCGCGCGATGTGTTGGCATTGCGCCTCCGCCCCCTGGCGCGGGGGATCGAAGACCACCACGTCGGTGCCGCTCAATTCGTCCGCGCGCAGCGGGTTGCGGAAGAGATCGCGGGGCCTCGCCGTCACCGGCTTGAGCCGCGTGGCCTTGCGCCTTGCCTGATCGAGAGCGGCAACGGCACTGCGGTCGAGATCGAAGGCGGCGATGGCCGCGGTGCGGGCAAGCCGCAGGGTGAAAGGGCCCGCACCGCAGAACAGATCGACGATGCGCCGCGCCCCGGCCGCGGCATCGATCACCAGTTGTGCCAATGCCGTCTCGCCGGCAGCCGTCGCCTGCAGGAAGCCGCCCGGCGACAGCGCGACCGGTACCGCGCCGAAATGGACCAAAGGCGGTCGCCGCTGGACCATGATCTCGCCGGCATGGCTGAGGCGGGCGAGATCGTGCCGGTGAGCGATGTCGGCGAGGCGTTGTTCCAGGCCGGTGAGGGCGCTGAAGCCGGTCTCGACGCCCACGTCTATGCCGTTATCGGTCGCCGTCAGCCACACGCCGATCCCGCGCCCTCGTGGCGCCAGGGCCCGGCCGAGATCAGCGGCGATGACGGGGGCCGATGCCAGCTCCGGCACGACCGCCGGACAATGCTCTATCGGCACGATGTCGTGGCTGCGCGCGGCGAGGAATCCGGCTCCCCGGTCATTGGCGGTGAGCTTTATCCGCCGTCTTCCCGCCCCGTGGGCATCGATGAGACCGCCGACCTGTGCCTCGATACCGCGATGGCCAAGCGCCTTGACCACCAGACCGCGCTTCCAGTCGCGGTAGGCGTCTTGGCGCCAGTGCTGCACGGCACAGCCGCCGCAGCGGGTGAAATGCGGGCAGAACGGCGCCGTGCGCTCGGGGCTGGCTTGGAGAACCTCCAGCACCCGCCCGTGCCTGCCCGCGATTGCCGCGCGCACCCGTTCGCCCGGCAGCGCATAAGCGATATGGACCCGCTCAGAGCCGATCTCGGCCATGGCCTCGCCGTGTCGACCCATGGCACCCGTCCGGCATGTCACCTCACTTGCGTTCATGATCGAAGGCTTGCCAGATCGCAGCGTCTCCGTGAAGATCATTCGCCGGTCTACCTGAGGAGGAAAACCATGGATGCCGATGCCTTGAAATCGCTGCAGGCGCCGATCAAGGCGCGCTACCGCGACGACCCCAACGCCGCCGTCATCACCCTCAAGGCCGAGGGCGATATCGGCGAGGGTTTGAGCTGTTCGGTCGCCACCTCGCGCGCCATGATCGAGGCGGGGCTGCATCCCGCCAGCGGCGGGACGGGGATGCAGGCCTGTTCCGGCGACATGCTGCTGGAGGCGCTTGTCGCCTGTGCCGGGGTGACACTCAATGCGGTGGCCACTGCCCTTGCCCTGCCGGTGCGCGGGGCGAAGGTGAAGGCGGAAGGCGATCTCGATTTTCGCGGCACCCTAGGCGTGGCGCGCGATGCGCCGGTCGGCTTTCGCGACATCCGCCTCAGCTTCGAGGTCGACGGCGACCTCAATGAGGAGCAGCGGGCAACGCTGCTCAAGCTCACCGAACGCTATTGCGTCGTCTACCAGACGCTGAAAGCCTCGCCCCCGGTCGCCGTGACGCTGGACGTGGGCTCGTCACATGCCTGATGCGGAAAGCAACGCGGCCAAGGGAGAGCTCACCATGCGGGTGCCGGCGATGCCGGCCGATGCCAATGCGGCAGGCGACGTGTTCGGCGGCTGGGTGATGGCGCAGATGGACCTGGCCGCCGGTATCCGCGCCTCCGAACGGGCGCGCGGGCGCGTGGTCACCGCCGCCATCAATGCGCTCTCCTTCCGCCGTCCGGTCAAGATCGGCGATGTCCTGGAGCTTTACACCAGTATCGGCAAGATCGGCCGTACCTCCATCACCCTCAATGTCGAAGCCTGGGCCCAGCGCTACATGACGCATGAGAAGGTGAAGGTAACGGATGCCTCCTTCATCATGGTGGCGGTGGACGAAGACGGCACGCCCCGGCGGGTGCCGGAGGAAAGGTGAAGTTGCTCCGGAAAATGCTCTACTTCTGTATCGTGGCGAGATAATCGACCAGCCGCTTGACGCGTTCCCTGACTTCGGCCTCGGCGTCAGCGTGGTCCTCCTGCAATATGCCGGCGGCATTGGCCTGCAGCTTGAACCAATAGCCCCAGATCGGCATGTCGGTGGTACCGTGCGCTCTCGGCAGGTTGCGACCGTCGATGGTCTGCCTCACCTTGTCGTGCGGAAAGATACCGCCGTTGCGCCGCGCGATGGTGGTGAGATTGGCCGGCTTTGTCTTCAGTTCCATGGCCACCGGCCCGTTGCCGGTGCCGTCGCGGCCGTGACAGGGGGCGCAATAGGAGAGGTAATCGAGCGCCCCTTGCTCGTAAGCCTCATCTTCGCCCTGCTCCTCGCTGGCGGCGAGGGCCGGCAGCGCAAGCGCGGCCAGCACAAGCCCGGCCACGAGGCAACGACCCAACATGTGACGCATGGCGGCACTCCTTCCTCATCGCGATTATAGGCAACATGCATCCGCTGGCCAGCGGCTGCCTTGCGCCAGATCAAAACTTTTGCCCGCCATGCGATCAGATGCCGTTCACCGGCGCAATTTCCGGCTCGGCAGGCGCGGTGTCCGGCTGCCAGCTATAGAGCCAGGCGGTGCGCTCGGTGAGCTGATCGCCGCCGAGCAGGCTTTTCATCACCAAATTGCGCGCCAGGCGGGCAGGGCTCGACAGGTGGTAGATGCTGGCCTGGCGGCGCGATTCGGCCTGGACGCGGCTGGTGCGGGCCTTGCGCGCCGCCTCGAAGGCGGCAAAGGCCGCAAGCGGGTCACCGGCCTCGGGCAGCAGCCCCGCCAGCACCACGGCATCTTCCAGCGCCATCACGGCGCCCTGGGCAAGGCAGGGCAGCACCGGATGGGCGGCATCGCCGATGAGGCAGGCCCGTCCGTCCGACCAGCGCGGTGCCGGCGGGCGGTCGCAGCCGGCCCACTTGAGCCAGGCCGCGGGCGCCTTGAGCACATCCGAAAGGGCCGCATCGGCAGATCCATAGCCACCGAGCGCCTCGCCCGGTTCGGCAAGCGCGCTCCAGCCCGTGCCCGACCAGACACCTTGCGTCATGTTGACGATATTGATCAGGCTGCCGGCGGCCACCGGATAGTGCACCACATGCCGGCCCGGCAAAAGCCACAGGTTGACCGCCGCCTCGCGCGCCCATTGGGGCACCGATGTGGCGGGCACCAGCGCGCGATAGATCACCAGCCGATTGTCGGCCGGTTCGCCGTCGCCTAGCATGTGCTGACGCACGGCTGAGCGGATGCCGTCGGCGCCGATGAGGGCATCGGCTGTGACAGAGCCGCCGTCGGCGAGGCGGCATTCGATGCCTACTTTCGTGCCAGCGTAAGAGGCAACCGTAGTGCCGAGCCTCAACGTCACTGCGGCAAGGCTGCGGGCCCCGGCGAGAAGAGCGGACAACAGGTCGGTGCGCAGCACCGTGAGCCATGGCGCGCCGAAACGCGCCTCGATGCGCGCGCCCAAAGCGCTTTTTGCGATGAGCCGGCCGCTGGTGCCGGAACGCACCACGAGGCGTTCGGGGCGAACGGCCACCGCCTCCAGCCGCCCGGCCAGCCCCAAGGCCTCGAGCGCGCGCACGCCGTTGGGCCCGATCTGGATGCCGGCACCCGTCTCGGAGAATTCATCGGCCCGTTCCATGACGGTGATGCGGTGACCGCGGCGGGCAAGCGCAATCGTCCCGGCGAGCCCGGCGATGCCGCCGCCGGCAATGGCGATGTGCATGAGCGGGCCCATCCTCGTTTCGGTGTCTCCACTGCCTCGGGGTAAAGCAAGCAGGGGCGACGGGCAAGCCTTGCAAGGCGCACGCGCTTTGCCCCTTGCCTCACGGCATGAGCGGTAATAGGGTCCGCGCCGATTTCGCTACCCCCTCCATCACGACAGGGCCGGACCACCATGGGTTTCATCGCCGACTCGCTCAACCGTATCCAGCCGTCCGCCACCATCGCCATCACCGGCAAGGTGCTGCAGCTCAAGGCCGAGGGCCGCGACGTCATCGGCCTGTCGGCGGGCGAGCCCGACTTCGATACGCCCGACAACATCAAGACCGCCGCCATCGAGGCCATCCACAAGGGCAAGACGAAATATACCGCCGTCGACGGCATCCCCGAGCTCAAGCAGGCGATCAGGTCGAAGTTCAAGCGCGACAACGGGCTCGATTACGAGCCCGCCCAGATCTCGGTCGGCACCGGCGGCAAGCAGGTGCTGTTCAATGCCCTCGTCGCCACCCTCAATGCAGGCGATGAAGTGATCATTCCGGCACCCTACTGGGTAAGCTATCCCGACATCGTGCGCTTTGCCGGCGGGGTGCCGGTCGTCGTCGAGACGCGCCTCGAAGACGGTTTCAAGCTGCGCCCGGAAGCGCTCGATGCGGCGATCACGAAAAAGACCAAGTGGTTCATCTTCAATTCGCCCTCCAATCCGTCCGGGGCTGCCTATTCCCGTGACGACCTGAAGCTGCTCACCGATGTGCTCATGAAGCAACCGCATGTGTGGGTGCTCACCGACGACATGTACGAGCACCTGGTCTATGACGACTTCCAGTTCGTGACCCCGGCGCAGGTCGAACCGCGGCTTTATGAACGCACCCTCACCATGAACGGGGTCTCCAAGGCCTATTGCATGACCGGCTGGCGCATCGGCTACGGGGCGGCGCCTCAGGCCCTCATCAAGGCCATGGCCAAGCTGCAGTCGCAATCGACCTCCAATCCGTCATCCATTTCCCAGTGGGCGGCGGTGGAGGCGCTCAACGGAACGCAGGATTTCATCGCCGCCAACAACAAGGTGTTCAAGGAACGCCGCGATCTGGTAGTGTCGATGCTGAACCAGGCCACGGGGCTTTCGTGCCCGACACCGGAAGGAGCGTTCTATGTCTACCCTTCCTGCGCCGGCGCCATCGGCAAGACCGCCCCGTCGGGCAAGATCATCGCCAGTGACGGGGATTTCGTCACCGAGCTTCTGGAGAGCGAAGGCGTAGCGGCGGTGCACGGGGCGGCGTTCGGCTCATCGCCCTTTTTCCGCATCTCGTATGCCACATCGACCGAGGCGCTGAGCGAAGCCTGCGAGCGCATCCAGCGTTTCTGCGCCGGTCTCAGGGGGTGAGCCGGCACGACAGAATTTGGCCATTGCGCAATCGTACAGATGGTATATGAGCGGGACGGCTGGGGACATCATCAGGAGTATGTAGCAATGACTGCACGTGTCGCCGCCTCTTTGTTCGCCCTCGCCCTTACTGCCGGCTTTGCCTCGAGCGTCAACGCCGCTGAAGGCATCAAGGTGGGTGTGTTGTCCTGCCATGTCGCAGGCGGCCTTGGTTATGTGATCGGCTCGACCAAGTCGGTCGATTGCGTGTTCCGCCCGAGTCATCACCACTGGCGTGATCGCTACGTCGGCTCGATCAGCAAGTTCGGCGCCGACGTCGGCATGACGACCGGCGGCCATCTCTACTGGAGCGTGTTCGCTCCCGGCAGCCTCAGGCGCGGCTCGCTGGCGGGCAGCTATTTCGGTGCCACCGGCGAGGCGACCGTCGGGGTGGGCACCGGCGTCAACGTTCTCGTCGGCGGCTTTAAGCATTCCGTCAACCTGCAGCCGGTCAGCGTGCAGTTCCAGACCGGCCTGGACGTCGCCGGCGGTGTCGCCAGCCTGACTTTGCACAAACAGCAAAAGCACTAAGATCGGGGAGCCACACTGGTTTTCTAGCAAGGAGAGACAAATGAAGACTTCCAAACGCAGTCTCGTTACCGGCCTGGCGCTAGCGGCCGCTCTTGCCAGCGGCAGCGTCGCTGCCCAGGCGGCGTCCGGCGTGAAGGTCGGAACCCTCAATTGCGATGTCGCGGGCGGAATCGGGCTGATCCTGGGCTCATCCAAGTCCATGAAGTGCACGTTCCACCGCGCCGACGGCAAGGCGGAGTTCTATTCTGGCACCATCAACAAGTTCGGCGTCGATATCGGCGTCACCGGCGAGCAATACATGAGCTGGGTGGTGTTCGCGGCGGGCAGCCTGAAGCCGGGCGCACTGGCGGGCACCTATGGCGGCGCCACGGCCGAAGCCACCGCCATCGTCGGCGTCGGCGCCAACGTGCTGGTGGGCGGCTCGGGGCGTTCGGTCGCCTTGCAGCCGCTATCGGTCTCCGGCCAGACCGGCCTCAACGTCGCGGCAGGCGTTGCTTCGCTGTCGCTGCGGGCGCAGTAGGCCGCTCTCAGCGCTTCTGAGCTGATTAAGGACTCGCGCTGCCAGACGTGGCGGCGCGGGCTTTCTGTTGCGGCGGCAAGAAAGCGGGCTCGTTAGTCGTGTCATCCGGCAGCGGCACCGTTCGGACAAGTCATCGCCGGTTTCCCCCTTGAACTTGCCCCCGCTTCTCGCGCACCATGGGCTCGGAATGGAACCGCCCCGCGGGGTTCCAGAGATGGGCGGTCCTTCGGTATTTTTGGCAGTCTAGGGAGGATCGGTCATGGGTGAAAACAACGGCAGACACGCAATGGGCCCGCGGTGCATCGCCATCGTGGGGCCCTATCTCAGCGGCAAGACAACTCTGCTCGAATCCATTCTCTATCGCACCGGCGCCATCCAGCGCCAGGGCAAGGTGGCCGACGGCTCGAGCCTCGGCGATGCCTCGCCCGAGGCGCGCGCGCACGGCATGAGCGTGGAGCTCAACCCGGCCACGACGACATTTCTCGACGAGACCTACACCTTCCTTGACTGCCCCGGTTCCGTCGAATTCAGCCATGATGCCCGCCTGGCGCTCGCAGGGTGCGATGCAGCCGTGGTGGTGTGCGAGCCCGACGACAAGAAGGTGCCGGCGCTGCAGGTGATCCTCAAGGAGCTGGATGAGCTCTCGGTGCCGCGCTTTTTGTTCGTCAACAAGATCGACAAGTCCGAACAGCGCCTGCGCGACGTGCTCGCCTATCTGCAGCCGGCGAGCGCCACGCCTCTGGTGCTGCGCCAGGTGCCCTTGTGGGAAAGCGGCATCGTCACCGGTTTCGTCGATCTGGCGCTGGAGCGCGCCTTTGTGTACCGCGAACATGCCGCGAGCGAAGTGATCGACTTGCCGGCCGACATGCAGGAACGGGAAAAGGAAGCCCGTTTCGAGATGCTGGAAAAACTCGCCGATTTCGACGACGAACTGCTTGAACAGCTCCTGAGCGACATCGAACCGCCGCGCGACAAGGTTTTTGACGATCTCAGCCGCGAGCTGAAAGAAGGCCTCATCACACCCGTCCTGTTCGGTTCGGCCGAGAACGGCCACGGCATCCTGCGCCTTCTCAAGGCCTTGCGCCACGAGGCACCGGGCGTTGCAGCGACGGCCAAGCGGCTTGGCGTCGAAGCCGGCGGCGCGGCTGTCGGTCAGGTGCTGAAGACCTTCCACACCGCCCATGGCGGCAAGCTTTCCCTGACGAGGGTGCTTGCCGGCGAGATCGGGGAGGGGAGCGTGCTCTATGGCGGCGAGGGCCAGGAATCGCGCGCCGCAGGCGTCTTCACCCTCATGGGGACAGAGCCGAAAAAGACCGGCAAGGCCGGCTCCGGCGATACCGTGGCACTCGGCCGGCTGGAGGAAATCCGCAGCGGCGAGGCCGTCTCCACGGAAAAGGGCAAGACACCGCAGGTCGTGGACATCCCGGCGCCGCAAGGGGTCTATGGCCTTGCCATCTCGGTTGCCGATCGCAAGGACGAGGTGAAGTTGACGGCGGCGGCCCAGCGGCTGATGGAGGAGGACCCCTCGCTCGTCCTCACACACGAACCCGACACCCACGAGATGGTGCTGTGGGGCCAGGGCGAGATGCATCTGCGGGTGGCGCTGGAACGGCTGGCGGGCAAGTTCGGTGTGCAGGCGACCGCCAGGCCGCGCCACATCGCCTACAAGGAGACCATCCGCAAGCAGACCCAGATCAAGGGCCGCCACAAGAAGCAGTCGGGCGGCCATGGCCAGTTCGGCGACGTGGTGATCGAGATCCGCCCGCTGGCGCGCGGGGAGGGCTTTCAGTTCACCGACACCATCTCCGGCGGCGTGGTGCCCAAGCAGTACATCCCGGCGGTGGAGAACGGGGTGCGCGAGTACCTCAACGAGGGCCCCTTGGGCTTTCCGGTGATCGATGTGGCGGTTAACCTGTCGGACGGCAGCTATCATTCGGTGGACTCGTCCGAAATGGCCTTTAAGACGGCAGCCCGTATCGCCATGAGCGAGGGCATGCCTCAATGCTCGCCCGTCCTGCTCGAGCCGATCGTCGCGGTGGACATCCATGTGCCGTCGGAGGCAACCGCACGCATCAACCAGATCGTGTCGGGCCGGCGCGGCCAGCTTTTAGGGTTCGATGCGCGCGAGGGCTGGCCCGGCTGGGACACGGTGAAGGCGCACATGCCGGAGGCCGAGATCGGTAACCTCATCATCGAGTTGCGCTCGGCCACCGCTGGTGTCGGCACCTTCACCTACACGCATGACCATCTGGCGGAACTGAGCGGCAGGCTCGCCGATCAGGTGATGCAGTCGCGCAAGGACGAAGCAGCCTGAGGAGCGATCGGCAGGCGTTCACGTTTCGGCTCGCGCAGGATTGATTGGTCACATCGCCGCTTCGCGATTAGCGTGCGGACATCGCAAATGTGCTCAAACCGTCAAGGAGCGATCGCCTCATGCTGATCAAACGCACACGCGGCTGGGAGCTGCCGGAAAGTCTGGCAACGCCGGAAGCTGTTTTCTTCAACCGGCGCCAGTTTCTCGCGGCAGCCGGTCTCGGGGCTTCCAGCCTCATCCTTGCCCCCGGTCTTGCCCGCGCCAGCACCGATCCTACCGCCGGCCTTTATCCGGCCAAGACCAATCCTGCCTTTGCCAGCGCCGGGCGGCCGGTCACGCCTGAATCGCTCAACACAACCTTCAACAATTTTTACGAGTTCGGCACCTCCAAGCGCATCTCAGCGGAGGCGGCGGCCCTGAAAATCCGCCCGTGGGAGATCAAGTTTGACGGGGAAGTGGAAAAGCCCTTCACCCTCGGCTTCGACGATCTGTTGAAGAAGGTCAAGCTGGAACAGCGGGTGGTGCGCCACCGCTGCGTTGAGGCCTGGTCGATGGTGGTGCCGTGGAGCGGTTTTCCGCTGAAGGACCTGGTGGCGATGGCCAAACCGTTGTCGTCGGCAAAATATGTGCGCTTCGAGACATTTGACGATCCCTCGATGGCGCCCGGTCAGAAGCCGTCGCTTTGGGGCTGGGGACAGAGCCTGCCATGGCCCTATGTGGAGGGCCTCACCATGGCCGAGGCCAACAACGAGCTGGCCTTCATGGTCACCGGCGCCTATGGCCGGCCGGTCTTCAAGTCGATGGGTGCACCGATCCGGCTGCACTTGCCGTGGAAATACGGTTTCAAGTCGATCAAGTCGATCGTCAGGATAAGCTTCGTGAAAGAGCGCCCGGTCAGCTTCTGGACCAAGATATTGCCCAACGAGTACGGCTTCTGGGCCAACGTGAACCCGAAGGTGCCGCATCCACGCTGGAGCCAGGCCGAAGAGCGCATCCTCGGCACTGACAAGAAAGTGCCGACGCAGCTCTTCAACGGCTATGGGAAATATGTCGCGGCGCTTTATGCCGGCATCAAGGGCGAGCAGCTCTATCGCTGAAAGCGAAGCGGACAACCGCGGAGAAAAAACCGGGCCGTCGAAGCGGCCCGGCTGAAAGTCAGCGTTGTCCTCAAGGAGGACCGGATTCCGTTCGGGTGAGGGTGAACGAAACCCATGCGGAAAGATTACAAGGGGAGGGAGTAACTTCCGCCGCAACGTGGGATTGCCACGTTCAATAAAAGAATGATTAATCGCGGTGAATCTTTCAAGACATGGCCGGGCATGTCAGACATGCGCTCTGTGCATGCCGAAGCCGTCAACGTCAGCCTAGCCACTCCTTGGCCTTGGAGACGAGGAAGTCGCGAAATACTGCCACGCGCTTGGACTCTTTCAGTTCCTCAGGGTACACGAAATAGGTGTCGAATTCCGGTGCATCGCCTGGCAGGCGCACCTGCACCAGCGGCAGATCGCGGCGCACGATGTAGTCGGGAAGCGAGGCAAGACCCAGCCCCACCTCGACGGCTCGCCTGAGTCCGTAGACATTGTTCACCCTGAGCACCGGGCGGCGCGGCACGCCGGGCGGCCGGCCGGCCGTCTCCAGCCAGTCGATATTGGCGAGGTAGCCGGGCTGGGCGCCGAACGAAATAATTTTGTGATCATCGAGGTCTTCCAGCGTCTTGGGCAAGCCGCGGCGGCGCACATAATCGGGCGAGGCGTAGACATTGTTGTGGACGGTGAAGAGCTTGCGCTGGATGAGGTCGGGCTGCACCGGCCGCCGCAAGCGGATGGCGACGTCGGCCTCGCGCATGCCCAGATCGAGCTCGCGGTCTTCCAGCAGCATGGTGACCGAGATCTGGGGGTAAAGATCGAGGAATTCGGCGATGCGCGGGGTGAGCCACACGCTGCCGAGGCCCACCGTAGTGGTGATGCGCAATTCGCCGGTGGGCTTGTCCTTCGAATCGGTGAGACGGGTGCGCGCCGCCGCCAAACGCGAGAACACGTCGTGGGCGGTGCGGTAGAGCACCTCGCCCTGCTCGGTGAGGATGAGCCCGCGGGCATGGCGATGGAACAGCGGCACCTTGAGGTCGGCTTCAAGCGCGGAGATCTGGCGACTGATGGCCGACTGCGACAGGCCGAGCTCATGGCCGGCATGGGTGAAGCTGCCGGCGTCGGCGACGGCATGGAAAATCCTCAGCTTGTCCCAATCCATGGCGGCCCCCGCCGTCCCAGGTGCCGCCTATTCGGCCGCTTCGGAAAGTTGTGCGCTTTCGGCCAGCCAGCGCTCGGCCTCGAGCGCTGCCATGCAGCCCATGCCGGCAGCGGTGACGGCCTGGCGGTAGACATCATCGCTCACATCGCCGGCGGCGTAGACGCCGGGGATGGTGGTGGCGGTCGAATCGGGCCGGGTGACGAGATAGCCCCCGCGCTTCATTTCGAGCTGGCCTTCGAACAGTTCCGTCGACGGCTTGTGGCCGATAGCGATGAACACGCCGTCACAGGCCACGTCCTCAATCTTGCCGGTCTTGACGTTCTTGAGACGCGCCCCCGTGACGCCCTTGGGCTCGCCCGAGCCCAGCACTTCGTCGAGCACGCTGTCCCAGATCACCTTGATCTTGGGGTTGGCGAACAGGCGGGTCTGCAGGATCTTTTCGGCCCGCAATTCATCGCGGCGGTGCACCAGCGTCACCTCGTCGGCAAAATTGGTGAGGAACAGCGCCTCCTCGACCGCGGTGTTGCCGCCGCCGATCACGAGCACCTTCTTGCCGCGATAGAAGAAGCCGTCGCAGGTGGCGCAGGCCGAGACGCCAAAACCCTTGAAGGTCTCCTCGCTGTCGAGACCAAGCCAGCGCGCCTGGGCACCGGTCGCGATGATGAGGGCATCGGCTGTATAGACAGCCCCCGAATCACCGGTGAGGCGGAAGGGCCGGGTCTTGAGATCGACGGCGACGACATGATCGGACACGATCTCGGTGCCCACATGCTCGGCCTGGGCGCGCATCTGCTCCATCAGCCATGGGCCCTGGATGACGTCGGCGAAACCGGGATAGTTCTCCACATCGGTGGTGATGGTGAGCTGGCCTCCCGGCTGGATGCCGGTGACGAGGACGGGCGAAAGCATGGCCCGGGCGCCATAGATGGCGGCGGTATAGCCGGCCGGTCCCGACCCGAGAATGAGGAGGCGTGCGTGTTTTGCCGTCATCGGTATAACTCCTGCCGGCGATCGGCCGGTGCCATGGCGTGAGCAGGCAGTCTTCAGTCTCAGCCCTAGCTATGTCTGCAAAGCATAGCTTGCAAGGGGTGGGTCAAGAAAGCCCGCTCGGCCGTTTGTCCACGAAAGATAGCGTGAGCGCCAGCAACGGGCAGGGCGATGAAGTGCGAGGCGGCAGAAGTTGCGCTGCCTGGCGTGCCTGTCGGTGGCACAGGAGGTCCTACGGCCAGTTTCCACCGCCCTCGTGGTCGTCGCCCGGATAGGCGCGCCAGAAGGGGTTGTGCATGTCGGCTTTGACGCTGCCGAGACGGGCGCCCCTGAACCAGATTTTTTGCACGATGCCGTGCTCGGATGCCTTCTGGCCCTGGCGTATGCTGGTGGTGCCGAAGCGCTCCCACTTGCTGCCGATAGCCCGGTAGGCGATGAGGCGTGTGTGATGGCCCTCCGGCTCGACCTCGAACAGAAAGCGATTGCCGCTCCAGCCTCTGACCGGGTGAGGACCAAGGCTGCCGGCCATGGCATCGAGGCCGGGCAGAACGGCGGCAGCGGCAGCTGACGCTGCCAGCGCGATGAGGGTGCGTCGGCGCATGATCAACCCTTCGGTGGTTTCACTTCCACCGACTATATGGCGTGCGGTTTGCGGCTTTTTCAGGGGGAGCCGGGCAATCAGCCGAAGCGGATCTTGATGATCTCGTAGCTCTTGCCGCCGCCCGGCGTCATCACCTCGACGGTGTCGCCTTCCGCCTTGCCGATGAGGGCGCGGGCAATGGGCGAGGTGATCGAGATCTTGCCCTGCTTCACGTCGGCCTCGAACTCCCCGACGATCTGGTAGCGGGCCTCCTCGTCGGTGTCCTCATCGACCAGGGTGACGGTGGCGCCGAACTTGATGGTGTCGCCGCCGAGACGAGAGATGTCGATGACTTCGGCGCGGCTGATCTTGTCCTCGAGCTCGGCCACGCGCGCCTCGAGCCAGCCCTGCTGCTCCTTGGCGGCGTGATATTCCGCGTTCTCGGAGAGATCACCATGGGAGCGGGCCTCCTCGATGGCGCGGATGATGCGCGGGCGCTCGACCGACTTCAGATGCTTGATCTCGTCAAGCATCGCGGCATGCCCGCTCGACGTCATCGGAACCTTGTCCATATTCATGTATCGTCCGTCAGTTCTTCACTCGCCGGCACGGCCGCTGTGCCGTCCGGGATTTGTCCATAACTAAAGTTGCCGGAAAGTCCGTATGACGGAAATCCGTCCGACCCTTGTTGCGACAACTATGCGACAACTGCCCCCCGCACTGCAACAGGCATCACGAGGAAAGGCGACGGGCGCAGAGGCGCGCCCGTCCCCTCATACCCGCAACTCAGGTAAAATAGGCCTGCAAGGGGCGAACCTCAAGAGCACCCGCCTTCAAGGCGGCGATGGCACGCACCGCCGCAAGGGCTCCGGCAAGGGTGGTGTAGTAGGGCACCTTGCCGATCAGGGCGGCGCGGCGCAGCGAGCGCGAATCCTCGATCGCCTTGGCGCCTTCGGTGGTGTTGATGACGAGATCGACCTCACCGTTCTTGATCAGGTCGACCACGTGCGGGCGGCCCTCCAGCACCTTGTTGACACGGCTGCAGGAAAGCCCCTTTTCCGACAGGAAGCGCTGAGTGCCGGAGGTGGCGGTGATGCGGAAGCCGAGATCGGCGAGCTGGCGCGCAGCGGCGAGGATGCGCGGCTTGTCGCCGTCGCGCACGGAAATGAAGGCGGTGCCCGATGAGGGCACGCCGGTGCCGGCGCCGAGCTGGCTCTTGGCAAATGCCAGCGCATGATCGCGGTCGAGCCCCATGACCTCGCCGGTCGAGCGCATTTCGGGACCCAGGATGGTATCGACCCCGGGGAAGCGGGCAAAGGGGAACACTGCCTCCTTGACGCCGATATGGCCGAGCTTTGCCGGCTTGAGGCCAAAACTCTTCAGCTTTTCCCCTGCCATCAGCCGTGCGGCGATCTTGGCGATGGGGCGGCCGATGACCTTGGCCACGAACGGCACGGTGCGCGAGGCGCGCGGGTTGACCTCGAGGATAAAGATCTCGCCGTCCTTGATGGCGTATTGCACGTTCATCAGCCCCACCACGCCGAGCGCCAGGGCGAGTTTTTCGGTTTCACGCTCAAGCTCGGCGATCATGGCCGGCTTCAGTGAATAGGACGGCAGCGAGCAGGCCGAATCGCCGGAATGGATGCCGGCCTCCTCGATATGCTCCATGACACCGGCCACATAAACGTCCTTGCCGTCGGCCAGCGCATCGACATCGACCTCGATGGCATCCGACAGATAGCTGTCGATGAGCACCGGGCTCTTGCCGGAGACCACCACCGCTTCGTTGATATAGCGCTCCAGATGCTGGGGATCGCGCACGATCTCCATGGCGCGGCCGCCCAGCACGTAAGAGGGGCGGATGACGACGGGATAGCCGATCTCCTCGGCGATGCGCATGGCCTCAGGCGCCGATCTGGCGATGCCGTTGTCGGGCTGGGCGAGCTTCAGGCGCCTCAACAGGCGCGAGAAGCGGTCGCGGTCCTCGGCCAGATCGATGGCATCCGGCGTGGTGCCGAGAATGGGAATGCCGGCCTTTTCCAGCGGGTGGGCGAGTTTCAACGGCGTCTGGCCGCCATATTGCACGATCACCCCGACCAGCTCGCCCGCCGCCATCTCGCCTTGCAGGATCTCCAGCACGTCCTCATCGGTCAGCGGCTCGAAATAGAGCCGGTCGGAGGTGTCGTAGTCGGTGGAGACGGTTTCCGGGTTGCAGTTGACCATGATGGTCTCGAAACCGGCAGCCGACAGGGCAAAGGCGGCATGGCAGCAGCAATAGTCGAACTCGATGCCCTGGCCGATGCGGTTGGGCCCGCCACCGAGGATCGCCACCTTGCGCCGTTCGCTGGGCCGGGCCTCGCTGCCGGCAGCCCAGCCGATGCCGGAGCCGTAGGTCGAGTACATGTATGCGGTGGGCGAGGCGAACTCGCCGGCGCAGGTGTCGATGCGCTTGAACACCGGGCGCACCCCGAGCCTGTGTCGCAGGCGGCGCACCTCCTCTGCCGTCTTTGCGGCCAGCTCGGCGAGGCGATCATCGGAAAAGCCCATGGCCTTGAGCGCGCGCAGATTGGCGCCATCGCGCGGCAGACCGTGGTTCTCGATCTTGGTTTCGGTTTCGACGATGGTAGCGATCTGGTCGATGAACCAGGGGTCGTACTTGCAGCTCTCGTGCACCTGCTCAGGGGTGGTGCCGAGGCGCAGGGCTTGCGCCACCTTGAGCACACGGTCGGGTGTCGGGCGGGAAAGGGCGGCGCGGATGGCATTCTTGTCATCACCCTGGCCGAGGTCCTCGATGGCGACCGGGTTGAGCCCGGTGAGGCCGGTCTCCAGGCCGCGCAGGGCCTTGTGCAGCGATTCGGCAAAAGTGCGCCCGATCGCCATTACCTCGCCCACCGACTTCATCGAGGTGGTGAGCACCGGCTCGGCGCCGGGGAATTTTTCGAAGGCAAAGCGCGGGATTTTCGTCACCACATAATCGATGGTGGGCTCGAACGACGCGGGCGTCGCGCCGCCGGTGATGTCGTTGGCGAGCTCATCAAGCGTGTAGCCGACGGCAAGCCCGGCGGCGACCTTGGCGATGGGAAAGCCCGTCGCCTTGGAAGCAAGGGCAGACGAACGCGACACGCGCGGGTTCATCTCGATCACCACCATGCGCCCATCGGCCGGGTTGACGGCGAACTGTACATTCGAGCCGCCGGTCTCCACCCCGATCTCGCGCAGCACCGCAATTGCGGCGTTGCGCATCCTCTGGTATTCCTTGTCGGTGAGGGTGAGGGCGGGCGCCACGGTGATCGAATCGCCGGTGTGCACACCCATGGGATCGACGTTCTCGATGGAGCAGACGATGATGCAGTTGTCGTCCTTGTCGCGCACCACCTCCATCTCGAATTCCTTCCAGCCGAGGACCGATTCCTCGACCAGAACCTCGCTGGTGGGCGAGGCATCGACGCCCCTCAGCACCAGGTCGTACAGCTCGTCCAGCGTATAGGCGATACCGCCGCCGGTGCCGCCGAGGGTGAAGGAGGGGCGCACGATGGCGGGAAGCCCTGTCACCTTGGAGGCCTCCAGCGCCTGGAGCTGGGCGGTGAGGCGATGCTCCTCGCGGCGGATGCGCTCGCCCACGGCCCAATCGCGGGCAAAAGCGGCAAGGGCTTCCGCGCGGGCGTGGGGATCGGGATAGGCCTCCTCGATGGCGCCGATGCGGTCTGCCCGCTCGGCGGCAAAGCGCTGCTTCAACTCGGAGGTGTTGACGAAGGCGGCGCGCGGCGTCTCCAGCCCGATGCGGCCCATGGCCTGGCGGAACAGCTCGCGGTCCTCGGCCTTGTCGATGGCGGCGGCGCGGGCGCCGATCATCTCGACATCGAATTTCTCCAGCACCCCCATCTTGTTGAGCGAAAGTGCGGTGTTGAGCGCAGTCTGCCCGCCCATGGTGGGCAACAGCACCAGCTTGTCGTCGGGGCGCTGTGAACGTTCCTTCTCGATGATCTTGGCCACCACCTCCGGCGTCACGGGCTCGATATAGGTGGCATCGGCGAGCTCGGGATCGGTCATGATCGTCGCCGGATTGGAGTTGACCAGGACGATGCGGTAGCCCTCGGCCCTGAGGGCCTTGACCGCCTGAGTGCCGGAATAATCAAACTCGCAGGCCTGGCCGATGACGATCGGTCCTGCTCCGATGATCAGGATGGTGTGGATGTCTTGTCTTTTTGGCATGCCAACCGTTTAGGGGGAGGAGGACCCTCCGCGCAAATTGCGGCGTGGTTACACTATCGCCAGCCCTTGGCAAAGCCCAAAGCTCAACTTTTCCGACGCAAGGACCGGCAGGGGCTGAGCGATGCGCCAGTGGAGCGTTGCAGAAGTGCCACGGTTGACATCATTCAGCCCCTCCAGGCGGCGGGCGAAGGCCCAACAGGGTTGACGGACGGCGCGAAGCATGGCGCTCTATGAGTCGCCGTTTGGCTTGGCACGCGGGCGGTATGCGGAGATGGATGCATGAATAGACTTGTTCTGGGGCTCGTTGTCGCTGGGATGGTTGCCGGCGTAAACGCAAATGCGGCCTCGGCCAAGGACACCATCATCAATAACATCAAGTATAATTTTTCGTCCCGGGCCTTGATCCTTGACCCCAAATACAGGAAACAGGAGGTCAGCTACGCGACGGACGAAAAGCCCGGCACCATCATCATCAATACCCGGAGCAAGTTCCTCTATTACATTGAGGGGCGCGGCAAGGCGATTCGCTATGGCATCGGTGTCGGTCGCGACGGCTTCAAGTGGTATGGCACCGAGAATATTGCCCGCAAGGCGAAATGGCCGGATTGGCATCCGCCGGCCGAGATGCGCCAGCGCGACCCGTCGGTGCCCGACTACATGCCGGGAGGGACAGGCAATCCGCTTGGCGCCAGGGCGCTCTATCTCGGCAACACGCTCTATCGCATCCACGGCACGGCGCAGCCATGGACCATCGGCACAGCCGTCTCCAGTGGCTGCATCCGCCTCACCAACGACAACATCATCGATCTCTACAACCGGGTGAAAATCGGCACCAAGGTGGTCGTCAAATAAGCGCGCCGGCAATCGGGGGAAGCACTGCGCGCGCAAAGGGCCCCTCAGGGGGCCCTTTTTTCGTGTCCGTTTCGTAGCACGGTCTCAGGCCGAGGCCGTAAGCCGGCGCCTGCTTCAGATATCCCAGCACACCGTACGGATGCAGGGTGCAGCGGTGAAATAGCCGGCGGGCGGCCACTCAGAGGTTTTTGCGATCACGGTGGTGCGGGCGGCTTTTGCCGCCATGCCGGTGTCTTTGGCCTGGGTGATGCCGAAAGCGCCGGCCGCAATGAAGGCGAGCGTGAGGGCGGCGGTGGCAAGGCATTTGGACATCGGGGTACTCCGGTCTTGACTGGTCAGGCTTCGAACTTGACGTTGACTTTAACTGGAGGCTCTGCAACCCGGCCTGAACAGGCCGTTCATCTGCGGTTCACCGCTGGAGCCGGAAGCGTTTGCTCATGCCCCATCACCCGTTCACCCCGTCATGGTGGGATCAGGTCCCGCCATCCATCCCGCCGGCCTGTCCATTTGCTGCGACGCCAGCGGGATGGACCCCGGGATTAAGCCCCGGGGTGACGACCAAGGCGAGGCATTCAACCAACACCCGACACCTGCCCGCCTTGCCCGGGCGTTCCCGACCGCCCATCATCGCATGACCGTTACCACCGCTATCGGGGCACACGTCGATGGCCGATCTTTTCACCGTGCAGAATCTCATTACTTTCCTCGTCCTCACCGCACTGGAAACCGTGCTGGGTTTCGACAACCTCCTCTACATCGCCATCGAGGCCAAGCGCGTGGCGCCCGGGCACGAGCCCCAGGTGCGCCGCTGGGGCATCATCCTCGCCATTGCGTTGCGCATCGCTCTGCTCTTCGTCGTGCTGAGGATGATCGAGGCGTTCCAGGCCCCGTTCCTTGCCCTCGACACACCCGTCCTCGCCGCGAGCGTCAACGGCCACAGCCTCATCGTCCTCTCAGGCGGCGTCTTCCTCATCTACACCGCGATGAAGGAGATCTTCCACATGCTGGTGGTGCATGATTTTGAGGATGACACGAGGGTCCCTGCCGCGCTGCGCTCGCCCGCGATAGCGCTTGCGTGGATCGTCGCCATGAACGTGGTCTTTTCCTTTGACACCGTGCTTTCGGCCATAGCGCTGACCCACAATTTCATCGTCATGACTGCCGCCATCATCGTTTCCGGCGTTCTCATGGTGGGCCTGTCCGGACATGTGGCGCGTTTCCTCGCCCGCAACCGCATGTACGAGGTCCTCGGCCTCTTCGTTCTTCTGCTCGTTGGCGTGCTGCTGATGGGTGAAGGCGGCGAACTGGCCCACCTGGCCTTCTTCGGTTTCGAGATCGTTGGCATGTCGAAGGCGACCTTCTATTTCGTCGTCGTCACCCTCGTGCTCGTCGACTTGGTGCAGTCGCGCTATCAGAAAAAGCTCAACGCCGAGCGCGCGGACAAGCTGGCCGAGGCGAAGAGGGCGGCCCTGTGAGGCCCGAAGGCGCAAGGAGCATTGCCGTACCGCTGCGTTTCGCCTACATAGCGCGGCAATCCTTTCCTCAATCGATGCGGAGTGTGAGAGCGCGCCATGGCCCGCCAGTTCATCTATCACATGCACGGCCTGTCGAAGGCCTATTCGAGCGGCAAGAAGGTGCTCGACAACATCAACCTGTCCTTCTATCCGGACGCCAAGATCGGCGTGCTCGGCCCCAACGGCGCCGGCAAGTCGACGCTGCTCAGGATCATGGCCGGCCTCGATGCCGAGTTCCAGGGCGAGGCGTGGCTGGCCGAAGGAGCGACTTGCGGCTTCCTCGCCCAGGAGCCAGAGCTCGACCCGGCCTTGAACGTCATGGGCAACGTCATGGAAGGGGTCTCCGAAAAGAAGGCGATCCTCGAGCGCTACAACGAGCTCGCCATGAACTACTCCGACGAGACCGCCGATGAGATGACGATGCTGCAGGACATCATCGATGCCCAGAACCTGTGGGACCTCGATACCCAGGTCGAGCAGGCGATGGATGCCCTGCGCTGCCCGCCGGGCGATGCGACAATCGACAACCTCTCCGGCGGCGAAAGGCGCCGCGTGGCTCTCACCCAGCTCCTGCTGCGCCAGCCCGACCTCCTGTTGCTGGACGAGCCCACCAATCACCTCGATGCCGAAAGCGTCGCTTGGCTGGAGCACCATCTGCGCGAATACCCCGGCGCCATCCTCATCGTCACCCACGACCGCTATTTTCTCGACAACGTAACCGGCTGGATCCTCGAGCTCGATCGCGGGCGCGGCATTCCTTACGAGGGCAATTACTCGGCCTATCTGGAGCAGAAATCGAAACGCATGGCGCAGGAAGCGCGCGAGGACGTCGCCCGCCAGAAGGTGATCGAGCGCGAGCGTGAGTGGATGGGCGCCTCGCCGCTGGCCCGCCAGACCAAGTCGAAGGCCCGCATCCGCGCTTACGAGGAGCTGGTCGAGGCCAACGAGGCGCGCCTCAAGTCGAGCCAGGCGCAGATCGTCGTCCCGCCCGGCCCCCGTCTCGGCGGCGTGGTGATCGAGGTCGAGGGCCTGAGGAAGGGTTATGGCGAGCGCCTGCTCATCGACGATCTCTCCTTCAAGCTGCCGCCCGGCGGCATCGTCGGCATCATCGGCCCCAACGGTGCCGGCAAGACCACCCTCTTCCGTATGCTGACCGGGCCGGAGAAGCCCGATGCCGGAGACATCCGCATCGGCGAGACGGTGGCGCTGGGCTATGTCGACCAGTCGCGCGATACGCTCGATCCGGCAAAAACCGTGTGGGAGGAAATCTCCGGCGGCAACGATATCCTCTATCTCGGCAAGCGCGAGGTGAACTCTCGCGCCTATACCTCGGCCTTCAACTTCAAGGGAGGCGACCAGCAGCAGAAGGTGGGCACGCTGTCGGGCGGCCAGAGGAACCGCGTGCACCTGGCCAAGATGCTCAAATCCGGCGCCAACGTCCTCCTGCTCGATGAGCCCACCAACGACCTCGACACCGAGACCCTGGCGGCGCTGGAGGAAGCGCTGGAGGATTTCGCCGGCTGCGCCGTCATCATCTCACACGACCGCATGTTCCTCGACCGCCTCGCCACCCACATCCTCGCCTTTGAAGGCGACAGCCACGTCGAATGGTTCGAGGGCAATTTCGAAAGCTACGAGGAAGACAAGAAGCGGCGGCTAGGCGAGGACGCAGTTATGCCCAGACGCATCAAGTACAAGCAGTTCGCGCGGTAAGATTTGGGTGTGCGCAAGGAGCACCAACATGGACTACGTCAATCTCGGCCGCACTGGCCTCAAGGTGAGCCGCATTGCGCTGGGCTGCATGAGCTACGGCTCGTCGAAATGGCGCGACTGGGTGAAGGACGAGGCCGACGCAGCGCCCTTCTATGCCCGCGCGCTGGAGGCCGGGATCAATGTCTTCGATACCGCCGATTTTTATTCCGCCGGCAAGTCGGAAGAGGTGACGGGCAAGCACCTGAAGGCCATGGCGCGGCGCGACGAGGTGGTGATCGCCACCAAGGTGGGCCTGAAGATGGGCGACAAGCCCAACCAGGCCGGGCTGTCGCGCAAGCACATTCTCGAAGCCATCGATGCCTCGCTCAAGCGCCTGGGCACCGATTACGTCGATCTCTATCAGATCCACCGGCTCGACCGCTCGACCCCGATGGAAGAGATCTGCGCCGCGCTCGATGCCGTGGTGAGGGCCGGCAAGGCGCGCTACATCGGCGCCTCGTCCATGTGGGCGTGGGAATTCATGAAGATGCTGGCGCTGCAGGAGAAAAACGGCCTTGCCCGCTTTGCCTCCATGCAGAACCATTACAACCTGCTCTATCGCGAGGAAGAGCGCGAGATGATGCCCTTGTGCCAGGCCGAAGGCGTTGGCGTCATCCCCTGGAGCCCGCTGGCGCGCGGTGTTCTCACCAAGCCCCCGGAGGAGAAATCGACCACTCGCTCCAGATCCGACACGTTTACGCCCACGCTCTATGGCCTGGCACAGGAAAGGCGCATCGTCACAAGCTTGGCCAGGGTCGCGGCCCGCCACGGCGTGTCGCAAGCCCAGGCCGCGCTCGCCTGGCACCTGGCAAAGCCCTGGGTCACCGCCCCCATCATGGGTGCAACGCGCATCGAACAGCTCAACGAAGCCATTGCCGCGACCGATCTCAAGCTGTCGCCGGGCGACATCGCGGCTGTGGAAAGGCCCTATCGCCCGCGCGCTGTTGCCGGTTTCAGCTGACAGCAAAGGGCGCACGCCCGAAAATCGCTGCAAATTTGACGAGAATTTGAGCCAACCCCGCAAGCCGATGCTAACCCGAGTGGCTTATTGAGGGGCGTCACCAGCGCCCGGTAGCAGCAAGGGGATCAGCGACGTGGCACCGGCCCCCTGGACCAACGACCAGATCATTGCCCAGATCGACAGCGGCTACCATTGGTCGGCCTACACCATCACTTTCGGCTTTCCCACCTCGTCGCCCTCCTGGGCGGCTGGTGCCGAAGGCGGCGGCTTTTCAGTCTTCAGCGCGGCGCAGCAAGACGCAGCCCGCATGGCGATGGCTGCGTGGGACGATGTCGCCGACATCGACCTCATTCCTGTTTCGGCCGGCGCCAACCCCACCATCACGCTGCAGAACACCACCACCGACATCGCCTATGCCCATGCGTACTGCCCCGGCAACTGGTCGGGCGCCGGCTCGGTGTGGACCAATCCCCAATATGCAAGCCTCACCCACCCCGATCTGGGCTCATACGGCTTCATGGCGATCATGCACGAGATCGGCCATACCCTCGGCCTCGCTCATCCCGGTCCCTATAACGGCGGCTCGCCGACCTACGACAACGATGCGCTCTATCAGCAGGATACGCATCAATACACCGTCATGTCCTATTTCGACGCCAGCTACACCGGCGCGGACTGGCGCGCCGGCGACGGAGTTTGGCGCTATGCCCAGACGCCCATGCTGGACGACATCCTGGTGCTGCAGTCGATCTACGGCCCCGACACCCAGACCCGCAGCGGCAACACCGTCTACGGCTTCCACTCCAACGCCGACCGCACGGTGCTTGACTTTACCCTGAATCCCCATCCCATCCTCACCATTTGGGATGGTGGCGGCAACGACACCATCGATTTGTCCGGCTTTTCCTCCGATTCCAACCTCAACCTCCGGCCGGGCACCTATTCCGACGCCGACAACATGACCCACAACATCGCCATCGCCTTCGGCGCGCTGATCGAAAACGGCGTCGGCGGCAGCGGCGACGACACGCTGGGCGGCAACTGGCTGGGCAACAAGCTGTGGGGCAATGGCGGCCACGACCTCTTGTGCGGCCGCATCGGCAACGACACGCTGGCAGGCGGTGGCCAAGCCGACCGGCTGTTCGGCGGCAAAGGCAACGACCGGCTATTCGGCGGTCCCGGCCATGACCGGCTATTCGGTGGTCCCGGCCATGACCGGCTGTTCGGCGGAAACGGCAATGACCGCCTGAACGGCGGCGCCTGGCACGATCGCCTGACCGGCGGCCCCGGCCACGACACCTTCATCTTCAACAGCCCGGCGCACAGTGACGGCGATCGCATCACCGACTTCACCCACGGCATCGACATCATCGATCTCGCCCCTATCGACGCTGACTGCGGGACGGCTGGCAATCAGGCCTTCTGCTTTATCGGCGGCAATGCCTTTTCCGGCCAGGCGGGCGAACTGCGCGTCTTCACCGATGCCGGCCACACGGACATCAGCGGCGACGTCAACGGCGATGGCCACGGCGATTTCTCCATCAATCTGAACGGCATCGTCACCGTCGGGGCGGGCGACCTCCTGCTGTAGCGCCCAACCGGCACCCACGGGGTATCTGGCAATTGCCGAACCGATGAGGCACCATGTGCGCCCGTGGCAGCGCTGTGCGATGAGGGGGCAAATCCATGACCAACGATCTGATCTGGCTTTCGGCGGCAAAACTGTCGAAAGCCTACGGCAAGCGCAAGCTGTCGCCGGTGGAGGCAGCAAGGGTCGTCATCGAGCGCATCGACAAGGTAGGCGACAAGCTCAATGCCTTCTGCATCGTCGATGCCGAGCATGCGCTCAAAGCCGCGAAAGCCTCGGAGAAGCGCTGGAAGAAAGGCAAACCCTCAAGCCCCATCGACGGCGTGCCCACCACCATCAAGGACATCGTGCTGACACGCGGCTGGCCGACACTGCGCGGCTCGAAGACGGTGGATGCCAAGGGGCCCTGGGACGACGATGCCCCATGCATGGCGCGCTTGCGCGAAGCCGGCGCCGTCATCATCGGCAAGACCACGACGCCGGAATTCGGCTGGAAGGGCGTGACCGATTCACCGCTGACCGGCATCACCCGCAACCCGTGGGATTTGTCGAAAACGCCGGGCGGCTCATCGGGCGGGGCGGCGGCCGCGGTGGCCTCCGGCATGGGGGCCCTTGCCATCGGTACCGACGGCGGCGGCTCGATCCGGATTCCAGCGGGCTTTTCCGGTATTTTCGGGCTGAAACCGTCCTTCGGGCGGGTGCCGGCCTGGCCACTGTCGCCGTTCGGCAATGTTGCCCATATCGGCCCCATGGCGCGGCGGGTCGAGGACGCCGCGATGATGCTCGACGTCATCGCTCGCCCCGATGCCCGTGACTGGACCAGCCTGCCTTACGATCCGCGCTCCTTCGTCAAGGGGCTGAACAAGGGCATCAAGGGCCTCAGGATCGCCTACAGCCACGATCTCGGCTATGCCGACGTCGACCCCGAAGTGAAGGATATCGTCGATGCGGCCGTGCTCACACTGGAGGAGGCCGGCGCCCGCATCGATCGCCTGGCTCCCGGTTTCGAGGACCCGGCCCCGGTCTTCCGCACCATCTGGTGGGCGGGCGTGCGCGGGCTGCTCGGGGGCCTGCCGAAAGCGAAGCGCGGCTTGCTCGATCCGGGCCTTGCCGATGTGCTCGAGCAGTCGCAGGCCATCACGCTGGAGGATTTTCTCGACGCCACGGCCAAGCGCGGCGCGCTCGGCATTTTCATGCGCGGGTTCATGCAGAAATACGACCTGCTGGTAACCCCCACCCTGCCGATCCCCGCCTTCGAGGTGGGCAAGGTGGCACCGACGACGGATGAAAAGGAAAAATGGGTCAACTGGACGCCGTTTTCCTTCCCCTTCAACCTCACCCAGCAGCCGGCCGCCAGCGTGCCCTGCGGCTTCACCACCGCCGGCCTGCCGGTGGGCCTGCACATCGTCGGGCGCATGTTCGATGACTGGACGGTGCTGCGCGCCGCCCACGCCTATGAGCAGGCAACGGGCTGGAAGAAGAAGAAGCCGAACCTGTAGGACGGGTTGAGCGCAGCGAAACCCATCGCCGTCTCTTTAGCCCTTCTTCTCCGCCTCGATGAGGTCGACGAAGCGCTGGAACAGGTAGTGCGAGTCCTGCGGACCCGGAGAGGCTTCCGGGTGGTATTGCACCGAAAAGACCGGGGCGTCCTTCAGGGCGATGCCGCAATTGGAGCCGTCGAACAGGGATATGTGCGTTTCCTCCACCGCGTCCGGCAGGCTGTCGCGGTCGACGGTAAAGCCGTGGTTCATGGAGGTGATCTCCACCTTGCCGGTGGTAAAGTCCTTGACCGGGTGATTGGCACCGTGATGACCCTGGTGCATCTTCTTCGTCTTCGCCCCCAATGCCAGCGCCAGGATCTGGTGGCCGAGGCAGATGCCGAAGATGGGCTTGCCGGCCTCGATCAGCCGTCTGATCTCGGGCACCGCGTATTCGCCGGTGGCGGCCGGGTCGCCGGGGCCGTTGGAGAGGAAGATGCCGTCGGGCTCAAGCGCCAGGATGTCGTCGGCGCTGGCGCTTGCCGGCACCACCGTCACCCGGCAGCCGAGGCTGGCCAGGCACCTGAGGATGTTGCGCTTGAGGCCGTAGTCGACTGCCACGACGTGATGGCTGGGCGCCGTCTGGCGGCCGTGACCGTCGGGCCATCGCCACAGGGTCTCGTCCCATTCGTAGCGCTGCAGGCAGGTGACCTCCCTGGCGAGGTCCATGCCGACGAGGCCCGGCCAGGCGGCCGCCTCGGCCTTGAGCCGCGCCTTGTCGAAGCGGCCTTCGTGGTCATGGGCGATGACGGCATTGGGCATGCCCTTTTCGCGGATGAGGGTGGTGAGCGCGCGGGTGTCGATGCCGGCAAGCGCCACGATGCCGCGCGCGCTCAGCCACTGATCGAAATGCTTTCTCGCCCGCCAGTTGGACGGCTTGCTGATGCCAGTCGCCAGGATCGCGCCGCGCACGCCCGAAGCCGAAGCGAGGTTGGAGGTCTCGATGTCCTCCTCGTTGGTGCCGACATTGCCGATATGGGGAAAGGTGAAGGTGATGATCTGGCCGGCATAGGAGGGATCGGTGAGGATTTCCTCATAGCCGGTCATGGCGGTGTTGAAGCACACCTCGCCGACACCGGTCCCTTCAGCGCCCAGCCCCTCGCCCTCGATAAGCGTGCCGTCGGCCAGAACCAGAAGGCCGGTTGCCGTGCGCGTCGGCCAGGCTTTGGCGGATCTGCCGGCGGTCGTGGTTGCGGCCTTTGCAGGGCGCGGCCTGGTCTTCGTTGGCGCCATTTTCCTATCCTTCGCGGAGTTGCCCGACGGCGCGGATTGCGTCATGATTCCGTCACCTGGAGCGAGGCCGCGCGCAACCTATAGGGCCGGCAGGAAGGGGTCAAGAATGCTGACAAGCCCCGCTTGCGCCAGATCAAGGCGCAAGCCAGGCTTCGGTCCCAGGCTGTGGGAGTGCTGCAACGGCGCAAGGCGGAAGGAAACCTGACCATGCTCGATATCGCCCCTGAGAAAGTCGCTCACATCATCGTGCTGGCCCGCGAGATAGACGCCAAGGTGCCGGCCTGGGACACTCCGGGCGACGAAAGCGACGCCGATTCCGTTCTCGAATCGCGATCCGACGATTCCATCGAGGGCGAGCTGAAGGATTTTATCGCCGATCTCAATGTCGATGAACAGGCAAGCCTTGTGGCGCTGATGTGGATCGGGCGCGGCACCTATGACCCGGACGAGCTGGAGGAAGCCAAGGCCACCGCCGTGGCCGAGAAGGTCAATCCCACCGAGGACTACCTCGTCGGCGTTCCCATGCTGGCCGACTTCCTCGAGGACGGGCTCGACCGCCTCGGTATCTCGGTGGAAGATTCCGAGGAAGGTATCCTGTGAACCCAGGGCCCGTTGCCAGCCGCAGCATCGGGGTCTATCACTGACGGTCCGGCAACCGATGGGGGCACCCATGGCAGCAGGCTTGCGCGAACGCATCAATGCCGACCTCAAGGAGGCTATGAAGGCGCAGGACAAGCGCCGGACCGCTACCTTGCGGCTGATTACGGCGGCCTTCAAGGACCGCGACATCCAGAGCCGCGGCACCGGCAAGGACGACACCCCGACCGAGGCCGACCTGCAAGGCGTCTTGACTCGCATGATCAAGCAGCGACGCGAAAGCGCCGCCACCTATGAGGAAGGCGGCCGCCCCGAACTGGCCGAGGCCGAGCGTGCCGAAATCGCCATCATCGAGACCTATCTGCCGCGCCAGATGAGCGAGGAGGAAATCCGCACCGCCGTCGCCGCGGCCATCGAGGCGACCGGTGCGGCAGGGCTCAAGGACATGGGCCGTGTCATGGCGGCACTGAAGGAGCGTTATGCCGGCCGCATCGACATGGCCAAGGCCGGCCAGGTGACGCGTGATCAGTTGAAGTAGGACCGGCGGCGTTTGGGTTGGCTGCCTTGCCTGCCTGCGGTGATGCCAGCGAAAGCTGGCATCCATTGGCATCTCCACAATTGGAAAAGCCAATGGCGAAGAGAAAAGTGGCATGCCCAGCCCACGCGCCGGTAGCAGGATGTGCAAAACGCGTCGGGCCGGGAACTGGCCCGGCCCGATCGATTTGCTTGATCGTCTCTAAAGCCTCAGGCCTTCTTCAGCGGCACCGCCACGAAGTGCGTGCCTTGCTGCGACTTGACCCGCAACAGCAAGGCATGGCGGCCTTTGCTTTCCACCTGCGCCACCGCCTGGGTGATGTCTGACGCCTTCGAGACGGGCTTGCCGGCGGCATCGAGGATCACATCGCCCACCTGCAGGCCCGATTGGGCGGCGGGACCGTTGGGGTCGATGCCGACGATCGCCAGGCCCCGGTGACCGCTGCCAGCTACCTGATCGGCCGGCTGCACGGCCAGGCCGAGCTTGGGCGTGTTGTTCATCTGGCCGCTGTTTTCGTTTGAGGCCATCTTCAATTGCTGCTCGCTGGGCATCTCGGCCAGCTTGATGCCGAACTCGCGCGAATTGCCGTTGCGTATCACATTCAGCTTGACCGAGGCACCGGGCGCCATGGCGCCGATCTTCTGGGCCAGATCGCGCGAATCCTTCACCGGCGCGCCATTGACGGCCACGATCACATCGCCTGCCTTGAGCCCTGCCCGGCCGGCCGGGCTGTCGGCTGTCGTCTGATCGACGAGCGCGCCTTTCGCATGCTTGAGCCCGAGGCTCGAGGCCAGGTCCTTGTTCACGGCCTGCACCTGCACGCCGAGCCAGCCGCGCGTGACATGGCCTTTTTGCATGATCTGGCTGATCACCGACTTGGCGGTGCTGGCCGGGATGTCGAAGCCGATGCCCACCGAGCCGCCCGAGGGCGAGTAGATGGCGGTGTTGATGCCGACCACCTTGCCGCTAAGATCGAAGGCCGGCCCGCCCGAATTGCCCTTGTTGATGGGGGCATCGATCTGGATGAAGTTATCGTAGGTATTGGTGCCGATGTCGCGGCCCTCGGCCGAGACGATACCGGCGGTCACGGTGCCGCCGAGGCCGAACGGGTTGCCGATGGCCACCACCCAGTCACCCACGCGTGGCAGCTTGTCGGCGAACTGCACATAGGTGAAGCCGGTGCCGTTCACCTTGATGAGGGCGAGATCGGTCTTGGCGTCGGTGCCGATCACCTTGGCGTTGTAGGTCTTGCCGTTATCGGTAATGACCTGAACCGACTTGGCATGTTCGACCACATGGTTGTTGGTCACAGCGTAGCCGTCGGACGAGATGAAGAAGCCCGAGCCCTGGCCCATCAGGACGCCGTGGCGCTGGGGAATGTTGGGAAAGCCGAACTGGCGAAAGAACTGGCGGAAGGGCGAGCCGGGCGGGAAGGGATTGTTGCCGTCCTGTCCCATGGTCGGCTGCACGGCTTGCTGGATCTTGACGCGCACCGAGATCACCGCCGGCTTCACTTTCTGGACCAGGTCGGCAAAACCGGCTGCTGGTCCTGCGGGCTGTGCGATGGTGACAGGGGCGGGCCCGTTCTCCGCCACCGCCATGTTGGATTGCCCGGTGACGGCATAGACACCGCCGACACCGAGTGCGGCGATGAGAGCGGCTCCGGAGGCGAAAAGGCTCAAGCGGCGCGCAAGACCGGTCCTGGATGGCTTTGCGCGGGCTTCTTTGTTCGTGGTCATCAGATCTCTCCATTGCATTTCGTTGCGCGCGACCGCGCGATACACGATGGAGATATAGAACCCGACGTTACGCCTCCCTTTCTGTTCAATTAAGATGTGTTCATGCGGCCGGAGCGCCTCTCCCGCGCTGTTGGCTAACCCCTCACCCGTACTGCACCGCATTGGGTGTGGAAAATGTGTTAGCATCTTGATTCTTTCCCTTTGGCGCGGCCGGCCGGACTGCTTGGCTAGCCGGCGCCCCCGTCGGTACGGAAGGTGCCATGCGTTTTGCGCCGTCATTTCTGGACGAGATCCGGGCGAGGGTTTCCCTCTCCTCGCTGATTGCGCGCCATGTGCAATGGGACCGCAGGAAGTCGGTGCCAGGCCGCGGCGACTATTGGGCCTGCTGCCCCTTCCACAACGAAAAGACTCCCTCCTTCCATGCCGACGACAGGAAAGGCCGCTATTACTGCTTCGGCTGCAAGGCCTCGGGCGACCACTTCACCTTCCTGGTGGAAAAGGAGGGTTTGAGCTTTCCCGAGGCGGTGGAGCGCCTGGCGGCCGAGGCAGGCCTGCCCATGCCCAAGTCCACACCCGAGGACGAGGCGCGCGAGGAGCGCCGCGCCAGCCTCTATGACGTCATGGAACTGGCCGCCAAATATTTCGAGAGCGAGTTGCGGCAAGCCGTGGGCACATCGGCAAGGACCTATCTCGAAGGACGCGGGCTCAAAGGGGCGGTGCTGGAGGAATTCCGCATCGGCTATGCCCCCGACCGGCGCCACGGCCTCAAGACCCATCTGGCCGAGGCCGGCATAAGCACCGAGATGATGGCCGAGGCCGGGCTGGTGATCACCGGTGAAGACGTGGCGGTTCCCTTCGACCGCTTCCGTGGCCGCGTCATGTTTCCCATCCGCGACGGGCGCGGCCGGGTGATCGCCTTCGGTGGTCGCGCGCTCGCGCCCGATCAGCAGCCGAAATACCTGAATTCGCCCGAAACCCCGCTGTTTCACAAAGGCAGCGTGCTCTACAATCTCGACCGCGCGCGCGGGCCCGCCCACGAAGCCGGGCGCATCATGGCGGTCGAAGGTTATATGGACGTCATTGCCATGACGCGGGCGGGCTTTGCCAACACGGTGGCACCCCTCGGCACGGCCCTGACTGCGGAGCAATTGCGGCTGATGTGGCGCATGGCGCCCGAGCCGGTCCTGTGTTTCGACGGCGATGCGGCCGGCCTCAAGGCAGCGGGCCGGGCGCTCGATCTCGCCCTGCCGTGGCTTGAGCCGGGTGCAAGCCTGAAGTTCGCGCTGCTGCCCGAGGGCAAGGATCCCGACGACCTCCTCACCCGGGACGGGCGCGAGGCGGTTGCAGAGGTGATCGCCGCTGCTCTGCCGCTTGTCGATGTCCTGTGGCGCGAAGCGCTCGAATCGAATGACCGCACAACCCCGGAGCGCCGCGCCCGCTTCGAGGCCGACCTCGAGGCGCGCATCGAGCGCATCAATGACCGCAAGGTGCAAAAGCACTATCGCGGTGAAATCGCCAACCGCCTGGCCGCGCTGTGGTCGGCCG
>Ga0307436_1000093_pt1 | contig 35976 bp, 37 predicted proteins | sample SalMarWE160440MG_FD_202513 | JGI IMG/M metagenome (GOLD analysis project Ga0307436, IMG submission 202513) | Salt marsh sediment microbial communities from the Plum Island Ecosystem LTER, Massachusetts, United States - WE1604-40 | ecosystem: Environmental > Aquatic > Marine > Intertidal zone >...
CCGGTATCCCTTCTTCTCGCAAAAGACCGGTCAGCCTGTCTCTGGAGGCTGCCGGCACGAAGATGAGGAAGCCTCCCGAGGTCTGGGCGTCGTTCATCAGGACCCGCTCGGTCTCTGACACGTCGCCGCCCCATGATACGTAATGATCGAAGGCCCTCCGGTTTTCTCTAGTGCCCGCTGGTATCATGCCCATGCCGGCCAGTTTCATGGCATCTTCAAAGAAAGGGACCCGGCCGGAGTGAAGTTGCGCCGTGCAGTCGCTCGCCCGCAACACTTCAAGGAGATGACCGATAAGACCGAAGCCGGTTATGTCCGTGGCAGTGTCCACCCCCACATCCACCATGATCTCCCCCGCCCTTTTGTTGAGGGCGGCCATGGAAAGCGTGAATTCCTCGATAAGTGCCTCGCTGCATTTTCCCGCCTTCAGCCCCGTGGAAATTATGCCCGTGCCTATCCTTTTTGTGAGAACAAGGGCGTCTCCCGGACGGGCCTTTGCGTTATGAAGGACCTTGTCAGGGTGAACAAGACCCATTACGGTATATCCGAATTTCGGTTCCCTGTCTCTGATCGTATGGCCTCCGACAATGGAAACCCCGGCCTCGCTCATCTTGTCGATTCCTCCCTGCATTATCCTGTGCAACAAAGGGAAAAATTCGGACTGATGAGGAAACATGGCGATGTTCAGAGCCACCACGGGCCTTGCCCCCATCGCCCAAATATCAGACAATGAGTTTGCGGCAGCGATCGCGCCGAACCAGTATGGATCGTCAACGATGGGAGTAAAAAAATCGGTCGTCAAAACCACCGCCGTATCGTCGGATATGCGGTAAACACCGGCATCGTCCTCATTTGAGGACCCGACCAGTACGTTTACGTCTGTTATCGCAGGTAACTGCCCCAACACGTGGGACAGGTCCGAAGGACTGAACTTTGACGCTCAACCGGCGCAGTTCGAGAGACTTGTCAACTTGATGTCCATCCTGTCACCTCCATCTCCGGATACGGCATATGAGATATTATACACTTGAATTGCGGACAGGGAGACGGGCGGGATACAAAATATCATTCCCGCTCACCGCTGAAAAAAGGGGGAAGTGCGTTTACTGGAAGCCCAGGAAGATACGCTTATATCTGTCCCTATCACGATAGATCCTGGTTCTCAATCGTATATACTTTTTATTATAAGGGTCGTCGACAAGTGCCTGCTCTATATGTTTAAGGGCCTGCTGATATTGTCCCTTGTTGTAAAAGTCCAGAGACATCCTGTATTCCTTTGAGGCCGCACAACCGGCTGTCAAAGCGAACAACAGCACAACGAGCACAACCAGAAATCTTTTAATCGATGTCAGACCCGGCCTCATTTTCATCATGCCATACCTGATGCCCAAAAAAATCAGGCAAAATAAACGCCTGTAATTTACAACCTTTTCAAAAATATCTCAAGAATAAAATGAGGCGGGAGCAGGATTCATTCCCGTGTTACGGCTGAAAAGGCACGGAGACCGGCGGGAGGAAAAAACAGGGAGCCCCGCGTCAACAGACATTTCTGCGCCATCAGGGCTCGATCCCGGAGTGGCATTCATAACATGCCCCGGTCTTCCACTCGCCTCCTATGTCGACGGGATGCTCGAAATCCAGACCGGTCCTCAGGTCCAGCTTTTCAGATCTTCCGGGTCCCTGAGTACCCTGCGACAGGATAATATGGCAGGTGCGGCAATCATTTGGTATGACCGTTAATCCATCGCTGCTCTTGTGTTTGCCGTCATGGCATCTCATGCACCCACGGGAGATGAAATGGCCGATGTTGTCCGGGTATTCGGACCACCTGACATTCATGGAAGGGAAGATGCTTTTTGAAAATTCACGCTGAATTGCTTCTATCGCCCCGTCGATTTCCCTTTGTTCCCTTGAATACAGATCGGGGTAATTCCTGAGATAAAAGTCCGTAACAGCCCTGGCTATACCAGAGTAGGCATCCCCGGTTGATTTGTATTTCCTGTCCAGTGCGTTTACGGCCACTTTCTTTATGTCAGGGACGAACCTGTTTATGTCGCCTGAAAAGATAGCACGGTCTATAACGTAATCGGGGGAGTGGAAGGCATGGCTCGGATGGTTGTGACAATCTATGCAATCCATGATCCGGGGCCGCGCAACGGAGAGATCCTTTTTCGAAAGTGGAGCGGACACATCCTGAAAGACGGTAATCTCCCCCGTCTTTCTGTTGGTAACCCTTATCCATGGAATATCCTGCCGCTTTTTGTCCCTGGCGATATATTCGATCTGTATCCAGGGGTTCATGTGCCAGTGAATTCCGCGCGTTCCGGAGACATTCGGATTTCCGCCTCCTATCTTGATGAGCATGTTGATCGGCCAATAGGTGTTGGCCTTGTCGTACAGATAATGATTGAACCTTCGCTGTTGCGCGCCGAAGAATTGCCTCGGCCAGTGGCACTGTTCGCATGTCTCCCGTGCGGGCCTGAGATTGCTGATCGGCTGTGGGATCGGCCGGGGGTAGACGTCTGCGAGCACCGCATAAACCTGGTAGAGACCGGCGAGTTTCGATTTCGCATACCATCCCACGCCCGGGCCTATATGGCATGCGACGCAGGCAACCCTGGCGTGGGGAGAGTCCTGGTAGGTAGTGTACTCCGGGGCCATTACACTGTGGCAGGTCAACCCGCAAAAACGCACCGAGTCGGTGTAGTGATATGCCTGATATATCCCCACTGCGCTTATAAGGATAAAAGCTGCGGTCCCTAATATGAACGTCATGGCGGCATTGCGCTGCCGCCTGTTGTTGAGGTCTATGGAGGGCCATTTGAGATAGGTGATCTTCCCTTGTTTCTGCTCTCTGCGCCACTGGGCATACATGCCGGCGGGGATGATTAAAAGGCCGCCTATGAGGGCAATGGGCAGAACCATGTATAGAATGATCCCGACATACACATTTCGTATCGGCGTAATCGCATTAATGACGAGCAGAAAGGCGATAATGAAACCAGCGACCACGGCGATCACCGCTCCAGCGAGGCTCACCCAGTTATATGCCAGCCAGGGGAATTTCTTTTTCTCGGCCATCTGTTTCTCCTCCGGATTGCTCAGCCTGAAGTTGCCAAAGAGTACAACACTTGCGCATCCGTGCGGTCTGCAACTCTTTACATGTTATGACCTGACACGCGGACTGTCAAATTTCTCGCCGTCATGAAGGATGATAAAATGTCATGACGCTTCGCATGAACGGCGGAAATCTCAAAGAGCTGTATCATGTGCCGGGCCTTCTTCTTGACAACATGAACTTGCCATGATATAAGTTTCTTATGTTCGGGAAAGAGGTCTTCTTTCCCGCAGAATGACCAAGGGTCCTTCTCTCAGACAGACGTTTCAGGACATTGCGCAGTCTATTTTACTAATTCACTATGTGCCCACTGCCGGATTGGGGTTCGTTCCGGATTGGGCGATGCAGGAGAAATTAAATGAAAAAGCTGAGGAGAATATTTCAGCTGTGGGTCTTGGTCGGCCTGGCCGTTATTGCAGCGACGCCGGAAGTTGCCCGGGCCGTACCGAGTTTCGCCAGGCAGACAGGCCTTTCATGTTTTACGTGTCACACCGTCTACCCTGAGCTGACGCCCTTCGGACGCGACTTTAAACTGAGGGGATACGTGTTCAGCAGAAGCAAAGGACCCTTCCAGTTCCCCCCTCCGCTGGCTGGAATGATCATGGCCTCACTGACCCATACCGACACCAGGGTGCCGCAGGGATACTTCACCGATGAATGGTCAAACCGCATAATGTCCGGCGGGAACGATGTTCTGACCATACCCGAGGAGGCAAACCTTTATTACGCGGGCCGGATTTTTGGACACCTGGGGGCTTTTATACAGGGCGCCTATGAGGGAGACACCAACAGTTTTCACCTGGATATGACGGACATCCGCTTTGCCGGCAGCACTTCATTGGAAGGGAAAGAACTCGTATACGGAATCACGGTCAATAACAGCCCCACGGTGCAGGACCTGTGGAATACCACGCCGTCATGGGGTTATCCGTTTGAAAGTTCTGAAGTCGCCCCGGCACCTGCTGCCGCCTCGATTATCGACGGCACCCTGGACCAGCAGGTGGGGGGCATAGGCGTTTACGGTCTCTGGAATCAGTTGGTATATGCGGAATTCACAGTCTATCACACCACGAAGGGAAGCATCGCGCATCCTCTGGGTGCGGGCACTAATACAGACATGGTAGTGGACAACTATGCTCCCTACTGGCGGCTGGCCCTTCAGCACCTCTGGGGCGAACATTATTTGTCCGTGGGTACCTACGGGATGACCGCTTCCATTTTCCCGGACAGCAGGGACAGCGGGCCGACTGACAGGTTTACCGATTTTGCATTTGATGCCGAGTACCAGTATCTCAAGAGGAAATACAGCCTCAGTGCCGAGACAACCTGGATACACGAAAAACAGAACTGGGACGCGAGCTACGCCATGGGGAATGCGGAGAATAAATCCGACACCCTCAAGATATTCAAATTCAACGTTGACTACTACTACCAGGCGTCCTTCGGACGCATTGGGGGCTCCGCCGCATATTTTTCCACAACGGGAAGTTCCGATGCTCTCCTTTATTCCCCCGGTTCTGTCGACGGGAGCAGAAACGGCAGCCCGGACAGCAACGGCTTTATACTGGAAGCAGACTATCTACCCCTGGACAAGGTAAGACTGAACTTTCAGTATACCATCTATAACAAATTCAACGGCGCCTCCTCGAATTACGACGGCTCCGGCAGAAGCGCATCCGATAACAACACTCTCTATCTCGCAGCCACGCTGATGCTGTAACCCCGTCCTCCCGGGTAATATCCCGCCTCCTCTTGCCGTCAAAGTGACGGCAAGAGGGCAAGGCAGATGACCTTTTGTCGTTATTCCCTGTATAATATAACGCCTATGCATAAGAAGAAACTGCATCCTGGCAAGGAACGGGAAATGTCTTCCGGGTTGCGGGGCCGCCTCTGGATTGACGGCCCTGAGGGGACCTTTCTGGGTTATGGCCGCATCGTCCTGCTTGAGCGGATAGGGGAACACGGCTCCATAACCAGGGCCGCGAACTCAATGGAAATGTCTTACCGCCATGCCTGGGAACTCGTGGACTCCATGAACAGGCAGGCAGGAAGCCCTCTCGTCGAGTCCGTTGCCGGAGGCAAAGACGGCGGCGGGACCCGGCTGACCGTGGAGGGCGAAAAGGCGATCCGCCTTTTCTGGAAATTATATGAAGACTTCCAGGATTTCCTGGAAGAGGAAGAAGAGATACTGGAATTGAAAACGTTCTTGCAGGAACCAAAAAGCCGCCATGGGCGGTAAATATTTCCGGATGAGTCATCGCAGACGGTCTTTCGGGTCTTCGATTTCTCAACTTCAGGTTGTATAAGGAGGAGAGCAACAGTGAAAAAGTTTTTATCGACTATTTTGTCCACGCTCTTTGTCATTGGGTTTTCGGCCACGGCCTTCGCCATTCACGCCGAGATACCGTCGGAGACACAGGCGGCGGTGGCGACGGGAACAACGCAGATCAATCTCGCCGGCGACCTGAGGATAAGAGGCTGGTACCGGAACAATATCAGCTCTTCCGCCCTGCCCGGCAAGTACAATTCGTCGGCCTACTATGACCAGAGGGTAAGACTCTCCGTAGACGCGAAGATATCACCCAATCTCCAGGGCATGGTGCAACTGGAGTCCGGTACCGGCCAGACGGATACATACACCTGGGGCAATTTCAACTCGAAGCCCGCCGACATGGGCATCCGGCAAGCGTGGATCATGTACAGCGGTTCCGGACTGCTGGGGTTCCCCGCCGGTCTGAAGGTCGGTCATATGCCTCTCGCCCTGGGGGACAGGGAGTTCTTCGATCACAGAAAATACGGCGACGACGCAGTCCTGGCGTTCCTCCTGCCGGCAAAAGGGCTTGAGATAGACCTTCTCACCATCAAGTTCGCCGGTGACGGCGCCGCCATTCCCAGCAACATTCCAAATTACGGCGTTAAGGGTTATGACGGTTCAAAGACGGACAACACGACAGACCTGGACGGCTATGTGGCCGTCGTCACATACAAGATTGATGACAAGACTTCCGTCGGGCTGAACTACACATATTTGAGCCTGCCGGATTTTGAGTTCAGCCACCAGAACCTGGGCTTCACTGCGAAGGGTCAGGTCTCAGGTCTCGGCTACAGGGCTGCTGCGGACGTCCAGTTCGGAAGCAACGATGGAACCCTTGCGGAGAAGAAATTCAGAGGCTACGCCTTTCTGGCCGGCCTGAATTACATAATCGACACGATCAACCTGAGAGCCGGCTTCGCCTATGGAAGCGGCGATGGCAACGCCTCGGACGGTAAGGACTCCCAATTCGAGGACTACCTTACCACCAGTCAGCGTTACACCCTGGTTTATGAATACAAGGTCGACACGACGGCGGGGAGACTTCATTCCGGTATCAGCAACACCACCTATTACAATCTCGGTCTCGATCTGAAGCCGGTGAAGGACGTGAAGGTGGCTCTCAACGGTTACATAATCAGGGCGTCCAAAACCGTGGACGGCGTTTCAAAAGACGCCGGATGGGAAGTCGACGGAAGGCTCGATTACAGGCTCGCCAGGAACCTTGTCTATAGGATAGACGCAGGGTACTTCAAGGCCGGGAGTTTCTATCCGGACAGCTATCCCGAACTGAACGGGGAGAAGAAGGGTGTCACGGTACTGAGGCACCTGGTGGAGCTCTCCTTTTAGATAGCGCAGGGACGACATTTGGCGACTGCTCCCCGACGTCACATGGAAAGAAGGGGGGGCGGGCATTTTGAGAAACCCGCCCCCCCCTTGTCTTGCTCCCCCATCTGTAATATCATTATTAACTAGAGTCTGTATACAAAGGCGCTTTTATGTCCTTTGCTTTGGGGAATGAGGGCCCTTTCCTTAAATCAGGCGATTATGAGCAATTGAGGAGACTGGAAATGACTTTAACGACTTCCGACGCTTTTGTGTTTTTCGGCGCCACCGGCGATCTTGCCTATAAACAGATATTTCCTGCGCTTCAGGCTCTCATTATCCGCGGACATCTTGACATTCCCATTATCGGCGTCGCCAAGTCGGGCTGGGACATCGGGAAACTCAGGGAACGCGCAAGGGAGAGCATCGAGCAGCATGGCGGTTTAGATGAGGAGGCATTTGCAAAACTCTCTTCCCTGCTTCAATATATTGACAGCGATTACCACGAAGACGCCACTTATGACGCGCTGCGCAGGGCCCTTGGCGACGCCAGGCGCCCCCTTTACTACCTGGCTATCCCGCCCAGCATGTTCACAACGGTCGTGGGCGGCCTCTGCAGGTCGGGGTGCGCAGACGGGGCACGGGTCGTCGTTGAAAAGCCTTTTGGACGGGATCTGGCTTCCGCAAGGGAACTGAACGGCATAATCACCTCGGTCTTTCCGGAACCGGCGATCTTCAGAATAGACCATTTCCTCGGGAAGGAGCCGGTCCAGAACATATTCTACACCAGGTTTGCGAACACCATTTTCGAGCCGATCTGGAACCGTAATTATATTTCTTCCGTTCAGATCACGATGGCCGAAAATTTCGGCGTAAAGGGCAGGGGCAGGTTATACGAGGAGACGGGCGCAATCCGCGACGTGTTTCAGAACCACCTGCTGTCCATTGTGGCGTATCTCGCAATGGACTCGCCAAGCAGCGACGAGCCCGGGGCCGTCCGTGAAGAGAACACACGTTTACTGCGCTCCATTCGTCCTCTGGATCCGGCGCATGTCGTGCGCGGCCAGTTCCGGGGGTACCGCCAGAAACCGGGAGTTGCCCCTCACTCCGAGGTCGAAACCTTCGTAGCGGCCAAGCTTTTCATTGACTCGTGGCGCTGGGCCGGGGTCCCTTTATATATCAGGACGGGCAAATGCATGCCCATCACTTCTACTACGGTGACCGTCGAATTCAAGCGTCCGCCACGGGAGGCATTCGGAGAAATCGTGCCGAACCTGTCTAATCACTTCCGCTTCCGTCTCAGCCCCGATGTACTGATCGAACTTGGAATCAGGGTCAAGATCCCGGGCGAAAAAAGGGCCGGCGAGGATGTGGATCTCACCCTCGTCCAGAGCGAGGGTGATGCGATGGCGCCTTACGAACGCCTTCTGGGCGATGCACTGACGGGGAATTCAGTGCTTTTTGCACTCGAGACGACTGTCGAGGAACAGTGGAGGATAGTGAACCCGATCCTCGGAGAAGTTTCTCCCCTGTATTTCTATGATCCCGATACCTGGGGGCCGGCCGAGGCGGACCAGATAATCGCCGAGCATGGGCCATGGTACAACCCGAAACCTGCCGGCGAGGCCCCGCAGGCCTCCTGAACTTTCTGAGTCAAGAACTAAACAACGCCGGAAATCTTGCAGGCCCCCTGAGAAGACTATTCGCCCCTTGTAACGTCAATTTCATCAGGGGCGGCCAGCACCCCGGCAAGGATATCATCGAGGTCTTGTCGGTTGTAAGGTTTCGGCAGCACCCCATTGAACCCGTATTTCCTGAACTCCCTCATGATCGGTGTATTCGCAGCCCCGCTTGAGACAATGGCCCTCAAGCCCGGATCTATCTCACGCAATCTCTTGACGGCTTCCTCTCCACCCATACCCCCGGGGACCTTCAGATCAAGAATAACGATGTCAAACGGCCTGCCGGCCTCCCTCTCCTCCCTGTAAAAAAGGACGGCCTCATCCCCGTTTCGGGTGACCTGCACCTGAAATCCCATGTCTTCCAGCATCGCCTCGGCAAGAAACCTGATCCCTTCTTCGTCATCCATGACCAGGATCCTGCCTCTTCCCCCGGATGATACGTTTCCCGCAAACGCCATTATCTGCCTCCCTGCACAGCTTTGCTCCCCCGTCGACCTCAAAGGCCCGACGGGAAGTCGCGAACGGTCATGCAAGGAAAATGCCATGGATATGGTCTTCGGGATGAATATGTTTTTCCTGTTATCCGAGCAAGGATTCTTGCCCGATACGAATGAGGGCAATATAAAGTCTACATACAACTATGTAAAAAATACATACCCCTCTTCCCGGCGCGTTGCGACGATGAAGGACTTCGTCTCTTTGCGTCAGAGTTCGAGGATGCTCATACCCTTGTTCTCCAAGGCGTACCAGACCGAGAGGTAATCCCGGATCTGTCTGGTGATAAGAAAATTGTTCCGTACAAATTCCCTGGCAAGTTCGCCCATCTTCTGCGCCATCTCCGGACCGTTGAGGATCTGCCTTATCCTGAAAGCGGCTCCTTCCACGGAATGCACCAGAAAACCGGTGACTCCGTGCGTTATCTGGAGGGGAATCCCCCCGGTTGCGCCGCCTATAACCGGCTTTCCCTTCCACATCGCTTCCGAGACGGTGAGTCCGAACCCCTCCTTCAGGGACTTCTGAAGGACCACCGTCGCTATCCTCTGGAGGGCGTTTATGTCCCTGTCGCTGAACGGCGGCAGGAGAAGCGGGTAAATGTCCGGGTCACTTGCCACATGTTCCTTTACCTCATCCAGGACTACCGCTCCCTCGGGATCGTCGGTGGCCGGGCTTCCGGCAAGGACGAGGATGCAGTCGTTATACTTCTTCACCAGTTTATATGCCTCTATTACTCCGACAGGGTCCTTGAACCGGTCAAACCTCGACACCTGAAGGATGATAGGCCTGTCAGTGGGTATCTGCAGCCTCGCCAGGGTTTCCTCTATCTCTTCCTGCGCAAGGTCCCTGTTCTTGTCGCTGATGGGGTCTATGGAAGGCGGTATTATGAATTCGTCCACCGCCATTGCCCTCGCGAACTTGGCCACCGAAAAAATGGCGGCATCGTACTCCTGGCAGTACCGCATGATGTGATCGCACACTTCCTTGTACGGGTTCGACAGGTCTATATGGCACCGCCATACCCATCTGCCGTCCTCCCGGAACTCTATGAGGGGGGCCGGCTGAGGATCGTGGATGAGTACCGCGTCAGCGTCCAGGTCGAGCCTTTCGGCGTTCTTCCTGTTCACATCGAAATGGTATTCCCACATATCCTTTGTAATGACTTCCATGTTTCCCTGCAGGGCATTGTGCATCTTCTTTGTTATGTCGAAGAACCTCTCATCGCCCTCCAGGGTCTCCCACCTCGCTTTGACGCCCAGTTCCCCCAGTATCGGCACCATGCGCTGCAGTATCTCGGCAACACCCCCCCCTGCGCGCGTCGAATTGATATGCAGGAAGGACCGGTCCTGCAGTTCTTCCCCGAGTTTCTGGAGCAGCAGCAGGTCGCCCTTGGGTGATATGCCCGAATACTGTGAGATCACCCCGATATGATCTCCATGTCCTTTTTCACCTCGGCCTCGACTTCCAGGATGATGTGTTCCCTTATGCCCTCCGCACTGTGCATGAAGAGGTCGATCGAGCGTATCCTCTCGGCCAGGTCCCTCTTTCCGAGGACGTTGTCCACCCATGCCGAGAAATCGTCTACGCCGCCTCCAAGCCGCATCCGGGCCTCATAGAAATGGTAGTATATCGAGCCCATGTCGACATATTTGATTGCCAGAAGGAATTCGGCCAGGTTCTGGGCCCTTATCCCAACATGAAATGTGAGACTTATCGTTTCGTTGAAGTAAAATTCGTCCCCCGGCATCGCCGCCCTCGGTTCGGGAAATTTTTCGAGGTACTCGTCGATCGTCCTGAGCAGCTCATCCCTAAGATCTGTAATGTTCCTGAATTCGTAGGGGTCTATATTGGACAGCCGCTCTGCCAGTGCCCTCTCTTCCAGATTCTCACCGGCCCACTGTGCGAAGTCATTGGTATATTCGAGTATATGACCTTTAAGGAAATACTGGTACGTGTGGTGGAATATCGAATCGTCACTTACGGCGGCGATCACGTCCCTCAGTTCGCGGAGATTGGCGGCATGCCTTCCGGTGGCCTTCACGATGCTGGAGTGCTGTTTGAAATCAAATGCCGTTGCTACTTCTCCCAATCCTTCTCCTCCCTGAGATAGACCGTCCGGTGCGGGAAGGGGATCTCGATTCCTTCTTTACTGAACCGCTTGAAGATCCTCTTCCTCAGTTCGTGCTGAGCGTAATACTGGTCGACAAATTCCTGCACCTGGCAGATGAGCGTAAAGTCAAGAGAGCTGTCCCCGAAACCGGGGATAAAGCGAACAAAGGGCTCAGGGTCTTTCAGAAGCCCCGGAATCTCCCCGATCGCCTTTTTGGCCTCTTCCACGAGAATCTGTTCGACCCTTTCAGGGTCCGATGAGTAACTCACCCCGACAGGGATCAGCAGGGACATCCTTTTTTCGGGCAGGTAATAGTTGGTGACGATACTCTGGGCAAGTTTGCTGTTGGGTATTACGACCATGTTGTTGGGCAGCATCCTGATCCTCGTGGTCCTCCACGTAATATCGTCGACATACCCCTCCTGTCCCGATTCAAGCTTGATGAAGTCTCCCACCCTTATCGACCGCTCCATCAGCACATGGATGCCCGCGAAAAGGTTCGTAAGCGTGTCCTGAAGGGCCAGCGCCACTGCGAGGCCCCCGACACCCAGGGCTGTAATGAGAGGGGTTATAGAAACTCCCAGGACGTTCAGGACAATCAGAAAACCTATAATGATGATTATGCCCTTGAAAAGGCCGTAAGCAAGTCCCGTCGTGGGGATCGGAAGATTGGACTTCTGTACGTAGTTCCTGAAGAGCCTGCCCGCGAGGTTTGCGGCCGCAAAGGTGATGGACAATATCAGGATCACATAAATGACATTACTCAGATAAAAAACGTACTTTGCCGGCACCTCCGAAGTCACGACCCCGGCGTAAAGGCCGATGGCTACGCACCAGTACAGAGAGGGCGTGCTGAAAGAATCTATGACGATGTCGTCGATCCTTGTTTCTGTCCTGCCCGCCCATTTACGCAATATCCTGAACGCAACTCCCCTGACGACGAACAGTGCCAGGGCTGAGAAGAAAGCTATCAGCGCAGGAATAATCAAAGTCTTTAATCCGGCTATCATTATCAACCCCCCTCGGTAAAAGATTCCCGGGTCACGACAATCATCGGAATGAAATTTCCCGCTTCATGAGAGCTGCGGCAAGAACGCAGGGAAACGGGTCTGCCCTACCCTTTCTGCTGACTCGCCGGTTCGGCGGCAGCCATCCCGGTAACTGCAAAGGCCGCTGAAGGTATGGAGGCGAGCTGGGTGTCCATCTCTCCCCTGACCCGCCTGAAATCCGCCATCAACGTCTCCGGAACGGATTCACCGTGCGGAATCTTCACGGAAAGGGGGTTCACCGGCCTGTTGTGAATACGCATCTCATAGTGGAGGTGCGGCCCTGTCGCCAGGCCCGTTGCGCCTACGTAACCGATCAGTTCGCCCTGGCTTACCCGCTCCCCCTTCCTGATACCCCTGGCAAACCTGGACAAATGACCGTAATAGGTCTTCCATCCGTTACGATGCCGCAGGATTATAAGGTTTCCATATCCGCCGTCCCTTCCGGCGAAGAGGACTTTCCCGTCGCCGGAGGCGGAGACCGGCGTACCGGTCGGGGCGGCATAGTCCACTCCGTGGTGCGGCCTCCAGATCTTCAGGATCGGCTGAAAACGCCTGTTTGAAAAACGTGAACTGATGCGCCTGAAGCTGAGCGGCGCCTTAAGAAAGGCCTTTCTCAGCGATCTTCCGTCGGCATCGTAATAATCGGTCTTGCCGTCGTGCGAATACCTGTATGCAAAATACTTTTCACCGTTGTTGACAAATTCGGCCGAGAGTATGTCTCCATATTTCCTGAACTTCCCGTCCCGGTACATTCCAACGACAACGATCCTGAATTCGTCATCTTTCCTGAGGTCGGTAGTAAAATCTATGTCCCAGGCAAAGATGTCCGTCAACTTAAGCGCAAGCATCAGGTTCTCACGCCCCTCCCCTATTGAGGAAATCAGGTTGTCCTTGATGGTCCCGCCGATATGCAGAATCCTCTTCTCGTAACTGACGGGGACCTTTTCGGCGCAGAAGCCGTCCCCCGTGCTCTTGATGTTGAGCATGGTATCGTCATTGATCCAATATACGAAAGAATTGATCCGGTCGTTATTATCGAGAACTATCCTGTAAGGCTGCTTCGGCCGCAGGTCGCTCAGCTTGTAGACATCGGCCGACGCTTCCTTCAGTTGAAAGAGGGCCTTCAGATCGAGCTTGTATTTCTTGAATATATCGAAAAGGGTTTCCCCTCTCTTGATCTTTCCGCTTATCTGCCTGAATGCGACGGGTCTGGACGTCACCGCCCCGGGCGACGGCTGCACTTTCTCCGTCCGGTTGACAATGTCGAAGTTGTTTCTTACGGTCCAAAAGGCTATTGCGAGGAAGACTGCGGTTATGAATGCTTTTCTCATCTTCCCTCCGGATTTTTTCTTTATTTTAAGGTTTGTCCTGCCCATAGTCAACCTGTAGTCCTCATTTAAGGCCGATTTTCGGCACCGGGAGAGACCAACCCCGAAATTTGACATAATCGGTGAACGGAGTATAATAAAACACTATTCGGAGCATAAAGAAAATCCGCGAATCAAAACGCCTGCCGGGAGGAGCCATGAGAAAGTTACCGCTTGTCGTTCTTACAGCCCTGTTCATTCTGTTCACCGCACATGACGCGCACGCGCTCTGCGTGAAAGTGGCAAAGGCAAACCTCAGGACGGGCCCGGGCACAAGCTACGACGTAGTGTGGGAGATCTTCAAGTATATGCCCCTGGTGAAAGTGGGGGTGTCAGTATCGGGGAAGTGGTACGCCGTAAAGGACGTGGACGGTGATGTAACCTGGATATACAGGGACCTTGTGACGTCGGGATATCATTGCGCCGTCGTCAAGACGGAAACCGTCAATGTAAGAACCGGCCCGGGCACCCGTTATCGGAAAAGCACCATAAGCCCGGCAAAACAGTATTACTCCTTCAAGGTCGAAAAAAGAAAAGGCAGCTGGGTGAAGGTGAAGGACGAATGGGGCGGCAGGGGGTGGATACACAGGCATTTCCTGTTCATCCGGTAAAGAACGGGAACTTCCGTTGAGGCCGTTACGGATTTTTCGGGCCTGAGTCGACCTCGGGCGGCTTTCCTTCCTTTTTCCCCTGTTTCCTGGATCGTCTGAGCCTTCTCGAAGCCATCCCGATCATTGCTATCAGTACCCCCGCAAGCGCCGAGAGAAATACCACTATCGCAAGGGAAGCCTCAAACTTCCAGTAAATGAATGTGATGATCACCGGGGAGGCATTCTGTACGGAAAAGACCGTGACCAGCGCAATCAGGATCAAGGCGATCAATATTGTGATCATGCAGTCCTCCTGTCTAAAAGTCTTTACGGTTGCAAATGAATCACGAACAGCCGGCTGACGTCGGCAGACGGCGGGCAAAGGGCATTGTCGACGGTCCTCTCACATCGACATCCCCTTTTCACCGTAAACGTCTGAACATCAACCCTTGCCCTTTCTGCTTGCTGTTTTGACTGCCTTGCGTGTCTTTGCCGGTTTCCGGGCCGGCTTGCCCTCCAGCACCCTCAGGCGGTCCTCGAGTTTCCTTATGCGGCCGATGACCGCCTTCACCTTCGTATCAAGCAGCGGATTCTTTCTCGAACCGCTCAAGTCATAGACACGGCCTCCGAGATCCGATATCTCCTTCTCCACCCTGGTCTTGAGTTCATATGCGCGATAGCGCCTCTTTCCCTCTTCAGTGAGCTCCTCCGCCTTCACCCTGACGGCAGTCGCTCCCACCTTGACCGCGGCTATCCCTTCCTTCCAGCTCTTCTGCAGATCTTTGCTCACGTCGTCCCAAAAACCCATCTGTCAGCTCCTTTCTACGGTTTCTCAGCGCACCGGGGCCACATATTCCCGAGAGCTCTCATTCGTTGTCCTCTTTGACGGCAGCCCTTATCCTCCCCAGTATATCGGGGATGGCGGAGGTTACCCTGTCCCAGCTTGCAATGAGCGGCACACCCAAAGGGTCCTCCATGATCTTCTCCGACGCCTGTTTGATCCCGCTCGTGAAGGTCTCCACCGCAAGACTCTCCTCATGCCTGTCGAAGAAAAGGCCGTTTATCGAGGCGTCGTCGTCGTATCTCTTGAGCATGTCCTGCGCCGTCCTCACGTAAGTTGCCACCAGCGTCTTGAAAAACCCCTCGGAAAAGACTATCCCCTCGGAGGCAAGGGTCCTGAAGATCGATTTGCATATGTCGACCGCCATCTTATGCAGGCCCCTGTTCGCGTCCTCGGGGGAGAGGATCTGGTGCTTATGTTCGTAATTCTCGGCGATATCCACCTGGCAGACCCTTCTCAGGGAAGTGTTCCGGTATACCTCGGCCAGCATACCCACTTCGAGTCCCCAATCCCCGGGTATCCTGTTGACACGGGCAAGATCAACGTCCATCGCAAATTCTCCAGCCAGAGAGTACCGGAAACTGTCGAAGAAAAGGAGGAGTGGATGATACCCGATTATCTTCTCCAGGGACCGGATAAGGGGCGTAACAAGAAGCCTCGTCGCCCTGCCGTGAAGCCTGTCGGTCACCCTTGTGTAGAACCCTTTGCAGAAATCATAATCGAGGCTCGGGTTTGTCACGGGATAACATAGCCTCGCCAGCAGGTCCCTGCTGTACGTGAGGATGTCGCAGTCATGGATTGCGATCACGTGAAAATCCTGTTGCGAAAGGACATACCCGTATGCCATCCACACCGATTTTCCCTTGCCCGTTTCCCCCGTAGGAAGCTCGGCGGCTTCGATGGCCCTGTATATCCCTGTAATCCTCGGTCCCGTGTTCCAGATAATTTTCGTGTTCTGCGGGAGCACCGAGAAAAAGTCCCTGGCACGTCTGAATTCCTCCTCTGTTGCAGGGCCCAGAGCAACCACAATCTCCGTGAGGTATTTTACCTGCTTCAGTTCCTGGACGATTCCCTTCAGTGCCTCGCCTTCGAGTTCGGAATAAAGGGACGGAAGGACGAGGGCAATCGGCCTTTCCTGGGCATACCACGACAACTCCGCCTCCAACTTTTCAAGGTTGAATCTGCCGAGTCGATGGAAGGTTGCCACAACACCGGTCTGGTAAAAATCAGCCATCCTTCACCCCCTCACTGGTTCGTCGCAGAAAGGAAAAGAGCAGTAATGCCAACTCCGAATCAGTTTAAGTATAAAAGCTATGGCTTATATGGTCAAGAAAAAGCTTCACTTTCCGGTGCGTCCGACTTTCTTCACCGGCAACGTCGGGTATACTAGGAATATGAATCCGCCTTCATCAAAAGACATTGCGAGGGAGATCTTTTACGCGGCGCTGAAGTCTGCCGACCCTTACGAGGCCGTAAAAAAATACGCAGGCATGATCCGCCGAATCTACGATGAGGCCCGTTCCGGGAGGCTTGTAGCAGCCGGTTTCGGCAAGGCCGCCTGTTCCATGGCGAGGGCACTGGAAGACGATCTGGGTGACCTCATAAGCAACGGCGTCATCGTAACTAAATACGGCCACTGCCGGGAGACATTCCACAAAATGCGGGTCTTTGAGGCCGGCCATCCCGTCCCGGATGAAAACGGATTAAGGGGCACCGGCCGTCTGGTCCGTCTTCTGCAGGATTCCGGCAGGGAAACCCTTGTTGTCTGCCTCATCTCGGGAGGAGGTTCGGCCCTCCTTGTCCGGCCGTACGACGACATCCCCTTCGGGGACAAACAGGAGATCACGCGGCTGCTGCTCACGGCAGGCTCCGATATCTTCGAACTGAACATGGTGAGAAAACATTTATCGGCGGTGAAGGGGGGCAGACTGGCCGAAATTGCCTATCCCGCGAAGGTCGTCTCACTCATACTCTCCGATGTGATCGGCGACCGTCTTGACGTTATTGCGTCGGGTCCCACTTCGCCGGACAGCGCGACGTTCCGGGACGCTTTGGACGTCCTGGAAAAATACGGCCTCATGAGCAGTGCGCCCCGTTCCATTGTCACCCTCTTTGAGGCAGGTGCACGCTGGGAAGTCCCCGAAACGCCGAAGGAGGATAACCCGGCTTTTGAAAAGGTCGAAAATATAATCATCGGGAGCAACAAGACCGCCCTGGCCGCGGCTGCCGACAAGTCGGATTCGCTGGGTCTGGCCACTGAAATAATCTCTTTCGGTATAAGTGGAGAGGCGAGGATAGTGGGTAAGGAACTTGCGGAAAGGGCGAAGCGACTGAAAGGCGAAGGGCCTCCCGGTCTTCCGGCATGCCTCATTTCGGGAGGCGAAACAACGGTAAAGGTTGCCGGCAAGGGGACCGGCGGCAGGAACATGGAACTGGCGCTGTCTTTTGCCATGGAGATAGACGGGCACGAAGGCATCACGCTTCTTTCCGCCGGCACGGACGGCACGGATGGACCTACCGACGCTGCCGGCGCGGTCGTCGACGGCAGGACGATTGCAGGAGCAAAGGCGTCAGGGCTGGTCCCCCTGGAATATCTGGAGGACAATGATTCATACCACTTCTTTGAGAGAACCGGAGACCTGCTCCTGACAGGCCCTACGGGTACCAACGTTATGGATGTCCAGATCATACTTGTAACATGAAGAAGATCGTCATCTTTACGGACCTCGACGGCACGCTGCTCGACGACTCCACCTATTCTTTCGATGCGGCCCTGCCGGCCCTCTATGCGGCCAGGCAGGCGGACATCCCGGTGGTCATTTGTTCAAGCAAGACCAGGGGCGAGATCGAGTCTTACAGAAAAATGCTAGGCAACTCGCATCCCTTTGTTTCTGAGAATGGAGGCGGAATCTTCCTGCCAAAAGGGTATTTCAGGACCGCTCCCGGCAGGCTGCCGGACTCTTATGCCGCAGAGCGGCATATCAGCGTTGAGGAAACGGGAAGTTACCACGTGATAAAGCTGGGTACGTCCTACCGGGAGCTCAGGCATGCCGTCGAAGACTTGCGCAAACAGGGCTTCGATATAACAGGTTTTGGCGACATGACGGCCGAAGAGATCTCCCTGTTGACCGGCCTTTGCTCCGATGAGACGCGGATGGCCAGAGAAAGGGATTTTGACGAACCCTTCACTTTTAAGGGCGACGAACAGGCTCTCGGCGCCGCCATACGTCAAATGGGTCTCAGCTGCACCAGGGGCAAGTTCTTTCATATCCTGGGGGACAACGACAAGGGCAAGGCGGTAACCATTCTGAAAGGACTTTACAGAGAGAAATACGGCGAAGTCTTTACCGCCGCGCTGGGAGACAATCCCAATGACCTCCCCATGCTCACGGTTGCCGATTACCCCGTAATCGTTCAGAAGCCGGGCGGCCGTTACGAACCACTGATCGACCTGCCGGGTATAATAAAGGCAGAAGGGGTAGGTCCGGCCGGCTGGAACAGGGAGGTGCTCAAACTCCTCGGGTCATCAGGCGAAGGCTAATGTAAGCCTTCCTTCAACACTTCCTTGTTATAGGCGTCGATAACGTCCTTACGTCGTAACATGGCGACGACCCTCCCGCCATCCGCTTCATCGATGACCGGTATCTCGGCTATGTCTTTCATGGCAAACTTTTCCATCGCCGTGTTAAGATCGTCGCCAGGCTTCAGCGTTATAATGTTCTCCGTTACTATATCGCCCGCCCTGACCACGTCCTTTACCCTGTCCTCGAACATCACCGGCCGCACGTCCTGGATTGAGACTATGCCCAGCATCTTTTCGGAATCGGTAACTACGGGGATATAAAACTTCTCGTTCTTTACCATGATGTCGATCAGCTCCTTCAGAAGGGTATCCGGGCCGACCTTGATCACGTAAGGGTTCATAACGTCCTTCACCTTTATCTTGCCCATGACGGTCAATTCCCTGCCGGCGTGTATCTTTATGCCCTTCTGGGTCAGTTCAACGGTATCGATCGAATCGGGGGACATCTTCTTGGAGACTAGCGTGCCTATGATCGCTGCGAACATGAGGGGAATGATGATCTGGTAATTTCCGGTCATCTCAAAGATGAGGAATATGCCGGTGAGCGGAGCATGGGTGGCTGCCGCCAGGAAAGCGCCTATCCCGACGGTCGCGTAAGCCCCGGGAGATGCCGTGTACGCCGGGAAGAGGTAATGGACGATATTCCCGAAGCTTCCTCCGATCATTGCTCCGATGAAGATGGCCGGAGCGAAGACTCCGCCCGACCCTCCGGACCCCAGTGTAATGGAAGTCGCAAGTATCTTGAAGATAGCCAGCAGGGCGATGATAGGGAATATTATCTTCCCGGCCAGGGCATGCTCTACGAACTCATAGCCGTTGCCCATGATCTGCGGAAGGAAAATACCTATTACGCCGATAATCAGGGCGCCCAGTGCGGGCTTAAGGAGAGGATGGGCCGGATAGGCGTTGAACTCGTCCTTTATCCTGTGGAAGATCTTGATATAAAAGACGGCCAGAACGCCGACAATCAGACCGAACAGCACATAGAGGGGTATCTCAAGGGGGCTCCTCAGATTGTACTGGGGAACCTCAAACTGGGGGTGGACGCCGTAATAGCCCCTCGAAACGACCGTTGCGGCCCCTGACGCGATGACTATCGCCGCAAATGAAGAAAGTTCATAGCTCCCGAGAAGAACGATCTCGATGGCGAACATTATACCCGCAATAGGCGCGTTGAAGGTGGCCGCGATGCCTGCCCCGGCACCGGCGGCTATCAAAAGCTTCATCTGGCCTCCGGAAGCCCGGAAGAGCTGTCCGATGCCGGAGCCGATGGTGCCGCCGATCACGGCAATCGGCCCCTCCACACCTGCCGAACCTCCCGAGCCGATGGTCAAAGCGGGAGCCAGCATCTTGGCTATGATGTTCCTGATCTTCAGAACGCCGCCCCTTATGTTGACCAGCTCGATGAACCTTGAGAAACCATAGCCGTTCACTTCTCCGGGGAAGGCAAAGGTAAGGGGAATAAGCAGGATGGCTCCGACGATCGGAAGAAGGGGCAGCAGGACCCTGTGGAACCCCCCCTCGCCTATACCGAGAAGATTTGACCCTCCGACGAAGACCCATCTGTGAACAAAATCCAGTGCGAAGCGGAAGATAACATTTGCCGTCCCGGCAAGCAACCCTATCAGGAAGGCCAGGATGATCATGACGGCATGCTCTCCGAAAAGGCCGTAAGCCTTCGAGAACATGAAGAGGACTTTATCTTTGAGCCAGTGCGCCATTATTTCCTGACAGGGCCGCTCGAGAGCCGTCCGCAAGCGCTCATGTTTTCTCCTGTATGGCCCGGTCGGACAACGTACGGCATGTGAAGGAGACCGGTCCACCGATCAGGCCGGAGAATGACAGTCTCTTTTCGCGCTTCAGGCAAAAACACTATTTACCGGATCTTGTTAAGCGGTCTGCGAAGCATCTCTCAAAAAGCGCCCCCCCAGAAGCAGAAAAGAATCACACCGGGCGGCCTCTCCCGTCGGCAGAGAAAATCCCGTATCAGACCTCTCAGGCATGAAGTCCCTTTTCATTCAAACCGGACAAACGGATACAAACCACACGCATATTATACACCAATTTGCCGATAACCAAGGGAGGAAACCCCGGGAAGCCCCCCTTCGATGCCGGAAGATACATCCCATGAAGACACCCTGACTGACTTGAACCTATCTCAAAATCGGTTTTCGGTTCAAAGCTGTCATTCCCGCAAGCGAGGCGCGCCTGCCTGCCGGCAGGCAGGTAGGGAATCCTTCTGAAGACAAAAAAAGATTCCGGACAAGCCGGAATGACAGACCCGGGGGCTATGATAATATTTCAATTTTGAGATAGGTTCTTGTCAGGTGGACTGTTTCATGATAAATATATTTTAAAGGGTCCTCCGGGTGTCGGCACCCTTAGAGGAGCGGACAGACATGAATGTTCTGGAAGCGGTCAGGAAAAGAAGAAGCATACGGAATTTTCTTGAGAGGGATATCCCGGAAGAAGTCGTGGCCGCTCTCATCGATTCGCTGATATGGGCGCCGAGTGCAGGCAACCTGCAGTCCAGAAGGTTCTACATGGTGAAAGAAAAGAGGCTCAGGAAAGAACTTGCGGCAGGGGCCCTGAACCAGAACTTTATCCGGGATGCCCCTCTTGTGACAGTGTGCTGCACCGACTCGCGGATAGGCCGGAGATACGGGCGGCGCGGTGTCGAACTCTACACGATACAGGATGTCTCTGTCAGCATCATGTGCATGATGCTGACAGCAGAGGAAAAGGGGCTTGGAACATGCTGGGTGGGTGCCTTCGACGAAGCGGAGATCTCAAGGGTCCTTGATCTCCCGGCCCACCATCGGCCGGTGGCCCTGGTTCCTGTCGGTTATCCGTCACATATTCCGGCGCCGACATCAAGATTGCCGGCAGACGAAGTCGTAGAGTTCAGGTGAGGCATGTGCCGGCATTGAAACCGGTTAGTCTTCCTTACGGGAAGTGAAAAGGAGAAAAGAGATGAAAAAAAGGGGGATATCAATTTTGGTTCTTGCCGTGACGGTCTTCTTCTTTGCCGGTGAGACCTTCGGCGGGATGGGCTACAATTCCGGCAAAGGCTGGGCCGCAGGGAGCAGGTACAACAGGCTGTACGATCCCGGCACGGTGGAGACGGACAGCGGCGAAGTCGTTTCGGTACAGAAGATGGTCCCCATGAGGGGAATGTCCGGCGGACTGCATTTTATTCTTAAATCCGACAGGGGAACTATCTCGGTGCACCTGGGGCCGCTATGGTTTCTGGAGAAGGAAGGTGTAAAGATCGAACCGAAAGACCACGTCACCGTGAGCGGGTCCAGGATCATTTTTAGAGGGAAGCCCGCACTTATTGCAGCAGAGATAAGAAAGGGAGAAAAGACCTGGAGACTCCGTGACGACAGGGGTGTCCCTCTTTGGAGCATGCGGAGAGGCATGTGACATGATGCATGCCGGGCTACCGGATTTAACCGACAGGAGGACAATCACGTGAAAGACGGTTTGAACAGAAGGGAGTTTTTCAAGACAATCGGCGTGGGGACAATAGGTCTCGGTTTCGGTATCTCCGTTTTTGACGGTGTCTATCAGTATGCCGAGGCCCTCACCCAAACGGACAAGCACGATCTCCTGATGAAGGGGACGGTAAACTTTAAAGGGTATGTGGCGAAAGAGATCACCCCCAACGACGAATTTTACGTCACGAGTTATTCGTCGGAGGTGCCGAACGTTTCTCCGGAGAAGTTCAGGCTCAAGGTTGAAGGCCTTGTCGGAAAACCCTATGCCCTGACTCTGAAAGAGATCGAGGAGATGAAAGACAGGGATGAGTTCGTGACCCTCGAGTGCATCGGCAATCCGATCGGGGGAGACGCCGTTTCCAATGCCTTGTGGGACGGCGTCACGCTCAGAAAGATAATCGAGAGGGCCGCTCCGAGGAAAGGGATAGTGAAGACCGCTTTCTTTGCCGAGGACGGATACTCCGACAGCATTCCGTATCCCCTTTCCCTTTCTGACGACGTATTTCTGGCCTTCAGGATGAACGGGGTGTCCCTGCCGGCAGTGCACGGTTTTCCCTTAAGGGTGGTGGTCCCGGGCATTTACGGCATGAAGAGCGTAAAGTGGCTGTCAAAGATAGAACTGGTAAATTACGACTTCAGGGGGTACTGGGAGAAGAAGGGCTGGTCGGACGAGGCGGTAATCCCGGTAAGGTCACAGATACTGATGCCCATGAACGGCAGGACCGTTCCCGCGGGCCATTACGTCATGGGTGGGATCGCCTTCGGCGGACGATACGGCATCAGCAAGGTCCAGGTCTCCCTCGACAACGGAGACACGTGGCGCGATGCGGAGCTCAAACCGCCGCTGTCCAAATGGGCCTGGACCCTTTGGCGCTATGACTGGAAGCCCTCGGAGGCTGGGGAGCATACCCTGAAGGTAAGGGGCTTTGACCGGCGGGGAAAGGTCCAGGAGTCGGCATCTCTCTTTGCCAGAATCATCGGTACCTATCCCAACGGCGCCAAGGGTATCGACTCTGTAGACGTGGAGGTCAGATAAACGGCGCCTGCATGTTGAACGGGGAATTAGGAACCGCGGGGGAACTCATTCCCTGACCCGCTCCCCGAAATAGATAACCGTGGCCGGCAAGTCGCCCCTGACCTGCCTGAAACCATGACAATAACGGCCGTGCGCCGGAATATCGTCTCCCCGGGGGTTTGACTGCATTTCCCGCCGGGTATACACTGGGAAGGTATGAACTTGCAGACGCATGGAATCAATATATTAATTCTTGGGAGGCATGCATGAAACAGAAGAAAATGGCGACCCTCGCAGCAGTTGTCTTTTTTTCGATGGTAACAGCATTTTTTACCCTGTCCCTGTCGGGATGTAAAAAGATTGAAACCAGTTATAAGACGGTCGGGTTTCCCAAGTCTTTTGCCGAACTTGCCCAAAGGGTGAACCCTGCGGTGGTGAACATCAGCACCGAGACGACCGTGCGCGTTCCCGGCAGTCCGTTCAGGCAGTTTTTCGGACCTGACGAGGGACCGTTCGGCGGTTTTTTCAAGCATTTCTTCGGTGAAACGCCGGACAGGGAAATGAAGCAGCAGAGCCTCGGTTCTGGCTTCATAATCGACAAGGACGGCTTCATCCTTACGAACAACCACGTTGTTGCCGGGGCGGATGAGATCAAGGTAAAACTCGCGGACGGGAGAGAATACAAGGCAAGAGTTATAGGCAGGGACCCTAAAACCGATCTGGCCCTCATAAAGATATCATCTCTGTTCAAGAATCTCCCGACCCTTCCGCTGGGGGATTCGGACAAGATGAGGGTGGGCGACTGGGTGCTCGCCATCGGGAACCCCTTCGGCCTGGGTCATACGGTCACTCAGGGCATCATCAGCGCAACGGGAAGGATCATCGGGTCGGGTCCCTACGATAATTTTCTCCAGACCGACGCCCCCATCAACCCCGGCAACAGCGGCGGTCCGCTGGTAAACCTCGAAGGCGAGGTAATAGGCATAAACAGCGCCATCATTGCGTCGGGACAGGGGATAGGCTTTGCGATTCCCAGCAACATGGCGAAGGAGATCGTCTCCCAGCTGAAGACAAAGGGGAAGGTAGTGCGGGGATGGATCGGCGTTTCCATACAGACCATAACGCCTGATATCGCCAAGGCCTTCGGACTGAAAAGCGATAAGGGCGCCCTTGTGTCGGAAGTGGTGCCGAACGGTCCCGCTGAGGCAGCCGGCATAAAGAGGGGGGACGTCATCGTGTCATTCAACGAAAAGACTATCAACAGGATGTCCGATCTTCCCTTCATCGTGGCGGAGACGCCCGTAGGGAAGACGGTACCCGTCACCGTGGTCCGGAACGGGAAAGAGATCACCCTGCATATCAAGATAGCGGAGATGCCCGAGAAAGGGGCGGCTGCCGGAGCTCCGGTTCCGGCTGAAAGTCTAGGATTGACACTTTCCAACATTAGCCCCCGTTTGAAAAGCGAATTCCGGATCACGGACACCTCCGGCGTTGTGGTCGTCGATGTCTCCCGTGGAAGTCTCGCCGGTGACGCCGGTATCCAGCCGGGCGACGTAATCAAGGAGGTAAACAGGATACCGGTAAAAGACATGAGTGATTACGAAACGGCCATAAGGAAATGGCAAAAGAACAAGCCCCTGCTCCTGCTGATAAAACGGAAGGGCCAAACGTTCTATGTATCTGTCCAGGCATCATAGGGACTGGGCACCCTCCCCTTCGTCCCCTGCCCCTGCGGAAGGGGACGGATGGGAGAGAGGTATTGGTAAACACCGGGGTCCCGGAGACTCGCGGGCCGGGGCATCCGGTATCGATGACGGAAAACGTTTCGGAAAGGGGTAATAAATGAAAGACCTGCTTTTATCCAGGCGGATCATGATGGGCATACTCGCCGTCTTATCTGTTCTGTCTTTGGCCGCTCCGGTCAGGGCCTCCGCCAGGGAAGTTCCAAAGGATGCGAAAGTCTTCCTTAACACACTGAGCAACTCATTGGCGGCGGTCGCCGAGGTCACAAAGCCGTCGGTCGTAAACGTATCCACGACGACAACGGTCAACGTGCAGGAAAGTCCCTTCGGAGAATTCTTTAACGATCCTTTCTTCAGGAAGTTTTTCGGGAATCAATTTAATCACCCGGAACAGAGGAGGAAGTACAAATCTTCGGCACTCGGGTCCGGCGTGATAGTCTCGGCCGACGGGTACATTCTTACAAATTACCATGTCATAAAGGGCGCACAGGAGATAAAGGTCATCCTTTACGACGGCAGGGAGTTTACTGGAAAGGTCATAGGAGACGACCCGCCGACGGACATAGCAGTACTGAAGATTGAAGCCCGGAACCTTCCGGCCATCAAGATGGGAGACTCAAGAAAGCTGAAGGCCGGTGATATCGTGCTCGCCATCGGCAACCCCTTCGGCCTCAACCAGACCGTAACCATGGGCATTGTCAGTGCGGTGGGCAGGGCCAATGTAGGTATCTCGAGTTACGAGGACTTCATACAGACGGACGCCGCGATCAACCCGGGCAATTCCGGCGGCGCACTTGTAAATGCAGACGGAGAGCTTGTCGGCATAAACACGGCCATCTTTTCAACCAGCGGCGGTTACATGGGCATAGGGTTTGCCATACCGTCGGATATGGCCAATTCGGTCTCGCAAAGCATTGTAAAACACGGCAGGGTCATCCGGAGCTGGCTCGGTGTCACGGTGCAGGACCTCACCCCGGAGCTTGCAAAATCTTTCAGGATCAAACAGGAGAAAGGAGCCCTCGTCACGGACGTCACAAGGAACAGCCCGGCCGAAGCAGCGGGATTCAAACGAGGTGACCTAATCGTCAGATTCGGTGGTAATTCCGTAGATAATTCGCTCGGGTTGAGGAACATGGTCGTTAACACGCAACCCGGCAAGACCGTCGAAGTTCAGGTAGTCAGGGCCGGGAAACCTTTGACTCTCAAAGTCACTCTCCGCGAGCTGGCGGCAAAAAAGGAGATCAGGAAGGCCGGATATAACAATGTGTTAAAAGGCGTACACGTCGAGGAACTGACTCCCGATATCAGGGCCGGTCTGAATATCCCCGCTGAGGTGAAAGGCGTGGTCGTTACCGGAATAAGCAGCGAAAGTCCGGCGGCTGAAGTGCTTCTGAAGAACGACATCATCCAGGAGATAAACCGGAAGTCCATATTAAACCTCGGCGATTACGAAAAAATAGTATCCCGGATCGGACCCTCCGATACCGTTCTCCTCCTGATATACAGAAACGGAGACTATGCGTATGTAACTATAACGCCGTGAAAAGGGGACGTCACGGGACCGCAGACTGCGGCGATTGTGAAAACCCTCTATGGTATACTCTACGGTGAAGCCGGGGCCGTGCCGGCCGTCATGACAAACGGGAAATGCCTTCGAGGCCGGCCCGAAAAAGAAGCCCCGAAAGAATAAACATGTCCAGAAACTCTATGCTCACCTTCGGCCGCACTGTCAGGACCGTTGCGGGATTCCTGATCATCGTTGCCGGCCTCCTGGGCGGCACCTGGCTTGGCTGGTGGCTCAGCTTCAGGGGCGATATCGTACAGATTATTCACGATGCAAAGATGAGTCTGCCGGGATGGGCATGGCTTGCATTGAAGTATGGGTTGTCCCTGGCCTTCGGATTGCTGTTCGTGGTCTTTTTCCTTATATTGGGCGTACTTGTGCTGGGAGGGGGGAGAAGGGAATAAGAGAGCCTGATTCTGTCTCCGCTCCTTCTTCCGGCACGCAGGCAAGTCGCCGGCTTTCCGGCCCCTCGCTTTGTAATCCCGCCTGCTCTGCGGCATGTCCAAACAACTGTCTCTTCGAGAGAGAGTTTTTCCTGTTCGGGCGGTCTTCTGCTTCTGTCGCCTGAACGACCCTTATTTCCGAATCCAGTATTCTCCTGATGACTTCCAGTTCGATGCACTCTTCCCCTATCTTGTCCCATGACAGCAGGGTCTTGATGGCGTCCCTGAAAAACATCCTTTCCGTCAGTGAAAGCCGCCGTATTTCCATTTTCCAGAATCTTACAGGTTTCATTTCACCTCCACATTATCAAGAAAAAAGTACCCCCATACGGCTGAACCGTCACAGGAAGCTCACTTCAGCATATACCATGACCGCACAGGATTCTGTAATCCATATCACGATTAATCGATCCGGCCCCATGAGATTACCCGGAGCCGGGAAGGATGACCTTATCCTTGACACCAGAGAGATCGGTGCTAAGATGATTGTAGACCCACACCGGCCCACAGGAGGAGTCGACACCTCAGCCGTGATAAGAAGAATGATTGTTGACATATTTGTCTTCGGGACAATGATGGTCCTCATATCCAGCTGCAGCTACCCGATATCCAGGACCGTCAGAGAGCAGGCGGCCGGAGACCTCACCTTTACGGAGGTACTGGCGAGGCCGGCAGCATATCGCGGGGTCATCGCCGTCTGGGGAGGCGTGATCATGAAGACCGTCAGCCGCCCCGGCCGTAGCGAACTTGTGCTGTGGGAAACACCGCTCGATTACAGGGGAAGGCCTGAAGACAAAGGGTTTTCCAATGGTTTGTTCATCGCCAGGACTTCCCGATTCCTCGACCCCGTGGAATATTCCGCCGGTCGAAAAGTCACTGTGGCGGGAAAAATCACCGGCGGAGAACCGGGAACTTATAATGATGAGCCCTACTTGTATCCGGTACTCGAGATCAAGGAGGTTCATCTCTGGCGGGAGCCGATCAAGTGGAACTGGGGAAGAATCCCCTACTATTGGCCGAACCAGTACTCCCCGCCGAGACAATACCGTCAACCCCTTGACTGACCGTCTTCAGGAAGGTATACACCCCCCCCCCGGTCCCGGCTCAGAAAAGTTGCCCCGGTCTTTTTTCCGCATCCCGTTCTCTGCTATCATGTAATCAAATTCAGGGGACTGACCACACTGATGTCTTGCAAGTCTCCCCTGACCAGTGATGCCTGTCAGGATCTGGAGCTTCCGGAACATGGTCGAAAGGGAAGAGAAAAGAGGTCGGGCTGTATAAGCCCGAGCGGCAGGAGGGAAGATGAAGAAAAGGGATCTGACGATTGAAAGGATTACGGCCTGCATGGTCATGGAGTCCGAATGTTCCGGCGTATTCCATATCATGGCACTGGATTTCCCGGACGAAAAGGAACTGTGGAGCAGGATAGCGGCCGGTGAGGAACAGCGGGCCGAGATAATTGCTCAGGGCATGGGGTTAAGGCCCTCAACGGAGTACGGTGTTTCGCCGGAATTTATCCACATCAGAAAGACCATTGATTACGCAAGCGAGATCAAGAAAGTGCTGGTGGAAGGCAAGGTGTCTCTGAAAGATGCTCTCGGGATGGTGATCAGGCTCAGGGAATATAAGAAACTCGGTTACTCTTCCGACCTCCTGGGAAAAGAAAGGGACGAACGGGTAAAAAAGGTGTTCAGGAGACTCTTCGAACTGGATGAGGCCCATGCGGCCCTGATACGGTCCGTCGCAGAAAGATACGGACTCGACGTGCCCCGGAACTGAGCACAGGGATTACCTGCGAACGCCGCCCAATGCTTTCCGGCGGGACAGCCGCGGCGTTCCGTCGCTTGCTCCTGCGCCTCACTTGATCGTAAACGTGTATTGTCCCATCGTCCGGTGTCCGTCCCTCGCCACCACGTTCCACTTGACAATATACGTCCCCGGAGGGAGTGGGGGAACGCTTGCTTCGAGAAGTGTCGGATCTTCCTTGTCGACATGCCCGTCCCCCTTGTCCGCCCTTTTGCCGTCCATGGTTTGCACTGTGATACCGGAAAAGGCCGGCTCGATGTCACCGTCGAACCAGACGCGTACACTGGAAGGTGAATCCGAAACCGCAGAGCCGACCCTGGGGTCCGAATGATCGGGAAAGGCATGCCCCAGGCCCACACCGGGCAGGCCGCACAGAAGGCAGAGCGACAACACCATGATCAGAACCCAACGATCAGAGAGTCGCATTCTTCTACCTGAAAATCGGCCTCCCCAGACTATAGGGGAAAAGGTCGTCGACATAGAGGTGGAAAAGGCCCAGGACCCCGACGCTGCTGCCTGACCTTGAATTGACCGGGATCTGCGCGGCGATACCGAACTCCATGACCTTGCCGCACCAGACGATACCGGGATTCACCGTTCCCGTTACCTGACCTTTACAGTCCGCGCTCATGCAGGTCTCCATCGGGAACTCGGTCACAAGTATCATCCGGTTGAACGGGACGCCCAGCCCCACGTCCTTCACAAAAGACTGAAGGTACATGAAGCTGTACTGCAGGGAAAAGGCCCATGTCAGCGTAGTGGGTATACGTTCCCCGTCCGCCGTGCTCTCTGTCGGGAAGCTCGGACCGATCACACCGGTTATCGCAAAGGGCCTGAAGAAATTCATCGATTGAGGCAGGTCGCCCATGCCCTTCCCGAAAAAGAGTCCTGGTGAGACGGTCGTGAAGGAATCGGCAATCTGGTGTGCCCCGGTTCCGCCGATGTCGAAGTCCGTGCCGACCGAAAGAATCAGCTCATGCGGAGCGTTCGTCAGGAACTGCCACTTCGCCCCTATTCCGAGATTGTCCCAGCCGTTTGCCGAACTGCCGTCATCGGCACGGAGATGCAGGTATGCTTCATGGAACTCCAGACCGAAGTTCGGGACTATGCGCTTGGAATAGTCGATATCTATTTCGGTGGTCTTGGCGTCGGCTCCCTTTATACGATCGATCAGGACCGAAAACTCGTCCGAGATAAAGGGGTCGTCCACCTGAAAGGTGGTGGGGAAGAACCGCTGCCCGGCAAAGCCGTGGGCCCATGAGGAGACGGGTATCAGCAGGACAAGCGCAAGCGAGATACCAAGAAGCAAGGACGATTTCGCAAAAGAACCTCTTAACCCCCCTGGGCCTTTTGTGTCATTTTTCATGCGAGCCTCCTTATTTCTATTTGACATTGACCATGAACTTTGTGAGGATTACCCTGCCCTCATACCCCACCTGGCCGTACACCTCGTAAAGACCTTTTCCAGGGAAGACCACGGGGACCTCGATCTCCGGACCGAACTTCGGAGGGACTGCCATATGCATATGGTCGTCATCGTGACCGTGGTGGGACATGCCGGGCACCTCGCCGTGCACGTGCAGGAAGTACTTCAGGTCGCTCGATACGATCGCAAGATGCATGGGTGCCGCAAGCCATGGCCGGAGGTCGGTGACCGCTTTCCCGTTCTTCGTGAACACGTAGCTAAGCAGCGCTTTCCTGTTCGCCGCGAGCCGCGCCGGAGACGTTTTGAAGACTACATCGAGACCATCGAATCTCTTTTCCCTGGAGAAGTCCTCCCTCACAGGCGCCATTTTTGGTTCTCCGGCGACAGTGACGATAAAGTGCCTGGAAAAAGGGCGTCCCTTAACGGCAAAGTTGAGCCCGACTACATAGCGGCCTGCTTTGGGGAAGGTAAACCGAACAAAGAACTTTCCGCCCTTCAGCGCCCGCGGGGTAAGACGCTCGAAATCGCGGGGATGTATATGGGCAAATACGGAAAAATCCTGACTCACGATTACGACATGGAGATAACGCGCGTGCATCAGGGTAAGTCCCTGTACAGGTCTCCCGCCCGCATCGCTGAGAGAAAACCGGATGGTTGCATGTTTTCCTGCGGTCACCTCTGCCGGTTCCGTTGTAAGATGTGCGATCACTTCCGACTCTCCCGGATGTCGCTCCGGTCCGGAATATTGACCCGCTCCGTCATGAAGAACCATGCCGGCAGATGCCGGACGGGATATCAGAATAAACCAGCCGCAAAGAAGGAAGAGTGCCGGAATAATTGCGTACAGTCTATAGCCCTTCATAGAACCCCCTCTCGAATTCAAGTGGAAAGCATCTTCAAAGATATGCATGTTCAAATTATAGCGGAATCGGTCCGTTTTGCAACGCTGTTGCCGCCTTCTCCGAAGTGAGACCAGCCGGAGAACAGAACTGACAGGAACGGGACATTTCTACTTTGTCCTGACAATGAAAAAAATACCTTTGAATCCTTTCGGCCTTTTGTTGTAAAATTGTTCCAGCGAAAGTTCCGAAGCAGTCGGGTGGGGCGTCAGGTCCGTCAGGCTGATGCCGTTCGAAAATAGCCGGATTGAAAGGAGGACACCTGAATGGAGTCTAATAACCGTGATAACTGGGTATCCGTAGTCGTTATCATTTTCACTCTCGTCGCAGCCCTGGGAGGCGGCTTCAGCCTCCGTGCGATGCTGCCCCATATCCATGCCTGGCAGGCCCCTGTTTACGGGATAGTCGGCGGAATATTTATTGCCGTCAGCGACATTATCCTCGTACAGGTCCTGTCGTCTTTTAAGAGCGAATAGCCGTCACGCGTTCGGGGACGACGAGTTATGATGGCCGGCGAGGGGCGGCGGCAAGTTCGAGATCGACAGATTGAACAAACGTGTTCGTATCCATGACAACTCCATGGCCTACGGGAAATTCAACCCTGTCGGGCTGAAGGACAAGGTGCTCCGGATGAAAATGCCGGCCGGTTACGAAGTAATAATAGAATAACGCCCCCGGACCTCACTGTTCTAAATCTTTCTTTTGAATTACAATCCTTCCAACCGAAAGACCTGCTCCTTTATCGTTCGATCCTTTTCCATCGCGATTGACCTCACGGCGATTCACTGATAGACTTTAAAAAGATCCAGGAGGAGAAAATGTGGAGTATAAAATCGGCCCGTTCATCCACGGCATGCCGCCTGATAAGCCTTATCTTTATTATCATGGCATCTGCCTGCGTCCGGCCGGTCGGGAGTGATCGCCGGTGACTGTCTTCGTCCACTGGATTTCGGCATGGTTTGAACTTCTTTCTATCGCTTTCTGTATCGGTGTACTGGTATGCCGCCTTCTGGTTTTTCCACCATCGGCTCCTGCCGGACCTCCCGGGCATGGAGACTTTTTCGGTAATGCCTGGCCGTTGTTCGGCCTGGCCCTCGCGTTAATATTTGCCAGCAGTGTCGCAGATCTGTTTATAAGGGCAGCCATGATGAGCGGCCGGCCCCTGTCGGCCGTCTTGCCCGTAATGCCCAAGGTGCTCCTCCGGACCCATTACGGTCGTGTCTGGATTGTCCGCATCGCCGTCCTTCTGCTGTTGTCTTTCTTCTTCTGGTCCGGGTTGCGGTACCGAGATTCGCGGATATTTCTGGGGTCCGCCCTCTTCCTGACGCTCGTCATCGCCGCAACCAGGAGCGCCTCGGGGCACGCCTCGGACGCGGGAGATTTCAGCGTGTCCGAGATAATGGACTGGCTGCACCTCGTCTCCGCCTCCGTTTGGGGCGGCGGGCTCTTCGTGCTTTCTCTCGTCATCCTCCCCGGGATCATCAGGACCGATGATCTTCCGGCGCCCCTCCTTGCCTCGGTGGCCGGCAGGTTTTCCAGGATGGCTGGAGCGGCCGTCGGTGTTCTTGCTCTTACCGCCTTATACAACGGGTGGCTGCATGTGGGAAGCCTCCGGGGCCTGTGGCTTACGCCTTACGGGGGCACTATCGCCGTAAAGACAGTGCTCTTCGTCCTCCTGGTTAACCTGGGCGGCTTCAATCGCTATGTCAGCGTGCCCCTGTTGCAGCAACTGGGAGGCATTGATCCCGGTAGGAGAGGCATTATCGGGCATCTTGCAGTCCGTGTCATGCCGGGACAGGACCTTCGGGACTTGCGCGGCGCGGCCGTGCGGTTCATGAGAAGCGTAAGAGCTGAGGCGATACTTGTCGCAGTCATACTGCTTTTCGCCGCCCTTCTCGTCCAGCAGGTCCCGGCCCGCCATGCCCTTCATGCGATGGCATCACAGGGCCACAGCCACAGCATGGGGAATGACAGATGAGGCGGTAAGAAGATCGGGCGTTTTCCAGGCAACAGCGTTCCGGTCTGGTCCGCTATGCGCACGGATCAGACATAAGCGGCCCTCCTTACAAAAGATTCGCCTTCGTAGCCCGGGTTGCTTCGAAACAGCTCGTGAAACGGACCCGTCCGGGCGACCCTGCCGTCGGCGTAGACGATTATCCTGTCGGCAAGGGCGTAGGCCTCGGAGATGTCATGGGTCACGAGGATAACGGGGATTTCAAATTCTTCATGTATCTCCCTGAGTATCCTGCCCATCTCCGACCGAAGAGGACTGTCGAGGGCCGAGAAAGGCTCGTCCAGAAGCAATGCCTCCGGATGACGCATCAGTGCCCTTGCAAAGGCGACCCTCTGCTTCTGGCCCCCGGATATCTCGGAGGGACGGCGGTCCTCGAGGCCGGTCAGTTTGAAGGCATTTATCATTTCCCGGGCCCTTGTGAGCCTTTCGGTTTTAGGCACATCGGGTGCCCCGAAGAGTATGTTTTTAATGACCGTCATATGGGGGAACAGGGCAAGGTCCTGGCAGACATATCCGAATGTACGGGCCTGAGGCGGGATGTCGATGCCTGCGGAGCTGTCGAAGCAGGTCTTGCCGCCTGAACAGACAAAGCCCTCATCGGGCCTCAACAGACCCGTGATCATCTGCAGGGTCATGGACTTGCCCGACCCGGAATAGCCGAAGAGGACGGCAAGCTCATCACCTATCTCCCATTTTACATCGAGGCTGAAGCCCTTGACCTTCTTCTTCAGTCTTACCGAAAGTCCCATCACACACCCCTTTTCGAGAAAGTGCCTGCCATATAGAGAAAGCCCCCGGACATGACGGTAAGCAGGATGACCATAGCGTGGGCCTGTGTCCACTCCCCGCTGCTTGCAACGCTGTATATGGCAAGCGGCATGGTGTCCGTCCTGCCCGGGATGTCCCCCGCCAGCATCAGTGTCGCCCCGAACTCACCCATTGCCCTGGCAAATGAAAGCACGGCGCCGGCAATGATACCCTTGCTGGCAAGGGGAAGGATCACCCTGAGCGCCGTCTCCGCCTCCCCGTGTCCCGAAGTATAGGCGGCATTGATGAGGTTCCTGTCCACCGACTCTATCGAGGCCCTCGTCGTCTTGATCATCAGCGGGAGGGAGACGACAAAGGACGCAAGGGCTGCCGCGTACCATGTGAACATGATGGTAAAGCCTGTCCATTCATATATCATCTTGCCGATCAGTCCGTTTCTGCCGAAGACCATGATAAGGTAGTATCCGGTAACGGTGGGAGGAAGCACGAGGGGGAGTGTGAAGAGGACGTCAAGAAGTTCCCTTCCCCTGAACTCCTTCCGGGCCAGTACATAGGCTATGGCCGTCCCTGCAAGTATGACGAACACCGTCGCCACTGACGCAACCTGAAGGGAAAGCCTCATCGAAAATAGCGTACTCTTATCCATATTACGTTCTACTTAAGGGCGGTTTTGAAACCCGCCCCTACAGGGCCTCCCTGAAACCATATCCCCTGAGTATCTTCTGTCCTTCCGGTGACAGGACAAAGGCGATAAAGGCCCTCGCGGCTGCCTCATCCTTTGCGCCCTTCACTACGGCTACGGGATAAACCACCGGCTTATGGCTCTTCTCAGCAGCGAAAGCCGCAATCTTCACTTCCTTCGCCCTGATCGAAGCATCCGTCGAGTAGACGATCCCGGCGTCCACTTCTCCCCTGGCCACATAGTCCAGCACCTGCCTGACGTTTTCTCCGTAGATGAGTCTGTCTCTTATGGAGGGAAGAAGTTTATAGTACCTGAGGACCTCCCCGGCATATCTGCCCGCGGGGACGCTCCGGGGGTTGCCCACAGCTATCTGCCTGATCTCTTTCGCCTTGAGCCCTTCAAAGGAAAGCGGTATTGCCTTAGATACCCTCGGGACTATGAGGACGATACCGTTGGCTGCGAAGTCGGACCTGGTGCCCTTAATGAGCAGCCCTCTTTTATCGAGGTCGTCCATGTATTTCTCGGAGGCGGAGGCGAAGACGTCCGCCGGCGCACCGCCTTCGATCTGCCCGGCCAGGTCGCCCGAGGCGCCGAAATTGAAGACCACCTCCCGCCCCCTGTTCTTCCGTTCGTATGATCTTCCTATTTCCGTAAAGGCATCCTTGAGGCTTATCGCCGCCGAGACGACGATCTCCCCCGAAGATGCACAGGCATCTTTGCGCAGGGGCAGAAAGATGAAGCACAGGGGCAGAAATATCCCGGCAGCTCTTTTCATATTCCTGTTCCTCCAGGCTTTCCGACCCAGGTGTCGGAGTCCGCGCTCTTTCCGCCGCAGACGTGACACCCGGGATCGCGGTGGATTTTCACTCGCCTGAATTCCATATCGAACGTATTGAAAACAAGCATCTGCGAGGCCAGCGCTTTGCCGTAGCCGGTCAGAAGTTTTATCGCCTCTATTGCCATGAGGCATCCGAGCATGCCGGAGACCGCGCCGAGGACCGGAAAACCCAGTTCTTCCCACTCAGGGTCGTCCTCGGGATAGAGGCAGTGAAGGCACGGTGTCTCCCCCGGGACAACGTTAAAGAGATAGCCCTCCATCCCGTTCATTGCTGCCTCGACCATCGGGATCCCCTTTCTCACACATGCAGCGTTAAGCACCCTCCGCTCGTTGAAGTTCGGTCTTGCGGAGATCGCAATGTCTGCGTCTTTGAGGAGCCTGTCTATATTGTCTTCCGAAGACCTCTCGTCGTATATCTCTATTTCGACATCGGGATTGATCCCGTTGAGCGTCTTCTTTGCCTGTTCAACCCTGGTCTGCCCTATCCAGTCGTCCCGCATGAGTACCTGTCTGTTCATATTCGAAGGGGTCAGCCTGCCATAATGGGCCAGCAACATCCTTCCGATACCGGCGACTGCGAGGTAGAGCGCCGCGGTCCCGCCAAGACCGCCTATTCCGGCAATCAACGCCGTGGAATTCCTCAGCATCTCCTGATGCTCCAGATCAAAACCCCGGAGCATCAGCTGCCGCCGGTACCGCTCGATCTCTCTTTCCGACAGGCATGCCCTTTTTTCAGTAGACGGCATCGCAGTACTCCTCACCTATCCGCGCGTTCAGCAGTTCGAGTTCCATGTCCTTGTCTTCGCCGAG